>Ga0080013_1002172_pt1 | contig 23790 bp, 28 predicted proteins | sample ETNvirenome_6_85_FD_69236 | JGI IMG/M metagenome (GOLD analysis project Ga0080013, IMG submission 69236) | Marine viral communities from the Pacific Ocean - ETNP_6_85 (SPADES assembly) (version 2) | ecosystem: Environmental > Aquatic > Marine > Oceanic | place: Pacific Ocean | collected 2013-06-19
ATATAAATTTGTAGATGGTGATGAGATTAGTGAAGAATCAATTGGTATTCATTTATGGAATGCAAGATGGAAAACTGATGGGTTAGACCCGTATAAAGAATATGATAAAAATTGTATTTATGAGAATTTAAAGGAAAAGTATTTATGAAAAATAAGAAATTAATGTGGGGCGGAAGAGATAATGTATCTATTCCCTATATGATTAGATTCTGTTTCATAGCTGGAACTCAGATTTTAATGAGAAATGATGCAACAAAAAATATAGAAGATATAGATGTAGGGGATATTGTAAAATCTTGGAATGAAATAACTAATAAAGTTGAAGATAGTAAAGTAGTAAAATTAATTCAACCTGTTCACGATGATATGTTAGTTATAAGATTTAGTAATGATGTTGTTAATGAAAATACATTTGACCATCCTTATTATGTTAAAGATAAAGGTTGGTGTTCATATAGTCCTACACTTACACAAGAACGATATGATATAGATGCAAATTTACTTGAAATAGGAGACGTTTGTTATTATAATAAAGGAGGAAAGTTAGAGGAAGTTGAAATAATTTTTATAAAAGAAAATTGGGGTGAAGTACAAACTTATATTTTTGAGTTAGATAATAATTATACATTTTTTGCTAATGGTATTTTAGTACATAATAAATTTTCTGTAGAAGCGGGAACAATGGCTGTGAGTGGTTCATCATTGGAAGGAAGTTCTTCTATGGTAACTCATGAAGAAATGAACGTAGGAGATACAGTATTAGCAGCAAGTATTGTAGGATTACCAGATACAGATGTGGCGTCTGAATTTTTATTGTGGGAATATACGGGAAGTGATCCAATATCTTCTCAAATAACATTGGTTACTGCTTCAATAGAATCTATAATTACATCATCTCATGCTGACTTTAAACTTATAGAAACAACTGGAAAATCAGAACCATTAAAGATTACTGATGATCACCCATTATTAGCAAAAAGTGAGAGTATTTGGGCGTTTGAATATGTTGGTGATATAGATACAACTTATACATTAGTGAGTTCATCATTAGAAGAAGTTGATATAAGTTCAATAACTCAAATTACAGGTTCATTGCAAACAGGAAGTTTTAGGAGATTTGATATTGAACCACAAGATACATATTTTGCAGATGGAATATTGGTTCATAATTAGATGAGAATAAAACAATGTTATATGGGATGGTATGGTAGACATAGTAGTTTTAAAGATTTTTATTCATTAGAAAATTATACTGATATAAATGAACCAGTAGTATTTTATGGGTTGAATAATAATAGAGATATAAAGAAGTGGATAAAACATAAAGGGTTTAAAATATATTTACCTGCTGAAATTACTGAGTTAGGTGGGTGGGGTGAAATAAAAGATAGCTGTTATTTGTATTTAGCTAAAACAAATTTAGAAGATTTAAATGTTATTGTTCAAGATGAGTTCTGGGAATATTTGGTAAAGGCTAATGGAGTGAAAAATTGTAAGAAAGTTAGGTTTGCTTGGAGAGATCATAGAATGTGTAAACCAACACCGTTAGGAGATAAAATATATATTCATTTTGGACAAGATCCAGATAGAGAAGAAGTTACTGATTTTTATCAAAAGAAAAAATATGTAGAGTTGTTAGGAGATGATTTAATATATCCAGATACTTTTATATCATATGAGGATTTAGTTGAAAATTATTTTAATAAATCATTTTTACATATAGTTACTGCAAAGTATCCAACACAATCGGAAACAACTACTCAGGCTATGGGGTTGATGGGAAGAAAAACTTTATCTCTATGGCCGGATTTAAATCCAAGTTGTGAAGTAATGGGTAATACTTATGAGTTACTTAGAAAAATAAAATTGGAAAAGAAAAAAATAGGAACAATACAATCAGAATTAGCAAAACAAGTTAATGATTTTTTTGATTTTAGTGATGATTGGTTGTATGAGGACTATTGGAAATAGTAATAAATTAAAATGAGAATAAATCAAGTATATATTTCAGATAGTTTACATCAACTTTGGCCAATTAAGAATTTTTATTCACTTGAGGATTATAATAATACTGAAGAACCTGCACTTTTTTGGGGATTATATAATAATATAGATATAAAGAAATGGATAAAACATAAGGGATTTAAGGTTTTAATATGTGGTTATCCTGAATATACAAAAGGTACAATTAATAAACTTAATGACGGGTCCTTGAATTTATTAGTATATGATGAATTTGAAGAATATCTTGCAAAATCATGTAAGGTTAAAAATTATAAATTTGTTAGATTTGCATGGCAAGATGTTAGTGTATGTAACCCCGTACCGTTAGGGGATAAAATTTATATACATTTCGGTGGACATTATAAGATTGATGATTTGCATTTTCAGAAAGAAAAATGGGTTGCTGAATTTGGTGATGATTTAATATATCCAACTGAATGGACAAGTTATTATGATTTAGTTAAGGATTATTATTCAAAATGTTTTATTCATATAATAACTTCCGCAATACCCAGAAGGTCTGAGGCAACTGCACAGTCATTTGCATTGATGGGAATTAAAACTTTAAGTAAATGGCCGTGTCTTGTTCCAAGTTATGATATTATGTCCTGTTGGGATGAGGATGAATTATTTAAGAGAATTGATATAGAAAGAAAGAAAATAGGAACTATCCAAACTGAACTTGCACAAAAATGTTATGATTTTTTTGATTTTAGTGATGATTGGTTACATACAGAATATTGGGAGTAAAATATGAATCCATATGAGGTTGTAAGAGAATTTGAAAAAGAATTAAGTGAATATACAGGAGCACCATATGTTGTTTCTGTAGATAACGGAACTAATGCATTATTTTTATGTTGTTATCGTTTAGAAGTTGATACAGTGACTATTCCTAAACATACTTATTTATCGGTGCCAATGTCAATTATACATGCTGGTGGAGAAGTTGAATTTGAAGATTTAAAATGGGGAGGGATATATCAGTTGAAGCCATATCCAATATGGGATGCAAGTAAAAGAATGAAGAGAGGAATGTACATTAAAAATAGTTATATGACATTAACTTTTCATATACAAAAACATTTACCAATAGGAAAAGGTGGTGCAATTTTATGTGATAGTAAAGATGATTATGAATGGTTTAAGAGAGCACGATATATGGGACGTAGTGAAGTTCAATGGAATGAAGAAGATGACATAGAATTTTGTGGGTGGAATATGTATATGACACCATCTCAGGCCCTCAGGGGAGTGGAGTTAATGAAAAATTTACCAGATGACAATGAAGATTTGGTTGAAGATCCACCATATAGAGATTTAACTCACTTTAAGGTATTTAGAAAAAAATGAGATATATCTATTTAAATGGTTGTAGTTTTGTGGTAGGACTTGGGGTAGAGAAAGAAAAGACTATAATTGATATAATATCTAAAAAATTAAATTGTGAATATTTTAATGATTCTCGTGATGGGGCGTCAAATGATTATATTAAAAGAACAACAATGACATGGTTGTTAGAAAATGAAGATAAATGGAGTGATTTATTAGTTTTAATTGGTTGGTCAGAATTTACAAGATTTGAGTTATTTAATAGTGCTACAAATGAATATATGGATTCAGCGTTAGAAAGAATTTATTATGGAAGGCTAAATAGAAAATACTGGAAAATATACATGAAGTTTTTTTATGATTTAGAAGATAGATTTAGAATATATTTAGATAATATTTTGTATGTACAATTATTTTTAGAATCTAATAATATTAAATATGTTTTTTGGGATAGTATTTGGAGTCTATTAGCCAAACCTACTGAAAAATTTAGGATAGATTACAGACATAGATTTAATAAAATAAATTTAAAAAATTGGGTTATAGGAGAAGATTATATTTCATGGGCAGATCATTTGGATAAAATAGATCCTAAAAATGAAAAAACAAGATTATCTCTTAAAGATGATCATCCAAATAAATATGGTCATGAAGTATGGGCAGAGAAAATATTGGAAAAAATAAATGAAGTTGTACATACATAAAGATACATTTTATGATAAAGTTTATGGTGATAGAACTTGGTGGAGACGGTTTGAATGGTTATTAGATAAGAAATATCCAGATATAGATTATGAAATGTTAAATTTACATTATGAAAATAATATTAATGATTTACAACTTGGTAATGATGATTATTGTATTTGTAGATTTGCACATTACGAAGAAGATTTTGAATTAAGTAAAAGAGTATATCCTTTATTATATAAAAAATTTGAAGGAAGAATTTGGCCTAATAAAGATGAGTGGTATTATTATAATGATAAACAACGACAGTTAGAGTTTTTTAGAAAGAATAATATACCACATCCTATTTCACATTATAGTTATGGTAGAGATGATTTTTTAAAGTGGGTAGAAGAAAATAATTTGGAATATCCAATAGTTGTAAAGAAATCACAAGGAGCGGGTTCTGAAGAAGTTAGATTGATGAATAACTGGGAAGAAGTAGATGATCTGGTTTCATATGATACAGTTGGGGGAATACCAATAGATACTAGATGGAAAAGTGGCCAGTTTATAGTTCAACAATATATTGATATTGATCATGATATAAGAATAAGTATTTTTGGTGATAAAATATTTTTTGGAAAAAGAATTCATCATTGGAAAGAAGATGAAAAGAAAAGATTTCCATATGGTTGGTATTATGGAGATAAAGATAGTTCATTAGATGGAAAATCATTATCTTATGAAGAAATAGATAAAATAAAACATATAGGAATTTATTTAAAAGATATAACTGATAAACATTTAAAATCAAAAATAATGTCATGGGATATTATTGATGAGAATAATGAATTTAAAGTGTGTGAGTTTAGTTATTGTTTTGAACATGAATTTCTTAAAAATAGTTTTTATTATGATATTAAACAAGAAAAAATTTTAAAAATGGAAAATAAATTAAAGGATAATTCATTTTATATACAAGAAGAATTATTAAAATTAATAAAGGAGTAAGTTATGGCAGTCAAAAAGAAGCAGGTTATTAAAGAAAAAGGTGAATTGGATTATCTTAAATCTATAGATATTAATCTTAAAGATTTAAATGAATTTTTACAAGGAGAATTTTTTGAAAAGATAGAATCTCTTGATTGGAAAATCTGGGAACTACATCAGAAATCAGATAGAATTGATAAGATTTTGTCTATGGTTGATGATGTAAAATCACTATTAAGAGTTCATTTTATGAATGATAAATCTGATTCAAGTTCTATTCAACAAGTAGAAGGAAATCCCAATTCAGTAATAGGTAAATTATTTAAAAGTAAAAAATGAAACATAAATTAGGTGTTATAATTCCATATAGGGACAGGGAAGAACATCTTGGAAGGTTTATAGAACATTTTACTGAATTTATGTCTGATAAGAAAATTAATTATCAGATATTTGTAATAGAACAATATGATCTAAAACCTTTTAATCGAGGTAGACTTCTTAACATAGGATATAAAATTGCTATTCAAAATGGATGTGATTATGTATGTTTCCATGATGTGGATATGCTGCCAGAGATAGCAGATTATTCGTATCCGGCGAAACCAACACATCTTGCTTCTCAATTAAGCAATTATAATTATAGTATACCCTATGATGAGTATTTTGGTGGGGTTACGTTATTTAACAAATATGATTTTGAAGTAGTGAATGGTTTTTCAAATCAATATTGGGGTTGGGGTTATGAAGATGATGATTTATTGAATAGGTGTTATGTTAAAAAGATACCATTAGATGTGGAATGGATTGGAAATGATTCTAAAATTCAAATACCATTAACATTTGCAAATTTTGATGGAAATAAATCATATATTGAAATTTTTTCTAATCCAATAAAGTCATTATTTGAGGGAGATTATACAATTTCTCTTTGGTTAAAATCATCTGGTTTACAAAAAAATAAAAAAGAACATTATGGAATAATTTCAAGGCCTGGATATCATACAGGTATTTTTATAGATAGAGATAATAGATTATTTTGTGAATTGTGGACTGAAGATAAAAATCAAAATAAAAAAGAATGGAATGTTTCGAGTAATTTTTATGGAAAAGATTATTTTAGTCATTGGGAAGATGGACTTATTCATTTAACTATGGTACATTCAAAAGATAAAAAGTTATTAAAATTTTTTATAAATGGAGAACACGTAGAAAATTCCCCAAAAAATTATTTTGGAGATTTATATGTACATAAAGATTTTTCAGTATATCTTGGAGTGGCACACCCAAATTATACATCAAGATCAGCCTTTTTTAAAGGTGGGATTACTGAATTGTGTTTTTGGAATAAGGAATTAGATGAGGATGAGGTGAAATGTTTATATAATAATTTTTTACCAATAAATCCAAAGAATATTAATCACGATTATAAATCTATTAAAAACTTGGTTGGGTATTACGACTTTAAAACACGAGTTAAGAATAAAATATTTGATGTAAGTGAAAATGAAAATCATATTTATGCACATGATGCTAAATTTACAGATGAAAGTTTAGTTCTTGGAATAAATAAAATAATACCTCATCGCCGTGATGGTAAATATATTGTTTTACATCATTCAAAGGAAGAGGATAAAAAAATAATTGAAGATAATCATAAATTATTTTTAACGAAAAAAGAAAGAACAGAAGATATAATCACAGATGGACTGTTTAATTTAAAATTTGAGATTATTAATAAAGAAAAGTTTATGAAAAAACATTTGGTTTATTCGGTAGTATGAAATATAAAGAATCCCTTTATTGGATAAACGGAATAAACATGAGAATAGTAATGAATAAAGTTATAACATAAGGAGTTATATAATGGCAAAATCAGATGATCCCCGGATTACGACTTCAGTTTTAGAGAATGAATGGTCTTTGATAGAAAGGATAGTTAGAAAAACTAAACCTTTATTAGAGAAAAACCTAGAAAACTGTAAAGTAATATCAGACCGAATAAGGCTTTTAGATTTATTCCCCAAGAATTCGGTCTGTGCAGAACTGGGAGTTGCAAAAGGGGCATTCGCCGAATTGATTCTAGAAAAAACCTCACCCAAAAAATTACACTTGATAGAAAAAGAGGAAGAACTATGTAAGGACCTAAGAGAAATGTTCAAGTCGATAACTTCAATAGAAGTGCATAAAGGTTATTCTTATGAAATACTAGAGGGGTTTCCTGACCAATATTTTGATTGGGTCTGGGTAGATAGTGGACATGACTACGAAACAACTAAAAAAGAACTAGACCTATGTAAAAATAAAGTCAAGGAAGAAGGTTTGATAGGTTTACATGATTATATATGGGGAGACTTTGTCTATAAAACTATATATGGGGTAATAGAAGCAGTCAATAATTTTTGTCTAGAAGAAAATTACGAAATAATTTATTTAACTTTAGAGTATCATATGTATAACACCGTAGTTCTAAGAAGAAGGGTGTAATTATTATTATTTGACCAATAAAATATTTGATGAATTCGATGGAGAAAATGATAATTCAATTCCAGCAAGAGATTTAGGTCATTATAGTGTAGGTAAACAAAATTATATTTATGAAGAATTTAAAAAGTTATGGGCGGAGTATTTATATGAAAAAATTTAAAGATGAAGATTGGATTGAATATTTGGTTCATACAGAGTATGCAGGTTCGCAGGGAACGTCTGATACTGAGATGTATTTTCCTGGTACAGATATACGAGTTAAAGGTTATATGGGATTTGGTCCATTTTATTATGCATTAGCATATTCTTTTATGGCAAAGAAATGTGTGTGTGTTGGTAGTGGTGGTGGATTTGTACCTTCTTTGATGAGACAGGCACAAATAGATATTGGATTTCCAGATGGATATGGAGATGAAACAGTTGTTATAGATGCAAATTTTGAACCAATAGATGGGCCCATTACAGAAGAAAATCCATTGTGGGGATGGCAGGGACATCCATATTGGGATACAGACGAGAATCATCCGTTTAATGTAAGATATCCAGAGATACGAAAAATTATGAAAAAATCTGAAGATGCTTTTGATGATATAGATTTTGAGATAGATTTAATACATATAGATGGAGACCATTCGTATGAAGGAGTTAAAAGAGATTTTGAATTATATTTTGAAAAAGTAAAGCATAATGGAATTATAACTTTACATGATGTAGAATTGTGTGGGGGTGTAAAGTCATTTTTTGAAGAATTAGAAAATCATAAAGATTGTGAGATTATTAATTTTGGACAAGTTGTTTATGGAGATTTTACACATGAAGATAATATTTTTGATAAAGAGAGAAAAGGAGAATTACCAGAAGATTTTGATCCAACAATTAAACCTATTCATGCTGAAAAATATAAATGGGGTGGGTTAGGAGTTATTAGAAAATTATAATGTTAATAGGGAACGGACTTATAGCAACCGAAATGAAAAAAATAGATAATGATGATACTTTATTTTTTTGTTCTGGTGTTTCAGATTCAACAGTAACATCACAAAAATTATTTCAACGAGAAGTTGATTTGTTGAATAGTATAACAATTAATTTTGAATATGATAGGATAATTTATTTTAGTTCTATTTCATTTTGTATAGACAATAAAGTGTATTTGGATCATAAGATAAATATTGAAAATCAGATAAAGAGGTTAAATAAAAAATATATTATAATTAGATTACCTCAAGTTATTGGTAGCGGCGGAAATTCTAATAATTTGATACCATTTTTTGTAAATTCTATAAAAAATTCACTTTCAGTTGATGTTTATGAAACTTTTCGTTCTATCTTAGATGTAAGTGATTTAAGAAGGATAGTAGAGTATTTACTTTTAGATGATTTTGACGGTGAAATTGATATTAATTATATTGAATTAATTAGACCAGAAAATATATTAAGTATGATAAGTAAAGTTTTAAAAAGGCCATTGAAAATTAATAAATTTATAAGAAAATTAGATAGTTGTATGGTTAATTATAATAACGATTATGTAACTCATTTGTTACGAAAATTATCTATAGATGAATATGGGTATACCAAAAGGATTTTAGAAAAATATTATGGAAGTTAATTTAGTTGTAGTAACGGGCATTGATCCAATTTTATTATACCATTATATTAAACATTATAAACAATTAGGAGTTGATAATTTTTATATTGTTATTTGGGGAGATTCAAAAGATGTAAAATATGACGAGACAATTGCAGTTTTGAATGATTATAATTTGGAAGTTTATAAAGATTATAGAAATCTAAGAACTGGAGATGCACAATTCTTAACTGATATTTACAATGAAGTTATATCTACTAAGCCAGATAATTGGTGGATTCAGGCAGACCATGATGAATTTATTATATTAGATAAACCATTAAAAGAGTTTATAGATAAAGATTTAATATATAATAATATGGATTTTGTATATGGAATAATGTTAGATAGAATTGGAGAAGGTGGAGAATTTTCTAAACTTACATATGATGATAACGATATTTGGAAGAAGTTCCCGAATGTAGGATTTATAAGTAATGTTATTAGAGAAAATGATGTAAGAGGAGTTCCCATATTAAAAGGAAACAATATACTTAATTTAGGTCAACATTCAGTACATCCATATATATTTATAGAAGAATGGAAATTTAAAATATTAGAGTTTCCCCCGAAAATACAAATACATCATTTTAAGTGGAGACGGGAGGATATAGATATGCATGCTAAATATAGTTTGTTTGGTGAAAGCTGGTGGTCACATGAAAATGAAAAAGTTTATAATTATATGACAGAAAATCAAAGAATAGATATCACAGATCCAAGATTTTTAATTAAGAGATGTTCAAATAATAAATTTGATTCTTATTCAAAGTGGGAAGATGTTATTAAATTAGTAATTCATGGGAAATAAATGATATGTCTGATAAAATAACAAAAACATCTGTAATAATAGAAATAACGGGAGAGAATGCGATTGATAAAGTCTATCAGGCACAATGGTACATGAAGCATTTAAATGATGAAAATCCACCCTTTTGGTATTAACGTAAAATGAAGATAGAAGCAGTTACAGTATCAATAAACTATAGTGATTATTTATCACAAATTATTTCTAATAAAGAAAAATTGGATAGGTGGCTTATAGTAACCCACGAGGATGATAGTGATTGTATCAATTTATGTAAGAAGAATAATTTAGAGTATTTTTTTAGTAAAAAAATTTATGAAAATGCATATTTTGCGAGAGGTACAGCAGTTAATGAAGCATTACCTATATTAGATAGAGATGATTGGATATTTCAACTTGATAGTGAAATTTTATTACCAGATAATTTTAGGGATGTAGTTGAAAAAAAATGTATTGATAAAACGGTAATGTATTGGTCAAGAAGATATTATAAAAGTGGAAAAGAAATGAAATGGATAGTTGAAGAAGTAGAAGAGGGTGAAGTAATGGGATTGGGATTTTTTCAAATGTGGCATAGTAGTAAACGAAAAGATTATCCAACAATATCTGATACTGCAGGATGGGATGACATTTATATGAGAGATTCGTTTGATAATATAGTTGAGTTACCATTAAAGTGTATAGATGTTTGTGGATATTATGGCCAGGATCATTTTGGAAAATATAAAGAATCACCAACTGATTATAAACCACCCAAATCTAATACATTAGCATGGAAGAATATATGAAAATAGCATTTTGTGGTGATAGTTTTTGTGTGGATATCACAAAAAATCTGTATCCAACTTATCCATATTTAGTTGGAAAAGAATTTAATGCAGAAGTGTTGGGACTGGGGATGGGAGGATGTGCTTTATTTCATTCTTACGAATTGATGATGGAGAATATTGATGAGTCAGATTATATAATATTTTGTGTTACGGAATCTGCCAGACTGCCCAATAAATACAGAGCGAGCGCCACTTCGATGACACCTACTTTACTAGATATCGATAATAAATGGGATTATTTTCCCAATGATGATAAATTTTACAAAACATTACCATCAAAAAAAGATATGGAACGTTTTTCTGAAGGAGTTCGTTTATATTATACAGATATAATGCCATGGAAGTTTCATAAAGTAGCACAACGAGGAATACTTCGTGAAATGGATGCAGTAATTAAAGAATATAATAAAAAATGTATATTTTTAGAATCTTTTAGTCTTAGTTTTTGTGATTATACATTTGAAAATGCAGTTTGGGGAAATTTATCATTGTATCATGATATTTCATTACCAGAGGAAGAATTTATGACTAAAGAAGAATTAAATATCTTACGAAATAATGCAGATTTTAGGGCAAATCATATGAATGAACAAAACAACAGAAATATGGCAAATTTTATAATAGATGTAATTAAAAAAGATGATTTTACTCCACGAGAACTTGATATGAAGGAATATGGTTTTAGTAAAGGAAAATAAGTGATTTTAAATTTAGCTAAAATAAATAAACACGGATAATAAATGAGCAATAAGACAATTGAAATTCCCAATATGATCTTGCAGATAGAAATAACAGATTTATGCAATTTAAAATGCATTTGGTGCGTACAGTCTTTTGATAAATGGGTGTACGGTACTGGATCTGATACATCTCCTCATCAACGGCATAACATGCCTGAATTTCGTAAAGGAACTAAGGGGTTTGTGGATTTTTCCACATATACTACAATGATAGATGATATTTATACCTCTGGAATAATATTTGACAGTATATCTTTAATGTGGATAGGAGAGTCGTTATTACACCCTAAGTTTTTTGAAATATTAGACTATATGCTGATAAAAAACAAACATCAAAAATTTGTAAATACTATAACATTGAACACTGCTGGTAATAGATTAACAAAAGAAATTTCCGATTTGATAATAAAATATTTTACAGACAAAAATAATACTACTGGATTAAATTTATTTTTTTCGTTAGATGTGGCTTCTAAAGAAAGTCATAAAAAATATAAAGGAGTAAATTTGTTTGATAAAACAATTAAAAATATAAAATATTTTTTAAATCAAATTGCAATATGTCGTGAAAACGATGTTGATGTACACATAACAACAATGATTCAATCATTAGTTTTTCCAGAAATATATGATGATGTAGAAAATTTTATGACTTATTGGGTTAAGTTTTGTAGAAAAATTAATTTAGATATTCAGGTAGTCGAATCGGAAGGTGGTTGGGATAATAATGTGGACTGTACCGTATTTTTTAAAAAAGGAACAGGTTCAAATCAGATTCGATTGGATGAGTTACATTCTACAATTAGAGATAAATTAAATTTACCTAAAGTTTATAGGAGAGATTAATGTTTCCGTGTTCAGGACCGTGGAAAACGCCGACAATAGGAAAAGATGGTAGAGTAACAGTTTGCTGTCGAGATTATAATTTTCAATTGTGTTTGGGGAATATTAAAGATAATACATTTTTGGAATTGTGGTTTGGAGATAAAATAAAAAAAATTAGGGAGCTACATATGACAGGCCGACATTTAGAATTGCCACCATGTGATGAATGCATTGGGTTGGATGATGCCGTAGAAGATGATTTATTAAGTAAAACTGTAGAATTTTATAAGGATAAATAAAAGTGGATTTGCAAATAGAATTAACTGATTATTGTAATGTAAAATGTATATATTGTAGTCAGCATATGGATACTGGAGTACATCCAGGATATAAAAAGGGAATGATGAGTTATTCTAATTTTAAAAAAATAATAGATGATTTTGAAAGTCTTTCTATTGGAGATCCTAAACACATTGTATTTCAATGGTTGGGAGAAAGTACATCCCACCCAAAATTTTCTAAATTTATGAAATATGTATTGGATAAAAATGAAAAAAATAATTTTTTAAACAATGTTTCATGGGTTTCTAATGTAATTACATTAGATGTGGATACCGTGAAATTAATGTGTGAGATTTCTAATAAATTTACGGAAATTCACTTTGAATTATCTATAGATGCATTTTTACCAGATACATTTGCTTCTATAAAAAAATGTTCAGAGAAAAAATTTAATTCTGTTATAGAAAATGTTAAAACTATAATAAATTATTCTAACAATCCAGAAAAAAATATACTTGTTGGTATTAGGTTTATAGTATTAGAGGAAAATTATAGAGAAGTTGATGATTTTATACAATTCTGGATGGAATATTGTGATGATAATAATATACAATATACATTGGTGAGTGGTGGGGCTGGGGCCCCAACAAAAGTAAAAATTTCAATATGGCCATATTTAGGGGCCTGGGGAAAGATTTTAAATGAAGATTTATATGAAGATGTATTGAAAAGGTATTCTTTAACATGAAAATATGTTCAGCTCCTTGGTTTAATTTGACAATACATAGTAGTGGAAAGGCTGTTATGTGTTGTATTGATTATAAATTAGAATATATTGTTGGTGATACAAATGAACAGACTTTAGAAGAAATATTGTATGGGGAAATATTGGAACGTGTTAGGCAACAACATTTAAGTGGAAGTTTAAATTTTTCTCCTTGTAATAAATGTATTAATAAACATTATTATATGGATAGAGATGAGATATTGGATAGATGGAATAAAAGTAATGAAATATATAAAAGAAAAATATGAAATGGAAATAAGAGATGGGATATGATTATGTTGTAGTAGGCGGATGTAGTTTCTCCGAGGGTGGTGTTGCTAATAATAAAGGCGGAACTTATGGAGATGTGATATCAGAACATTTTGGTGCAAAATTTTATAATTTATCTCGAGCTGGTGGAACAGTTTATCATGTAAATAGAACAATTTTAGAGTGGTGTGGTAAAAATAAAAATAAGTTTAATGATACATTAATTATGTTAGGCATGCCTCAATTGGACAGATTGACGTTGTGGAGTAATAAAACGAAAAGTTGGGAGAATATTAATTTGGGTGGCCCCCCGGGAAAATTTCCCTGGTTAGATAAGGTTCGACCTGGTCATAAACTGTTAGATGAGTTTTTTTATACCTTTAATACAGAAGATATGAAGAAGTATGTTAAGAATTGTTGGAATGAAAATAACCAATTACGAAGTGGTATAAATATTATTGTTGGATTACAATCATTTTTTAAAGTAAATAATATAGACCATGTATTTTTTGATGCATCAGCTTATCCATCATGTGATACGTATTGGAAGTCTTGTGATGAAAAATCTTTTGGGGAACAATATAGTAATAGGTTATTGTGGGACAGCTTAATTGAAACTAAAAATTGGTATAAACATCCAAAATATAAGTCTATGATGGATTTTACATTAAAAAATATTGAAATGAGAGTATCTGAATCTGATCACCATCCAAATAGAAAAGGTCATAAATATTGGGCAGATTGTTTGTTGGGATATATAAATGAAAAGGAAAATAATGTATAAAAAAAAACCACAAACTATATTATTAGATATGACTACATGGTGCAATTTAAAGTGTCCAATGTGCCCTCAATCTTTTGAAGAATTTGATAAGAATAGATATAAAGGTATTATGGATTTTGAGATGTCAAAACAAATTATAGATCAATTATATACAATTACTGAGGAAAAGAATGTTGGATGTGTATTACCTTATTGGAATGGAGAGCCATTGTTGTATCCGAAGTTTATAGAATTTTTAGAATATTGTAAAAGTAAGGATATAATAAATCATGGGATTGGGGCATTTGATCTTAATACCAATGCTGGAATATTAACTAATAAAAAATCAAAGGCTATATTGGAATCCCAATTATTTCCAACTATTTTATTTTCTATTGATGCCACTACTAAATCTACATATGATAAAGTTAGAGCAGGTGGGGATTTTTATCAAACAATAGATAATATTAAAAATTTTGTTAAAATGAGAGAGGAATATAGGATTGAAAATCCACAAAATATCTGGCCAGATAGAATTATTTTTCAATTTATAATTATGGAGATTAATCAACACGAGGCATTACAATTTTATCATGATTGGAGTACTTTTCTGAAGAGTTATAATTTAGATTTTCAGGTAAATTATTGGTGGGATGAACCAGCACCGATTATGAAAGATACTATTTTTTTAAAACGGTGTTTTGAAGGTGGAATTGAACATCAAAATAAGTTAAATAAATTACATAAAAAAATAGTACATGAGATTGGATTAATTTCTGATGATCAATTGAAATCAAAAAAAATGATTTTTAGAACAGATGAAATTACAGGACAAGAAATTTTTTAAATGAAAAAATTAAATATTAAATCAAGAAGGCCATGTGTAGGCCCATTTACTCATTTAGGAATACGGTGGGATGGACAAGTTTCAGCGTGCTGTAGAGATTTTGAAGCAGTATTAAATTTTGGAAATGTTAAAGATAACACTATTGATGAGATTTGGAATTCTGATAAGTTAAATAATTTAAGAATGTTACACGTTAAAGGTGAATTTGAAAAAGAACCGTTTTGTTTAAATTGTGAAGGTCAAATATCTCCATATATTACAGATGAAGATATTGTGGAGTATTTAATTGATATGGGCAGGGAAGAAGAAATATTACCGTATTTGAGACGAGTTGAAAGTCCATTATATAAAGAATATACAAATAGAATAAAAGATACGATACCCGTGAATGTAACATTAGAATCTAATAGTAATTGTAATATAAATTGTATTATGTGTATAGTGCATGAGATAGATGTATTCGGGCCAAGAGTAATGCCAATAGAAGATTTCAAAAAATATTTGAAGGATATAGCTAGTAGTGGATATAATATTGGAGATTTTAGAATATTTTTTTGGGGAGAACCGTCTATTCATCCACATTTTAAAGAAGTTATCCAAGAAAGTGCTAAATATAATCCTATAAGAAATATAGCATTTGATACAAATGCAACTGGAATAACTGATGAAATGATAGAAGTATTATTAGACGCAGGAGAGATAAAACCAGTTAATATATTAATTGGATGTGATGCATTATCAAGTGAAGTTTATAATAAAATTAGAGTTAATAATATTCACAATTCACATGAAAAACTTTTTAAAACTATTAAAAAGATATATTTAAGGCGTAAAGAAAGAAATTTAAAATATCCTAAAATAATGTTGCAATTTATTGTTATGAAAGAAAATCATCATGAATCAAAACCATTTCTCGAATATTGGACTAAATATTTTAATAAAATGGATATAGATTTTAAAGTAATTTGGAATGGTAGTTTTGCTGAAGAAGATGGGATTAATTTTAGAATGTTATTTGAATGTATAGAACATACAGCAGAAGCTCAGATTGAATCTAATAAGTTATTTGAAGATGTAATGAAGGAGTTAAGTATTTAAGTGAAGGTATCTACTAAAGTAGCAGTTTGTATGTGTCCTCAATGGTCGTTAGAATCACCACCATTATCATTGGGGATGTTCAATTCGACATTATTAAATTGTGGATTTGATAGTAAGATATTTGATATAAATTTAAAGACTGCTAAGGTATGTAACGTAGAGGAACAACAGGAGTTGTGGAGTGCCACGGGTCATTTTTTATGGACAAATACTCATTCATTTAATGAAAGAATTGTGCCCAGATTTAATAAAGATTGGGAAAATTTTATAGAAGAAATATCAGAATATGATATTGCTACATTTACAACATATTTTTCTAATATAACTGTTACTGATTATATTTCTAAAAAAATATTTGATATAAACCCAAATATACATATTTTTTACGGAGGCCCTTATTGTTGGTCATCTCGTGGAGATGCATTATATCACAGACCTTGGGTAAAAGTTTTGTGTGACAGGGAGGGTGATAATATTATTAAAGAATTGGTAATGTCATATAATTTGGGGAATGGTTATGAAAAAGTAAAAGGAATTTATATATTTGATGATCAAAATCAAATTAAATTTACTGGTGATAAATATGATGTAGTTGATATTAACAATATTTCTATTCCTGATTGGGGAGATTTAGATTTAAATGAATATGCACCATTTACATATAATAAAAATCCACATATACCATTACAAGGTTCAAGAGGATGCATAGCAAAATGTACATTTTGTGCAGAGACAAGAATTTATAGATATAAAACTGCAGATATATTAGTTAAAGAAATAATTGAATTGGAGAAAAAATATAAAATTAATAATTTTAGTTTTGTAGATTCTCTTATTAATGGATCTATGGTTCAATTTAAAAAATTAATAGAAACTTTGTCAAATTTAATAGAAAATGGTACAATAAAATCGTTGAATATGGGTGGCTATGCAAGAATTCATAAAGATATGGATGATAAATTAATGAAGAAGGCAGCCAAGGCAGGATTTACATGGTTTTCTATTGGAGTGGAAAGTGGGACACCAAAAATACTTGAGATTATAGAAAAAAGACAAACAAGAGAAGGAATTGAACAACTTTGGGAAGCGTGTTGGAGAAATGGTATTCGTATGGATGCTAATTGGATCACTGGATATCCCAAAGAAAATACGATAGATTGGTTAGTTAGTTTGTATTTTTTATATAAAAACAAAAAATTTATTCAAAATGTACCAGCGGGACAATATCCGGCAGGTATGCACATGGGAGCTCCCCTCGATGCATATAGATCAGTATTTAATATATCAGATAATATGTCTATATTTAATGATTGGGTAACTAATAATTTAAAGAGTAATTTTATAAATAGATTTTATAGATTGAAATTAACTCATTTATTTTTAAAAACATGGAAAATATTTTTTAGTGGTTTTAGAGATGTTGGCAAGTCTATTAAATATATTAACTTTCATGATAAAAAATCTGTGTTCAATTTAGATGAATTTAAAGATTGGAAAACTGGATATAATGGTACATTTTGGACAAACCATGATAATTTTAAAAAACATAAAATTTTTTATAAAGTAAAAGATGAGAATTATAATGTTCCATATTTAGAATTTGCAAATATTCCAGAAGATGATGAATATGATTCGTCAGTTAATATAGTAGATACTATTAAGATGACAGTTAGAAATGAGATTAGAAGTTGGTGTTGGTTAATATACCAGTTATCGGGACCATTTGATATTGAAGTGGAATTTGATGAGAATTATAGTGAATTGAATATAGATGGGGCTAGATTAGTTAGCAATTTTAAGTTTATCTCAACTTTAGATGGAAATTATAATTTATTTATTAAAACCAAATTAAAAGTTGATGATACTGCTAGACAAACTATTTATATTCAGAATGGTGGGGAAGAATATGAGAATTTTGATATATCATTTGAAGATAATTTTAAGGATAGTGGAAATATGAATGATAGGTATGATAATGAAAATTATTTTCAAAAAAAATATGGAATTCCAAATTATATTGATACTATGAATACAGAAAAATATAAGTTAAATTTAAAAAGAACAAAATTAACTGGGAAGTATTGATTGGTGGAAATAATGAGTAAAACCAATGCAGCTTTAAAACAAGAACATACAATAAGAAATTTAGATCCTTTAAAAATAAAAAATAGGAAATGTTGTATTCATATGTGGAGAACTCCAATGGTAAGGCCAAGTAGTGATGTGGTAGTTTGTAATTATGCATCAACAAAATATTCAGAAGAAGTTCCTGAAAAAGATAGATTAACACTTGGAAATTTAAAAGAAAAATCTTTTGAAGAAATTTGGAATGGTGATAAAATAGCTAGATGGAGAGTACATGAAATAAAAGGAAATTATACTGAATTAACTAATCAATGTCAATTTTGTATTCCTGATCATTTTTTATCCGATGAAGAAGTTGTAAATTATTTGAAAGCTATTAAATGTGAACATTTGATGGATCCATATTTGAAAAGAATTAAAAAGTTAAAAGGAAGAAAATGGCAGAAAGAAGAACAAACAATGAAAAAAGAAGTTTTACATAAAGAAGGAAAGTATGGATCAAATGAACCTGTATGAGTATAAAATGGATTGCCAGCATGTTATTAGAACTAATATAAAAAATATTAAATATTGAGATTTTATAAATATATTTATGAGTGATATAAAAAAGGTTTTAACGGTTAAAATAAATTATCCCGAAAAAATAAATAATAGTACTTGGTTTCATCCATTTTATCCTAATGAAACTAAAAATTTTAAATTTGAGTTTGTGGACACAGAAGCAGATTTGGTATATAATAATATATACAATTATACTGATACTCCTGTTTCTGCATATGATAACGATGATGCAGTTTTAGTACCAATGCCATTATATAATAGAGAAATTAATAAAAAATTTAATGTTATTTCTGTACCATTAGTTATGCAACATGAAAATTGGAATATAACTTCCGATGTTGGGTTATTAAATGAATTAAGAAATAACATAAAAAAGTATGATTTTATTTTTGTTGGTGACGTTAATGACTGGGGAATTGGTATAGGTGATGGTAGAATAGTAGATGGTAGAGTATATTCAGAATTTCATGATTTTTATTATAACTTAGATGATTATTTGGAAGTTAATAGAGAATTTTTATATAAGTTGAAATTAGATAATTTTTATTTGGAGAATGTAAAAAATAAAATATGGGATTTGTCAATTGAAGTTAGAAAAAATAAAGTATTGGAATTTGTAAAAAAATTATCTTTATCTAAATTTTGTTTTACACCGAGAGGAGCCGGAAGTAGTTCATATAGATTATATGAATCATTAATGGTAGGTACAATACCTATTATTACTGGAATGAAGGATTATCCATTTAGTGATATAGTAGATTGGGATTCTTTTTCATTTAGAACAGATTCACAAAAGGATATAGATGAGTTGGTAGAAAGAGCAAAAAGTTTAACAGATAATGAATATAAAGTTATGAGACAAAATGGAATTGATTTTTGGGAACAATATTGTAGATTAGACAATTTACATGATTGGGTTATAGAAAGTTTTTTATTAGATGAATACAGATAGATTAAAAAATATAAGAATGTCTACTACTCCAAAAGATAAAAATAGGAGTAAAGTATTTTGTATTGCTCCATGGATGACAATGCACGTTCTTCCAACTTCAGAAACCTTACCTTGTTGTGTTACTAGGATGGGAGAAGGTATTGGTGATGTTAGAAAGAATACTATGGAAGAAATTTGGAATAGTAATAAAATGAAGAAGATTCGTTTAGATATGTTAAATGATATACCAATAAGAGGATGTGAAAGATGTTATGAGCAAGAGAAAAGTGGAGCATATAGTCTGAGAGTTAATTTAAATAGAACATATCTTGATGAGTATGGGGTGGTTCTTACTACTAAAGAAGATGGTTATGTAGATAAATTTAATTTAAAATATTTAGATGTTAGATTTAGTAATTTATGTAATTTTAAATGTAGATATTGTTCTCATGGGTTAAGTAGTGCATGGTATGAAGATGCTGTTACTTTAGGAGAAACTTTTGGAGAAGAAAAAGTTATTAAGGCTGGTAATTTAGAGTTAGATTTATATAAACAGATAGAGCCCCATTTATCTACTTTACAAGAAGTATATTTTGCTGGTGGAGAGCCATTTTTACAAGAAGAACATTTCAAAATTTTAAAAAAGTTAATAGATTTAGGAAGAACTGATATTAGTATTATTTATGCTACTAATTTTAGTAAATTAATATATAAAGGAGAGGATATACTTGATTTATGGTCAAAATTTGATAAAGATTGTATTCATATAGGAGCAAGTTTTGATGGAATGGGCAAGAGAGGAGAATATATGAGAAGTGGGCAGAACTGGGATATTGCAATAGATAATGTTAGGAAGTTTTATGATAAATGTCCAAATCAATATTTTCATATTATACCTACTATCAATTGTTTAAATGTGTGGAGCTTTCCAGATATGCATAGATATTTAATAGAAAATGATTTATTGAGTCCTCATGCGTTATATATTAATTTATTGACTGATCCAGTTCCATATAGAATACAGATATTTCCAAAAAAAATGAAAGATGAAATAAAGAAAAAATATTTAGATCATATAGATTGGATAACAAAGGATAATAGATTTGGAGATACTTCGTGGATAGTAAAATTGTTAAATTCTGTTATAGATTTTATGTATCAAGAAGATTTAACAGAACAAATACCAATTTTTTTGAGAACAACTCATAGATTAGATAAAATGCGAAAAGAATCTTTTAAAGAAGTTTTTCCAGAATACGAGGAGTTATATTTATGGAAGGAATAGATAAAAATTTATATAAAAAGTATGATAAATTAGTTCATGAAGTACCAATGGCACGTAAATATGTTGTGGTAAATTGGTGTATGGGTAATGTTTGTAATTATAAATGTTCTTATTGTCCTGCTATTTTACATGATGGTTCTATTGGGTGGTATGATTATGAAACAGTTGAGAGATTCTGTACAAAAGTTTATGATCACTATAAACCAAGAAAAATATACTTTGAATTTACTGGTGGTGAAATAACTATGTGGAAGGATTTTCCAAAAATAGCGAAATATTTACATGATTTGGATAAAAAGAATGCAGTAGGTATTATATCTAATGCCGGTAGGACTTTAAGATGGTGGAAAGAACACAAAAATTTAATAGATCATGCGTCATTAAGTTTTCATGCAGAAGAAGCAGATCCAGACCATTTTATAGAAGTGGTTAAAGAGATAAAAGATACTACTAAAACTCATGTGAATATGATGATGCATTTTAATAAAATTGGGTTTAAGAAATGTATAGACTTGGCAGATGAAATTATAAAAATTGGAAATGTTTCTATCGCGTTACAACCATTGTTAATAGAATTTCAAGATACTATGTATGGATATTCAGAAGAACAAATGAGAATTATAGATAATCAAACGGAGTTATATGGAGATAAGATAGAATGGACAAAAGACTATCCTATTTATAGGGGCCCAATGAAAATGTTAGAAACTAAAACAAAAAAAGAACAGACTGTACCACCACACATTTTTATAGCAAATAAATTAAATTCTTGGAAAGATTGGAAATGTTATGCGGGAGTGGAACAACTTATAGTTGACATAGATGGTTCAGTTTGGAGAGGATGGTGTAAAGTTGGTGAATTACTTGGTTGGGTAGGTAAAAAAACAATTGATACGGGGGTTGGGACTTATGCTACAGATACCAAACCAGGAACTCTTAAAGTAGATTTCCCTAAAAATCCAATTATATGTGATAAAGATTTTTGTCATTGTAATTTTGATATTATGAGCACTAAGGAGAAAGTATAAGTTATGACATATTCTATTAAAAATGTATTTAGAAGAGTAAAAAAAATAGAACCAGATAAAGTTACAATTGGTGTTAAAGATAGTGCGGGGGATGAAGAAGAAGTTTTTATTCCTTTAGACAATAAACAGATTAGATTATATAATCCAGATGGTGAGTTCGAATTAGCATCTGTAGATGAAATAGTAGCCAGAAAATTAAATAAGTTTAAGGGGTGGAAATGTTCTGCCGGGGAACGGGGTATTTATATTGATTATGATGGAAATGTTTGGACAGCAAATTGTACAGGAGCTAGACATAATGTTTTTAATGGGGTGATGTTTGAAAAGTATAATTTACGAAAAGAAGAAGAATGGGGAAGTGATGAACATTGGGAAGTAATGTGTGATCCAGTTCAGAAACGACAAATGTTAAGAAATTTTTCTAAAAAACCAGGGGCATGGGGCAGACATATAAAAAGACGACAAGTTAAATCTCCTGGCAAACAAAGTTTTTTTGAAGGATATTTGGGAAATATTTATGAAGGGTTTGATTTACCAACTTCTTGGGTTACTTGTCCTTATGAATATTGTGCTTGTGGGGCAGATATAGTTTTGAGTAAAGTTAAAGTTGAGAAGGATGAGGATATAGAAAAATTAATGCCAGTTAGTTATAAAGGTATAGAAGGTCAAGTAGAAACTATGGAAAATCATAGAGAAACCATTGATGAAAATTTAGTAGTGGGATTAGAACAGAATCATTCAATTCCATTTCAGGTATTGTGGGATTTAGGAAGAAAGTGCAATTATGATTGTTCATATTGTTGGGATGCATCACATAATTACAAAGAAAAACATAAACCGTATATTGATTTATTGAAAACTACTGATAAAATTATTGATACTATAGGTAAAAGATCTGGGAGTGGACAAATTCGATTTTTATTTGGAGGAGGAGAACCTACATTACACCCTAATTTTACAGAATGGATGCAAAATTTAAAAGGATTGGGTCAATTTACACAAATTGTAACGAATGGTTCAATGCCAAATAAAAAATGGAAAGAATGTGTGAAATATTTAAATTCTATTTTGATGAGTGCTCATTTTGAAGAGATGAACAAAGATAGATTTATAGAAAATTTAATAACAGTATTAGATTGGCATGATATAGATGATGATGATCATTGGATTGAAGTAAAACTTATGACTCCACCTGGAAATCTCAATAAAGTAAAAAGATTTGCCAATAGAATTAATAAATTGGATAGATTAGAAAAACCTGGGGCAAATGGTAGGATGAAGGGATGTATAAGTTTTGTTCCGTTAAGAGATGTAGATGAATCAGATAGATTAACTGAATATACTGAAGAAGAGTTGTGGTTTTTTAAACAACAGTAATAAGGAGTTAAATAGTAATGGATAAAATATATACTCGTGGAGGAACTGCAGTTCCAGATCTAGAAATTATAGAAGTTGTAATATAAGGAGAAAGTTATGAAACAAGATCCAAAAGATACTTTGGAAGCCCTAAAAGTAGTTATTCAACATTTAGAAGCCCTTAATAAAGCGATGCATTTCACTAA
>Ga0080013_1002173_pt1 | contig 23781 bp, 11 predicted proteins | sample ETNvirenome_6_85_FD_69236 | JGI IMG/M metagenome (GOLD analysis project Ga0080013, IMG submission 69236) | Marine viral communities from the Pacific Ocean - ETNP_6_85 (SPADES assembly) (version 2) | ecosystem: Environmental > Aquatic > Marine > Oceanic | place: Pacific Ocean | collected 2013-06-19
TTTTTGGTATACAAAACAAGCCTTTTTTAATTTATTTTTATGATTTTATAAATTCTTGTAGGTATCTTATTTAACCCATCAGAATTTGTTACCATCAATGTATTCTTAAAATTTTCCCACGGCACTATAAATTTACTATCTACCAATCCATTATTGAGATTAGCAATTACCTCATTTAATGCATTTATCGTATATAATGTATTGGAATGTTTCTTCCTATGAAGAGATATTGTTCCTTTTACATCGTTGTAATCTGCTCCTGCTTCTAAATCTACGTTATATGTACATATTAACTCATTTACATTTCCTTCATTCTGTAATACATATATCTTACCGAATGCTATTGTGTATGCACCTTTGATGTTCTCGATTGTTTTATCGAGGTCTGTTTTGGTTGTGAATGTGGCTAGGAGTTGAGTTTTCATTATCTTTCTCTTACTTCTTGAAGTTTTGTTTTCATAGCCTTACCCAATGAACCATCTACCTTACCACCGTCACCCGCAGTTCTCCAATCGTCAGTTGCTAATACATGACCTTTCACCTCTGCCAAGCATTTCCCCTTCTTATCCCTCTTAGTACATATAACAACAGCATTTGGATCGTTTGGATTATTCGAAACAATATATACCTCACCACCACCAGGAGCCATCTTTACTGTTTTTTCTAAATGTTCCTGTAATTCTTTCCTATATTTTTTCGCTCTATCAGTAAAATTACCGTCTTTATCTCTTTCATTTAATAATTTTGTTTTCTTTGTAGAAAAACCAGAAGTTTCGGCCAGAGCTTGCCTAAAGTGAGATGGTCTATAAGTTTTACCACCCATATTAATACTCTTTCTACCATCCAAGTTATCTACATAACTTTCCCAATGCATCTCTTTCATAAAAGATTTTACATATGCTCTTTGATGAGGTCCATTCTCCCCGGCAGGATCTCCACCATCTAATTCTTGAGTTTTACTTACAATCTGTTCATGTTGTTTCTCTAACCATTTACTTCTATCTATGTGTCTTTGTTCTAATTTAACTAACTTCTTATTTTTATAAACTTTTACCCAATCTGTATTCGGTATATTTCCACCATATAATTTTCTTTTCTTCTTATCTTTTTTTGTAGCATCTTCCTGTGCCTTTTTAGCGGCTTTAATTAAATCAGCATCGGTTGGTGGATCTGATGGTGGTGGTTTCATATCTCTTAAAGCATTATTCATTCTATTTCTAATATCTCTTGTCGTTTCAAATATTTTTGTCATATATTTTCCAGGAGCACCGGGTGCACTATTTCCACTTACAGTGTCAGCTCTATCAGAACCTTTACCAGTTTTTCCAACAACAGCTAAAACGGCTTCCTTTACAGTTGATCCGGGATTATCTTTTAAATATTGTTTGACTAATTTATTTTTAGAAGAATTTTTTACATATTTTTGATTAACATCGAATGTATTTCGACCCGTAAGATTATTTACAACGGAATCTGGTATTTCCCCTGCTATTTCAGAAACACCCATTTCATCTATATCATCCCTAATATTAGCAGTAAATCCAGTATTTAATTTACTACTATTATCTATTGCTTCATTTAATACGCTTTTCATATTATTTGCAACTTTTGGAGGTGCAACAGATTCCATAGTAGCTGATCTAGATGTAGCCGCTGAATTTAATTGAATATCATTTATTGTTTGTTTATTTGATATAGATCTTAATCTAGTTCTACCATCTGTATCCGTATAAATCATAAGGGTATCAGCATCACCATCACTACCACCATCTTTGTATGCAGCTTTTTCAACCAAATCATCCCATATCTCTAATTCATTTTCATAATGAGCTTTTTCTTCTGGTGTTTTTGCTTCTTGTAATTTCTTCTGTATCAGTGATCTGGCCGCCGCCATTCCTTGATCATTAACTGTCATAGCTATTGGATATGGTTCTTTTTGTTTTCCATATTTTGCATCTTGGTCATCCTTTACATCTCTAAGTTCATCAACAGCGCCATCATAAGCAGAATTTAACCACTTTCTCATACTTTCTTCACCTATCTTATTATAAATTGGAGTACCTTTATATCCATCTGGTGGTGGTTTATTTACCATATCATTTATAAAATCTTCTTTACTCCTTTTCTCCCTACCACTACCAATTTTATTTATAAGGTCAGTTGTTTGTGATTCTCCAAAGAAAGCCGCAGGACCACCAATACCACCAGCAGTCATATCAATTGCAGATTGTGCAATTTCATCTGCCGTTTCTAAAACAGCAACACCACCATTAGACATTACTTTACTAGCAGTATCAGAAAATTTATCTAAATATTCGGGAGCTGGTATTTCTCTGGTTGGTTTTTCTTTTTTACTATCCTCATCACCAATTTCAGAATGTGTTCCTCTTTTAATAGCCGCATCTCTATTTTGTTGTGTCTTAAATGAAGCTATATTTCCAGTATCTTTTTTTATAGCATTAAATTCTTCTCTCAATCTATATAAGAGAGCTTCCTTAAACCTTCTTGGTAATTTCATAGAAGTCATAGATCGTTCAAGTAAAACCATGTGATAAGGATTGGTTGGATCAGGAGAACCATCGTGGACTCTATAAGCCCATTCAGTAAGTATTTTATCTATTATTGGATCTTTCATCTATAACCTATCCGAAATATCGTTCATTTCGCCGTAATTTGAACCCGCTTGGGATTTAACCATATGTCCATTTCTCTCTAATATGTTCTTTATATCTGTCAAAGTAGAAACTCCATCGTCTTTTGAGAAGTCAAAAAGGAAACTGTCGTAACCATACAAAACTAATTTTGTCTTCTTATCTAATAAATATCGTTTTAATTCAATTATCGTCTTTATATTTGATTCTGTCTCATATGCCTGAATCAAATAGTTGAACAACTTATTCTTGTTCATATCTGTATAGTTTTTAGACAATAGTTTCCTATTATAAATATCAGTTTCTATAAATTTATGTGATTTAAAATACTTCCAAAATGTATTAATTTTATCATAAGTTAAACCAAAAAATGTGATATTATCTCTCACCTCTTTATCAATTCCACCATATAACTGTTTAAATGACATCTGTTTTGATTCCTCGTATGAACATCCATATTTCTCTGCCAAGTGTTGATGTACTGATTCCTTCTCAAATTTATATCCTATTAGATCACCTATGAGTCGTAAGTGATATGCGTCATAGTCATATTCTACTAACATATCGTATTCAGGTATGATTGCTTTTCGTTGTTCTGGTTTCATAGCTGCAAAGTTCACATTACCAAAGGAATTAGCTGGTCTACCTGTAGATGTCCATAGATTGTATTTTGTATATAACCTACCATCTGATATATGTTTCTTTACTCTCATATCAAATATATCACATACATCATCTGATACTTTTACCCCGTTACTTTCTATGTAACTGAAGGCTTCTGTTACTTCTTTACCGTAATCTTCCCAACCCAATGATTCATTAATATCAATCATTTTTCCCATTTGTCTTTCCAGTTCTCCACACCATTCTTTATGTTTTAATATGGGTATTATCTCATTCAGTCGTTTGGCATTGTAATATTTGTTATAAAAGAAATCATATGCATTATTTCTAAGCTTACTCATATCAAATGGTTGATTTGTTTGAGACCACCATTCCCAATTCATATCTACTACATTTTTGAATGGATAAATATGTTGTAATATTTTAGCATCCGGCGTAAAAATTAGTTCATCTTCTAACCACTTGTAGTCTTCTAACACACCGACACAATCGGGATGAAACTGACATATCATCTGATTATCACCATCAGAACCCTTGACATAAAGCATGGATAATCCATTATCCTTATGTAATGGATGTAAGAATGGGTCTGAGAATATGGGAATTACAATATAACTCATATGTTAATATACAACCTTTTTTATATATGAAACAACTATTTTTTAATTAAAATCACCATTTTTAATCAGCGATCTTATCAATATCACAATCATCAGAATGTGCACACATTATAGAAGCCTCGGTAAGAGCCCGTTTGGGGGTATCTATACCATACCACTGACTCTTCTCCTTCCTTGCCCAATTTTTATATAACATTTCTCTCGTGGCCATCTGATAATTCTTATTATTAAAATTCACCAATGCTGCTGGAAAACCTTGAACCGATGCCGCCCCCATTTGATATACCATTCGAACCACTACTCCCAAAACTTTAGGATCATGTTCTAGATATGTTGTTGGGTGAAGTCCACCGTTAATCTGGATACCATTTCTATCTATTATAGATATGGTGGGTTTAACGGCCCGTTCTTCAAAATCCTCTTTCAATAATTCTTCACATTTAGTTTTACTTACTCCTTTATCAATTATAATATTTCCAGAAGTATCAAAAAACTGTCCATCAAAATCACTCACCTTTGACCCAGTTGTTATTCTATCTGGACCTAAAAGTGCGTGACCATAACAAATTGAATATTTATTTTCCGTATTGTTGTGTGGATCTAAAAATGGTTTCCATTTTTCCGTATCCATATCTGTGTCTTTTCTTAATGGATCATTTTCCCATTTTCTAATTTTTTCTAGATTATCATCTAGAAGTGAATTCCAACTAGTTTCTGAGTCTGTTCCTTCCAATAAAACCCAACCAGGATCTGTGGCATCATCCGGACAAAGATACATTGTTGTTATCCTAACTATATTTGTACCTGATGCTGAAATCTCATCTGTAACATTACATAAAGAGTCATCATATCCACCCACTGCTTCACAATATTCTTCTGGATAAATACAAATAGTATTATCAACTGCTGTAGCGGTATTATCATAATTACATGCATTTTCATCTGTACAACCACTTATATATTCACAACAGCTATCACAACTGGCAGTTGCATCTGGATCAAAATTGGAAGCCAGTGGATCAGTACAGGTTTCATGAACTTCACCAGGACAATTATTTATATCACATACTACCATTCCATCTAAACAAGTAAAATATCCACTACCCCCACAGACACCACATTCATCAAGTTCAGACATACCATTTACTATACCATTACAGTCTATACAAGTACTATTATCACCGTTACATACACCACAGTCATCTAATAAACCATTACCAATTAAACAATCATCTACACAATCACATATACCATCTTGATCCGTATCTATACAAAAACCACTCGGTTCTACGCATTCATCCTCACAAACACCACCCTCTCCATTTGGTGGGTTTATCCAAGGACCACCACATTCACCTGTACAGTCATTATATGAACATTTACTTTTATCATGTTTAGTTATACCGCCTTCAGAATCATAATTACAAGCATTTACATCCATACAACCTACCACCTCCGGATGTAGGTCTAAGTACTCTAAATTCTTCAACAATTCATCAGAACAATGTTCAAGATTATCATCACAATAATTTCTTTCTCTATCTCTAATATTATAAAGTTCAGTATGGAAACTATTTACAGCTGATGACCGCTCGTTCCACGACCTTTTATTACCAACTGTATTTGTTTCCGACCACCAACCCTTATAAGTATTAAAAATATTATATTCCGCCAGTGTATATATAATTTCATCTTTTGTAATTATATCGGTTTCCTGTATAGAACCATCATTTCTAGAAATCATTGTCATTTCAACATCTAAAATCTGAACAATGGTTGTACTCGGTCTTGTCAAATCTGTCTCTGTTAAATTATTATATGTATAATCGTGTGTAACTCCGAGTAATGAAGGTTCTTGTTGTTCTGACGCGTCATATTCTGGTTGAATAACAGTAGGTGGTGCCTTATCAATATGTATACATTTACCAACACCCATTTCATTAGTTTTTTCTATACCTGGCCAGGTATTGTTCCACAATAAATCACATATATAATCATCTGGACAATAATATCCTTTTAATTCATGACATGTTGGACCAGTTGGTCTTTCACCGGCTAATTTTGCATCAAAACTAAAATTGGGTTGTTCACAAATTCCCGGAGGTTTACAATAACCAATAGCTGACGCGTTTGTAAATGCTAGTGTTTGGTCTGGTACACATATGTCGTCACCTATACCAGTATCCACACAATCCGCATCTTCCGAACATGTGGGGTAACCATTGGGTGGTGGTAATAAATTTTTAATATCACCACATTTCCAACCATCACCAAAACTAGAACATTCAGAATCTTCCACACAAGAGCGTCTACCCTTTGGGAAAGTAACATTAGATACAAGAAATACAGGTTCACATCTTTTAATATCTACATTACAATAAAATTTTGAAGGACATTCAGTAGTTGAATTACACGTTATATATTCATTCCCAGAAAACTCGTCTGTTGCAGGCTTTGTAACTTTTCCTTGATATGGTATTGTTGGACTACTTCCTAACTGATGTCTATTTGAACTAACATATTGACAATCTTTATCTATACCTTCGATTCCTACCGATGTTTGGGCCATTGGATCATAATTTAAAGCAGTTGGATCCATACATCCTCGTATTATTGGTGGATTTTTACAACATGCCCATTTCTCGGGATTAGATACTCCACGGTTAAATAATACATCATTATCACATAAAATATACTGACACTCTCTTTCTACCAACTCAAGAACATCTATAGAAGAAACATCCTCACAGGTATGTGTTAAATATTTAACTTCTTCACAAATTGTTTTTTCATATTTTTGACCTCTCTTCTTATTATAGTCAATCCAATAATCATCAACAATACAGTATGTGTTTCCAGATAACCTTCCCACACATGGATCAAATTTATTCGTATTTGCTATTTTTCCACTTGGATCCCGTGAATACACATGCAATTCACCCATCATTTTTGCCAGTTGTTCAGCTCTAAGTCTTTGCCCTGTTCTCCAATCGGTCCACATATCTGTTGAATAAGACATATTACCTTCTTTCCATATCATATATAAAGACGCCATTTTATAATCCATATTTTTAATAGAACTAATCATATTAGAAAACTTAATATCTACTCCTGGTATAACACTACCAGCTGTGGATATTCTATCAATACCTATATCATATATCATCTCCGCAACTATACTAATTGCAACTGGATGTATTGCAGTACCTTGTGGTAGTTCACTACCGTCCACAGAAGTAAGATTCTTTTTTTCACCATCTTGTTGATCGATGGTATTATAGTGTCTCGTATCATAAATCTCTAAAATATTATAAGCTTCTTGAATACTTTGTTCTAAATCTCTATCAAATAAATCTTCACATCCATTTTCCCACCACGCATCTTCAATATTAGATAAAGTTTCATATTGGTCACTAAAATTTTCACTCATTTCAAGTTCCACGCGTTCTTTATACATTAATGGAGCTTCACCCATTTCTCGTTCTGAAATATTTGACCCAAGTGGTGGATTTGCCCATCTGGGATCAGGATAATCAGAAGTCATTTTACCTGAACTTTCCCATTCTTTTATAATAGACCACGTAGTACTAGAATCACTGAGTACATCTACCCAAGGTTTTTGATCATCTTCTGTGATCGAATGTCCCCAACAAATTTTTGGATTGGCCAAAGGAATTGATTGTGCGTCCTGCCACCGTGGGAAAAGTGTAAAATCTTCATATTCTTTAATTCTTTCCGATAAATCATCAAAAACATTCGAAAAATTTATTTCCCATTCTCTACCTTCTGCCGTAATATATCCCAATTGTTCCGCTTCATCCATATCAGACTCCGGACAAAACCATCTGTAAACATCTCCGGATTCATAATCTCCAGTATCATTACATGCCTCTGTATCATATCCACCTCGTGCAAAACAATATTCCACTTCTTCACATGGTGGTGGACTCGACATCCACATTCCATCAGTCATCTTTGCATCTTCTATAAACATCCAATCATCATTTATAATTAAAGGTGGATTTCTAAAAGTATCAGTCATTATTTGATACGTTTGATTAGATTTTGAGTCAAAGGCAGTAGTTCTATAAACAGGTACAATATCATTCTTACATACACGTTCAGGATAACCCGAAGAAGGAGTATTTTCATATGAATCTGTAATATGACCCTCGGACGCAGGGTAATTACCCGATAGCCACGCTGAAATGGCATCTTCGAAAGGAACGTCTGCATAACTTGTGTATTCACTCCAGTTTCTATTGTCTCCAACTTCACAATCACATACTTTTAAAGTATCTGGATAAAACTTAGTGTTTGCAAACATTTCAAATTCATCTGGTACATCTGTGGGACTATTCATATAATTTCCTAAATTATAATCACACAGTGAACCATCTATATCTATGTAAGATTCAAATTCTTGTTGTAATTTCTTATGAAGATCATTTCCACCACTACAACAGTTGGGTCCCCAAAACCACTTCGCGAATTTTTTCCAATTTTGATTTCTAAGTGCATCCAATATATCTCTATTAGTACCTATTTTTGCAAAAAGTAATTCTTCACCAACTGCTTCTGGATTATTGAAAAATTCTTTAATTGATATATCAACTCCTCTTTCACCCACAACACCTTCTAAATTTTTTCTCAAATCATTTAAGTTTTCATCGGAAATATTGAAAAAATACTCACCAGCAATTTCATAAGTTCCCCAAGTAGTTGATATAATAGCACCCAGTGGGTTTATATTAAATGCCATCATAAATGCATCAAGATTGGTATGTTCTCGTATATGGTCTTCTGACCTCTCACACTTCATACCAATATTGAAACTAAAATTTTCTCCGGACTTTGACATACCTTTACATTCATCAACAATGTCATGGTAATCTAAATATTCTGTTGTCCTGGGAGTTTTCCAATTCCGCCCGTAATACAGATCCGAAATGGTCATGTCCTTATACGAGACCCCTGACAGTCTAAACTGACCCTCTTTTTCTATAACATTTGGTTTATATTCTATCATTTTCTTTTTACGTGAAAAATTATGACATTTACGGTCTGCCTGGGAATGTTCATGTCCCGGGGGAAGAATATTTTTCATTTTAACTAAATCTAATAATCCATTTTTTGCAAGAACACAATCAACTTGTGTTTTTATATCAACATTAAAATCGGCGGGTCTTTCGGTAAATCCCAAATTAATGAGACGCATATTTTCATCAATATCTTCCTGTGACAGTGATCTACCAACAGCAACACCAACATCTACTGGACCACCAACTGTTTCTATAGTTCTTACATTTGTAAATGTAATATTTTCCAAACTATCAGGTTGCCCGGACATAGCCGAAGTGCCAACTCTACCTTTTTTCCAAATCGCGTTGGCCGCTAAAAATATATGTGGCCTAAATTTTATATAATCAAGAGGTTTACTTTCAACACCAGCTACTTTTATAATGGCCTTTAAAATTGGAAGATCAACTCCAATTGAATTAGATATTTTTTGTAATCTTCTATTACGCCCAACATAACAATATTCTTTTGGATATTCACAGTTTCCATCATCCCAATCCGCATCTTTATCATAATTACACGCGGTCTCATCTTTACATCCCAACGTTTCATCGTCACTTCCATATTCACACAGTGATTCAGTACCCATTCCAATATTTGCCATAGGATCATAATTCGTTGCAACTGGGTCCATACAACCATATATTGGTGCGTATGCACAACTACCATCATCAGTAGTTGCATTTTTATCATGATTTGTTGCATCGGAATCTGTACATCCCCATATTGTGGGTATTTTTGTCGTACCTGTAAAATGTGAAAACATTTCATCAAGTGGAGTCCAATCATTACTTGGATCAAATGATAATGCAATCCAAGGGGCACCATTTAAATCACCACCAACATTTCTATTTTTAGAATAAACTATATATACATCATCTCCGCGGTGGAACATCCGGCCGTTACCTTTAGTTAGTGCTTCGGCATCCGGATTATAAGGATCTTTTGGGGGATCCCATGTTGGTATGTTCGTAGATGTTCCATCTTTCTTTTTCCTAGCGGGGGGCATTCCATACCAAAAACCATATTTCACCTTTTCCGCTGAAGCTTCAGTATAACCACCAGTCTTAATTTGGCCTAAACCAAAATCAGCAACCATGGTGGACCAGGGACCACCGAGTTGACCTTTTTTGGTGGGGCCGCCACCTTTAGCATTGATCCACTTCTGAACTTTATATAGGCTTTTTTGAAAAAGCTTAACCCGGCGGGTCAACCCAGGATTATCTGTATTAACCGTCCCCCCCACAGTACTAGTAAAAAATGATTTTATACGCCACATATAATCGTGATTTTCATTAAACTGGGTCTTAAATATATATTCAATATTTAATGGTCTCTTACCCCCATTTTTTCCAAGTTTCGTTGGTCTAATGGGTTGTAAATTACCCACAGCATTTAGGAAATTCCATTCAATTAACCCTCCAATTGTCCAGGATGAGTCCACGTCATTAATATGATGTAAATCTTCCTTCACCAAAAACTGTTTATTAACTACAACATCAGAATCAAATGATGATAAACTATCCGGTTCAGAAATACTTCTTGGTAAAATTTTCATTTGTGTTGTAATGGAAGTATTCCAAGTCGAACTAACATCGTGAGAAACTTTAATTATTTGAAAATAAACACTATTAAAATATTTTTTAGGTAAATAGCTAATTCTTATTAAATCACCCGGTGCTAATCCAGATATACCATCTATTGTCAATGATGCCTCTATTGGAAGTGGGGCCTGTATAAGTTTTGTTCCATACATTCCAGATACTTGTTGCCAATATTTGGTTGGATCCTCAACGAGAACTTCACCCTTGAGCCCCGCCTCTTTTATTGCATTCTCAGTTTGATCCCCACCACTCTGTGTCGTGGCCTCCTTTTGTTTCTCATTATCGACCTCTATCTGATCGGATACTGTTTCTCTGACCATTTTTGTAATGTCATCTACATATTTTGCATACATCCCTCCACCATGTTGATTTTGTGCCAATTTTCTCATATTTTCATCATAGTTACTGTCGCCTTTAAATATATCTGAATAAGAGTCATCCAAAAATTCTAAACCGGCCGAACCTTCCATATAAGCATCAAATAATAATTGACTATATGAGGCTAAATTTTCAGTTTCTTGAAAATCTTTAATTTCTTCTGCAGAAGCATCTGGATCCGGAGTTATACTATGTCCGTTTAAATCTCTTCTTGTCGGTTTATCATTAAAAAGTAACTCATCTTTTCTATGTCCAAAAAGATTTGTAGCATCTTGTTTTAAAGATTTTTTTAATCTAACTCCAGATTCTATACCAACTGATGGTTTATAAGATACAAACGTATTGGATTTATCTAATCCTAACCTCTGAATCTTTTCAAATTCTATATACCCATCTAACACACTTGACAATGATTGTATATCTTTTAAAGATACTGTAGTTTGTAATGCTATCATATCACTCATCCCACCCTTTGGCATAGAAAATGACAACTCATATTCTTTAACAATTGTATCTGGACTATATGGATTAAACATTAACAAATCATCAAACAAAACATTAGGTGAATCATACCCACTTAATTTTTTATCTGATTTTTTCGAGTTTGATAATAACGATATACCCCTATCAATAACAGAAAAATCATGTTGGCTATAACTTGAAGGTTTAAGTGTTAGATTAATTGTACCCAGATTAGAGGATGTATTCGTTGGAAACTTCGCTTCATTATCTATTATCCCAGCAGAATCTTTTCTAATTTCTTCAAAAATTTTATTTAATAAATCTTTTACATTGGTGCAGGTAGTCAAGGCCTCTTTTATCACCTTTGTATTAACAAATATTTCTCTAATTGGTATTCTCATATTAACCTTGTCATCTAACTCATCAATTGGAATTTCATAATATCCTAAATCTTTAACCAATTTTTTTCTATCTTCGTGTACCGCTCCTTTTTTTGTATTGTATGTCGGCATTCCACCTGTGGTAACATATCCCATCTGAGATTTAACATCTATATCCCCAACTGTAGATGTAGATTGATTTGGTAAATTAGAAAAAGGATCTGGACATTTACCTTCCTCATGTAACCATTTAAACAATGGTTCACCATTACTATTTTTTTGGTCACATCTCCAATCTCGTGTACCACCTTGGGCCCGGCGGGCACCTTCCGCATTAAAGGTTTTAGTGAATTCTGAATTTCTGGTATTAGCCCTCTCGTGTGATGATTGTGCACCACCCCATGATTCTGGATATATAAAAGAAAATTCTCTATCGCGAAATTGCATATCCCTCATGTGTTGATGTAAAACACTATTATATGTCATAAATTCATTTTCTGAATTAACAGATGGTAATGTCTGTCCTTTATCCGAGTCAATACTATCAGATGTAGTATTTATTAAATTTTCACGAGAATCACTATATCCAAATTCTCCATTAAGTATGTTATCTTCAACCCACCCCCAGTTAATATAAACTATCTTCGAGTCTTCTTTACTTCCATGTATAAAAATCCCCGTTTCTAATGATAATTGTGATCTAGCAGAATTTGGATCACCAGGTAAAATATGTGCACTTGTACCAAAAAATGTTTCTGCTAAGTCAAGTATGAGTTTATTAGTAGCTGTAAGTTTGTCATCCTTTAATGTAGTAGTTGCAGATAAAACCTCTTTATAAAGATCATTCATATTTGTAACTTTAGATACATTTGAAGCTAAAATTTCTAGATCAAGAGTTTGTTTAATTTTTTCCTTCCTATTTTCACTGATATTGGACAAGAGTAACTCATTTTTAGATATTATTTCAACACTACAATCGAACCCTCCATCTTTTCTATTCTTTGCATCATAACTTATTACCAACCCAAAAATTGTTTCTAAATCACCATTAGATAGTGAAACATACCCCCCCTCTCCGTATAAATTTTCATCTATATTTAATTCATCATCTATTAAATCCTGTGGATTGTACAAAGACTGTTTGTCCCACCCAAAATCTACAAAAATTTGTGCACCAGGTCTCAAAAAATATCTATTATATATGGTATCAAAATCAGTATAATTATGAACGGTAAAATTAATAGTAGTTTTTTTCAGAGCCCCCCAAGGACCTTCTGTTCTCGATGAAATACTTGTTATACCAGCAGGTGGTTTAAGAAATTGATTTTTGTCTGTTTCGTGTTCGTGTGGAAATAAAATAGTGGACGTATCACTTCTACTTTTGTGTATATTTCCATCATATTCTAAGTTATTTAATACATGGTTTCCAACTGTATAAACTTTATGATTTTTGTCTGTTTCGTGTTCGTGTGGAAATAAAATAGTGGACGTATCACTTCTACTTTTGTGTATATTTCCATCATATTCTAAGTTATTTAATACATGGTTTCCAACTGTATAAACTTTATTTGTATCAGTACCCTTCTCCTCTAAATATTTTACTTTATATGTATCATCACCGAATTTTTCTAAAAATGCATTTTTCCATTTTATAGCATCCTTATCACCTTTTTTAATCTTTCTGTGTCGTTCCTCCTTCCACTCGTGTGCTAATTTAGAACTTCCTAATGTTTTTGGACCCCCTCCATTATCATCTTCCCAATCAGTTATTTCAGACAAACTAACGGCAGTCCACATTCTTGCAAATGGAGTACGAGATGACAAGTCTACATAAATATTCTCATAATCCATAAAATTAAAGTCATGAAAATCCACATCATTAATATTACCACCCACCGATTGGAAGATAGAATCTGCATCTTCTAGATTAGATGTTTTTGCTAGAGATTGTCTAAACCTTATTTTATTTTTAACCTGTGGGGCTACATCCCCACCAAAAGCTCTTCTTTTTATAGTTTGTGACATAACCTAATAATTACCTATATTTCTTTTGCATATTGAGTTGTTGCTGGTATTCTTAACCTAGTACCAACTGGTATGGTCATAAATTTTAAATTATTGGCCTTTGCTATATACCACCACAAATTAACATCACCATAAAATTGATTTGCCAATAAATCTAACCTATCACCATATTGAGTTATAACATAAATATCACTGCTTGTTTTTGGAATACTACTATAAATAGTAGTTCCATGTGAAGTAATTTTATAAGATTTTCGTAAACTTCCACGAACAACAGAATTATTAGTTTTTAATTTTGTATTTTTATATCTAGACATATATAATTATCTCCTAACCGAATTGGGGTGGTGGTATGAATATGGGTTGTTCTCCAGTAACAAAATCGACAGCATCAGTCAAATTTAAATCTGCATCATACTCCACCGATGACTGGGTATTAGAATCCTCTGTAATATTTGAATCTGTACGAATCATATTCTTTGTTATTCCATAAAATGTATTTTGTTTACTACTGTTACTGACTCTTGCAAAATCAAGACTTGGAACTGTAGAATGTATAACTTGAAATCCAATACTGACCTCTATATATTTTGGTACTCTCTTACCCCTCTGTATCTCCCACGGACTACTATCTGGAAAAGAATAGGACAAACTTTTTATAAATCCTAACATTTCATTTTTTTCAGAACCAAATAATTCCCCCAATCTAAATTTTGTTAGTGGTGGTTTCATTCTTTCTTTTCTATCCATCAAAGTACTTCCTTTAGAAGAGACTCCAAGATCTATTGGTTGATATTCAGGATAACATAATGAAGTCAATCTATTTATTTTTTTATAAATCATATTTAATTCATCTTTAGTTTGTGCAAATAGTTTTAAAGTAAAAGAAAGTTCTCTTTCTGCATTTGTATATGTATAAACTGGTTCACTTCTTCCTATATAACTAGTAGGTTCCCAGTTAGGTGATATAGTATCAGTTAAACCTTCAATATATGCTCTAAAACGAATAGTTTGTTGATCACGTAAATCTTTAAAATAAAATGGCATTCCTTCTTTTGAAGATTCTAACTCTATATCACGTACACCCAAACTATTACCCATAAGAGCATTGGCGGCTGCAAACCCAGACATTGGCATAAGTGTCGCGGCCACTGTTACTCCTTGAACTACGTTACCCAATGTTGATCTTTCTTCTGGACTATATGTATCCATGGGTTGTAAAGTCATTATATCACCTTTACCGAGACTTCCAAGAGGTGAATTAGTATCCATAGAATTTTGCATATTTAACTTGGAATCAATTCCAGACTCTTTTGTTATACCGGCCTTCTCTATTGCATTGATACCTTGAATATCATATTGCTCTCCAATAAACTTTCCTATTGCACCTACAGTATTTTCTATCATATCTAAAGGTTTAAATGCTAGGGGTTTATGAGTTAATTCACGTTCAGCATAAGTAGTATTTTTATCAAAAATATTTGTTTTAATAGAGGATAAATCAAATCCACTACTTCCCGCCCTCGCATCAAGCCATTCAGTATAAGTAGTAGGTAATAGAGCGTCTAAAATTGCACCTATAGCTCCTGTATCTCTTGAAAACTTAAGCATTGGAACTCCCAACCCCTCTCTTGGAGACGCTATATTTAATATTGTAGATGCTGGGTCATATATTCCTTTATACTGTTGAAATGTTCCTAATAATTCTTGTTGGCCAATAAATATTTCACCTGCCTGTGAACCTAAAAATTTACCTATTCTCTGTACATCTAATTGTAATCTTCCTAATGGGAAAAATTCTCTAGTCCAACCCGGTTGATCCATATTACCAAAAGGAGTTGGTAATGTTTCATTCATCTTACCACCTATGGGTGAAACAACATAGGGTTCAGTACCAGTTCCCAATCCTAATGCGGTTTCAAATCCTGTATCTATTCCCATTGACCTCAATTGTCCTGCCACACCTGTAACTGCAGTTTTAAAAATACCCTGTGAAGTAGTACCAGTATATTCTCTATTCGGATCAACAGACCATAATCTACTACTAATATCAAAATGGCTTTTAGAGGCTCTTTCTAAGTATTTAATATCCGTTACAGTATGATCATTGTTATATAATGTTTCAAATACTAATTGACCACCTTTATCAAATGGTGGACTACCTAACTCCGTAACACCATGAAGTATATGACCACCTCGAAGTGTTACATCTCTTCCAATATCCCAAGAGTTTATATCTATATTTTCATTGAATTGACCAGAATTAACAGTATGACTACTATCAAAATAAGAAGTTGATGGAGTCCATGGAATAAATGAATCACTATCTGCTGGATTTTGTTGGTTAGATGGTATGTTTTTATACAAACTATCAGAACCTTCACCTTGGTATAATTCAAAATTACCCAATGGTCCTGGAAATTTTACCATAGATCCTTTTATTTCATGAGTCCCAGTATCTAAGTCTATATCAGTTAATCCAGATTGAAATCCACCTTTACCGTTTCTTAAAAACCTTGAAATACCAACTTCCGAGGCTGGAGTAAAATAACCCATCGGTAATCCAACTAGATCATCATCCAATACAGTTGAAATTCCAAAATTAGGTGTAAATCCTGGAATTGGATTTTCTAAATTACTAAAGTAAGAATTATTACCACCCATAAAATCAACACCAATTATTTTTTGATTAATAAATCTTAAAGTAGATTCCTTATCTGGATGATAAACACCCACCTCTTTAAATAATGGATACATATCACTTGCAATTTCAAATTGTGTTGTAAATGGATTACCCATACCAGATAAAGTAAATCCCTCTATAATATTAAATTCAGAAAAACTTGGTATACCTATATTACCGTATAAAAAATCAACTGGTCCACCAAATTTATCAGTTATTGAATTTTGTGTATGAATGCTGTCATAGTAAGTAGTCTTTAAAGAATCAGAATCCCATTTACTTGGAGAGTCTGATGTTAATTGTATGGTATTATCAAATATCGATCCTTCAATGTGATAATCAGTATGAGTTCCAGTTGGTATGACGCTTGAATATTCTTTATTTTTTAATATTAAAAATTTTGAATTTCCTTTTTGATCTATACCAAATGTATAACCACCTTTATTGAAATTAGAACTAAATCCTGAAATTTCTGGAAGTATAGGATTGTAATATGAATTTGTATTATTTATAAAATCTGTAACACCCAAGTTTCCATATAAACTATCATTTGTCCATTGTTCACCAACACCAACAAATTTACTTGGTGATTTATGTACTTGATCTAATGTAAATCCATCAGCCTTAACATTAGACCAATTATCCATAGGACCTGGCCAAGTACCATAATCAGTATTTGAATAATATAAAGTGTCACCATTAAAGGTCATATTTGGTGATTCACCACCAACACCAGTAAATAATGTTGTTGGTGATTGATTATTTTGATTTAATGTAAATCCAGTAGCTTTATCGTTATTAAAAACATTCATAGGGCCAGGCCAATTACCATAATCAGTATTTGAATAAAAATTTGTATTACCACTAAATGTCATATTAGAAGATTTACTACCAACACCAGTAAATAATGTTGTTGGTGACTGATTAATTTGATTTAATGTAAATCCAGTAGCTTTATCGTTACTAAAATAATCAACTGTTCCATAATCTTCAGCTGACTTTTCAAAAATTTTCATCAAATTAGATACATTTTCAGTAGGTTTTTCATATCTTTTTGTTAAATCAGATGTATCTCTACCAACATCACCTTTTACCGCTTTCATATTAAGAATTCTACCAAACATATCACTCACTGGTAATAAAGAACCAACTGATAAATTTAATAGATTTATTTCTCTAAACGAACCAAGTCTATCATTTATAGGAAGTAAAGAACCAAAAGACAAGTTTAAAGGATTTATTTCTCTAAACGAACCAAGTCTATCATTTATAGGAAGTAAAGAACCAAAAGACAAGTTTAAAGGATTTATTTCTCTGTAACTACCTAATAAATCACTTATAGACATCAGAGAACCAAAAGACAAGTTTAAAGGATTTATTTCTCTAAATGAATTAAATCGTTCAGATATTGGTAAAAATGCACCAAAATTTGTAGATGAAGTATCAACTTTTTCCCCAACTTCAGTCTTTAATTCAGTATTGTACTCTTCATTAATATTTGAAAATGCACTCTTTAAATTTTCTAAACCCAATTCATGTCTCCTATGGTATTGCAGCCACAACTTCTTCTCCAACTCTTTCACCTATGGCATCAACTATACCACCTTTTGTATCTGTTGCACCAAATGCATTGAGAAGTTCAGTTAACTTACTAGAAATTTCAACCATAACCTTTCCTTCTGCGGTATTTTTATAATCTTTCATACCTTTAGGAGTGGAATTATTTCCACCACCGCCTGCTCCGAAAAATGCACCTATACCGGCTCCCATAGATGAGGCGGCGGCAATTCCACCAATCATCATTAATGTAGGCATTGCCGCTAAACCTGCAACCGCCATCAGGGACAATGCCCCGGCCAACATTATAAATCCACCAGCAACTCCTGCAAGTCCACCAATACCTATATCAGCCATTACCTTAATTGAATCTGTTATAGAATTAATTATAGGTGGTAGGAGATACAACATTCCAGCCACTACTAAACCAACAAGTGCTATAGCCGCTAATGCGGGTACGGCCGTCATACCGGCCACTCCAAAAGTGGCCATGGAAGGTGCCGATGATGCAAAGGCCTTTGATAAAAGTTTAAGTGCAAAACCTGTGATATAAAATGTCGCTGCTAAGGCGGCCACTACCGAAACCAATGCACCGATCATTCTTACGGAAACAGGTGCTTTTTCTGGTATAAGACCAAAAAATGTTGATAGACTCGCAAATCCGGATAATATAAATGTACCTAAAGCTTTAATTAAAAACAACAGTTCACTTATATTATCTATAGCTTCTCGTGGAACAATTTTACTAATATCATGCTCACCCATTCTTGCAAGTTCTAATGCACTTTTTCCTTGCATTTTTACCATTTTTGTCATAGTTGTTAAATCTGTATTTAAAAGATCAGCCAGTGCCTGTCTTTGAGGTAACATTAAACCGAGAAACTCTTGTTCAGAACCAACGTGTTTCAACATCTCTGCCACTGACTCTTCTATCTTACCACCAAGTGCCAAATGTCTTGCCTTACTTAAATCTATTCGTCTATTCAATAAAATCGAAGCAGTTAACTCTTTTGATATAGAACTTTCAAAATCTAACAAACCTTCTGCCATTTTTACTGTATCTGACAATGTTAATCCCATACGCTTGGCCTGTACAGCGGCCTTGGCCATATTTGTACCAGTACCTTTAGTAAATTTTGCAATATCTTCTGATGACACCGACATATCTTTTAAAACTGCTCCAGGAGCAACACCAGCAGAAGCAGCCAACGCGTGAGTTTGTTTTATTAAATTCTCAGCAGTTTCTGTAGTATGACCACCCATAGTCATGAATATACCCATAAGATTTGATGCCTCATCAGTACTTATACCAGTAGCCACTCCAAGTTTCATGGCAGCTTTACTGATTCCAATTGCATCTTTAAATGCTATACCAAATTTATTTGAAAGGGTTGTCGCGGATGTAACAACATCATCAAAACTTAAACCTAACGTATCTGCGGTAACTTTGGCACCCAATAAATCACCTTTAAATTTTGTCACTCCTATTGCACCAAATGATTTACCAACTGTATCAGTAATTTTTCTTAATCCCGATACAACCCACATAGTCATTCCAGCGACCAATCCAAGTAAAACTGCTTTCCCCATATTGTCTTTTAACGTCGTGTATAAGCCTACGTTATTGAACCTATCTGAGATTGCTTTCCCCATTGTTTCCGAAAACGCCTCTACCGCAACATCAATACCAAGTGCGGCTGTAAATGAATTTTTTGGTATAATATCAAAGGCACTCTTTATCCCCGAAGTTACAGCTTTTTCCATATTAGCCTGTGCTCTGTTTAATTGAAGGTTTCCAAGTGATTGTTCTATTTCATCCTTTAACTCTTTTGCAATATCGGGGGTTTCTTTTACCATTGCATTATAAAATTTATCACTAATAGATTTTAATTCTTCAGGTGTTACTGCTCCGGTTGAAGCGCCCGCTAATGCCGCCGTGTATTCTTTTGCAATATCACCGACACCGTGCTTATGTAATTTCGTGAAATTTTTACTTATTTTGACATTAACAGCCGCTGCCGCACTTAAAAAATCTAGTTTAAACTGTGAGGATCCAGTAATAGTTGCCTTTTTTATGGCCTTGGTCAAGGCCTTGCCAAAATCAGTTGAAATTTCTTTAAATTCTTTGTTTAAATTTCTGGCCTCTTCGGTACTTTGTCTAATTGTTCCATCTTTGTTATATTTTTCAGGCATTGATCATTTTCCTTATCCTACGTTCACTTTACCATCTTTTGAAACCCATCCACCCTTTGATGGATTCCAAGTATAACCGTACTTTTCCATAGACTTTTCAGTCTCGAATGCTAATTTATTTAAGCGTTGTATTTTCTTTTTAATTTCAGGTTGATTTCTAAAATCTTTTTCAAGCTTTTTAACTTTTTTATTTTTTATAAAATCAAAAATTTTATCAAGAACACCTTCCTTGATAATATTTGAAATATTCATATATGACTTTTTCTTTGGCATTTTTTTTCTCCGTGACTGGGTAGAAATACTCATATATAAATATTAAAATTATGGAAAAGTTATTGTCTTATTATCGGGGAATCCTTCCTGACCTGGAAATATCTGGTCTTTGAATATTGGAAGATTTTTTAGTTGCCTTGTCCATTTCTTTCTTTTCTTCTGTCTTAACTTTTATTAATTGTTGAGAATAGAAATTTCTTAAATATGTGGGCATATTATATACATCATCATGGGTAAACCCTCGACCATGATATAACAACAAAAATATACTTTCGTGGATTTGAGGCCTATGCTCCGGTTTTAGGCCAAAAAAACTCGACAGTCATGGGAATATCCACTTCTGTCGTCTCACCTCCAAAATCTACTTCTTGTCTAAGATTTATATCAGGATTAATTCTTTTAATTTCATCTCTAAGAAAAAGAGATTCTTTTGATAACATATTATCTACAAATTGAGAAATAACAGATGTATTATCATTACCATTTACAGACGTAATAACATGTTTCAATCTTGTTGTTACTTCGGCCGACTGTCCTATTTTCTCTAAACTTTTTAAATTTTTTGTAATATCAGATTCATCTTTACCGGTTAGAAGCTTAAAAGTAATATTAACTTTACTTATAGGTAATGTCAATTCAAATTTATTATTTGAATAATCAACATTCTCTGGAAGTTCTACAAATTGACATTCAGTTAAATCAAAAGTATGTCGTACAGTTTCTCCTGTAGTTGGATTTAAAACTTCTACTTCATATTCTCCACCGTAGGCCAAGATACGAGATGCTACCATAACTGCATTTTTATCACCTATTAACAAATCAGTCGAAGTTATATCTTTAGTTACAATAAGAGAATCAAGTAATTTATCGACCACTAAACCTTTCTTAATAAGATTCTGTGATGTAAGTATATCTTCTTCCTTAGCTGTCATATATTTCAATTGTATTTTCCCAGATGATAGTGGACAATCTTCTGGATACAACTTACCACCACTTGGTAAATCCACCTCTTCCGTTGGAAATTTGAATTCTTGTGTTTGTTCTGACATTATTAGACCTCCGTTGCTCTTCGATACCATCCGAACCAGAATCGTTCTTGTTCGGGTTTTTTAATTACTAAATTCGCAAACCTTAATACTCGATAGGCTCGTACTCTTTCAAGCTCAAGATTCTGAATTGCTTTAAGTGTTGCTGGTCCTATACCACCATCCACATCAATTTTTTCTTTGTTTTTAGCATTTGCTGTTCTTTGTAAAACTTTCACTGCTCCACCCTGTCCAAAGTTTACACACATATCAAAATAGATATGTCGTAGATGAGGTGGAACTTCATCACATTTAGCTCTTCTCCAATAATCTGTATGATATATTGTTTTAGCTTGTTCTTTAGTTAAGTTTTTAATATCCACACTTGGATAAAACCTTTTGGTGATACCATATTTGGTTTCACCACCTAAATCATTTGGGTCATTTACATACCCACCTTCATGTTTAATTACCACCTCTATAATTTTATTAAATGTAGTTAATTGAGTTTCGTTTGACATTTTTAATAACCTCTTTATTATATTACATAACATTTGTATATATAAATATATACAAAAAGAAAAAACCCTCAATTTTTGTTGAGGGTTTTTATTAGAATTATTTTTTATTGATTAGAATTCTAGTATTGCATAATCATATCTTAATGTTAATGTGATTTCTGCAGGATCACTTGTAGCAAAATCAAAGTCTCCAAATGTCGCATCTTGAATCCAAGTACCTTTCAGTACCCATTCTTCAACTACATCTCCAACTGGACCTAATACATTAAAAGTTACATCTTTTTTATAGAAATCTGAATAACCATCTCTACCAGTTACCGATTCGTGACCTAATCTAACCCATTCCATTACTGCTTGAGCAGCTGATGGGACAATTGGATCGTATAGAGTAACTTGTAGTGTTTGCCAAGCAGCTTTACCCTTTACATATCTTTTTACATTCATATGATTAAGTTCAACTTCATCAAAAGTTACTTGGGGTCTGTTGGCTGTTTTTATTAGATAAGCAGGTACACCGTCTATTTGCATTATAAACCGATTTTTCAATTTCGGTTCAAACGGTGTAAACATTATATCTTGTGGTTCAAGTAATTCTGCCATTATATTTCTCCTAATTACAGTTTACATATTTCATATATAAATATGAAAAATATAAAAAAAGAGAAACATAATTATAGTTTATAACTCAGGAAATGTAGCTCCTGTTGGTTGAATTGTAAAGTCTAATACAATAAATTCTGCAGTTCTTGCTGGTTGAACAAATATCTGACCATACAATATATTTCTATCAATTACATCTGGTGTGTTATTTGTTTCATCCATAATAACTTTAAATGCACTTAAGCCACTATTTGCTTGAACTTGTTCCATAAATGGATTAACAATGTTCAAGAATCGTTGTCTAGTTGCAGCAGTATTTTGTTCAAATACAAGATATCTTGAAGATGATGCAATAAACTTTTTCAATTTAATCATCAATCGTCTTACATTCACTCTATCAAGTGCTGTTGATTTTTTCTGTAATGTTTTTTGTCCCCATACAACAACACCATCTCTAGGAAATGTCGCTATAGGATTAATATTTGATTCATATAAAGTATCTCTATTACTTTCTGTTAATTTTCTCTCTGCTGTAACTACAGAATCAATTTTTCCTCTATCTAATCCAGCGGGAGCAAACCATGGTTGAGCTACTTTATCATTAAATGAATATACGCCTGCAGCTGCTACTGAAGCTGGTACCCAAACTGGTCTACCAAGTTGATTCTCAGCTATTTGAACCCACGGCCAATACATTGCCGCATAATTTGAATTTCTAGCGGCCGATCTGTCTGTTACAGCTCCGATAGTCTTATTATGTTCTACTGGATCAGCAAGTACAAAACAATCACCTCTATCTTCACAGACATTAATAGCTTTTGTTATTACACTTGAATGTACACTATCTATTATACCTGGTAACATAATTAGATTAAGATCATACTCATCTGCATTTGATAATAGATTTAATGCGTCTATATAGCTATCATATCCATCAGAACTACCATCACTACTTGGATCTAATCCCTGTGAACTATTTTCTGCTATATTTTCATAAAAAGTTTTAGGATGTTTTACATTACCGTCATTCCCACCACTAAATGAACCCCCAAATGAACCACTACCAATAGCAGGAAGTGATTGTGATAATGCATTATCCCTTATGT
>Ga0080013_1002174_pt1 | contig 23774 bp, 32 predicted proteins | sample ETNvirenome_6_85_FD_69236 | JGI IMG/M metagenome (GOLD analysis project Ga0080013, IMG submission 69236) | Marine viral communities from the Pacific Ocean - ETNP_6_85 (SPADES assembly) (version 2) | ecosystem: Environmental > Aquatic > Marine > Oceanic | place: Pacific Ocean | collected 2013-06-19
AGAACCTTCAACTCTCATATTATCTGGAATTGCAGAAGGATGAACTTTAGTAAGTTGACCAGGAAGTAAAACTGCCAAATCTTTAGAAAGAAAATCTTTATGACCACTCCAATCTGATACAATTACTGGTTTTTCACTTATAGTAGATTCAAGTAGTGGTCTACCAAATCCCTCACCTTTTGTAAATGAAACATGAGCCTTTACTTTTGGATGATTGTATAATTCATTCATTTGTTCATCAGTTAAATCGCCATGAATTAAATAAACTGAAGGTAATTTCCCATTTACTGTTTTCTTAACCATTTCAATTTTTTTATAAAGATCATCTCTATCCATAATTGATGGTGTAGCACCTGATGTTTTTAATAAAAGTGCTGGTTGTTTCTTTTGATTCTTAAAAGTTTCTAAAAATGTTTTTATTAACATACCTACATCTTTTCTATCTTGTCCTAACTCACCTTGTAACCAATGACCAACAAAAAGAAACACGAAAGATTCTTTAATATTTTTAAATTCCTCAACCAATGGCTCCGAAAATCTATCAGTTTTTTTATAAATATTACTATCTGCTCCTTCAAATAAAACTTCTATTGGTTTTTCACATTTTAACCGACCTATAATTTGACCACTTTGATCATTTTTTTTATCATAAGTAGTTTTTTCTAAAACCTCTTTAGTAAATTTAGACGGAACTATATTCAAATTCATTCTATTCATACCCTCTAACCATTCAGCAACACAAGCAGTAGTTTCAATTCCTGCAGTTATTCCAATATTATATTTTGCAAATGGTTGGAATTCATTCGGTACAACTATGTGAATATGAATTTCAGGCTGTTTAGGTAAATTTGGATTTTTTAAAAGTCTATCAATAATTGGTTGATCATTTAAATCGCCCATTGTAAGTGCATTTTGTGGTGTAGCACCCCATCTAACTGGCATTATTTTAACATCATATTTATCTATTTTTATAAGAGAACGAACTATATCTCTTGCATGAGCACCATAACCACTTCTTGTAGCAACAGGCGCTGTTACTAAAACTACCGGTCTTGCCATAAATAACTCCTTTTTCCTTCAAGTATACCAGGATTCTTCTTAACTACTTTTCTTTCAGTATTATAAATCTGAAATGGTTTGGGTTTCTTCCATTTTTCAAATGCAGTTTCCATATCTTTAATAAAATTTTCTGACATATGTTTTCCAGTCATCATACTTTCATCACCTTCAATCCATTCCGCACCTACTTCACCACATCTTTCTCTTTCTTCATTTCCTACATCATACCACTCCTTAATTCTATCAGCAGCATCCTCAAAATTACAACGGTCATCAAAAATATATGGTGTTGGTGGTGACCCCATCAAAGCTCTGCTGGTTGGAAAAACTGGTTTTGCCCATTCGCCACATTTTTTATATCTTCCAGTATGATTACTTGGAAAATCTGTAGTAAACTTTATCCAATCTCCATTTTCATCTTCAAATCTACATTGATCTTGAAGTCCACCTGTAACATTTACTATAATTGGTGTTCCGGCTCTAAGTGATTCACAAGTTGCTAATCCAAATCCTTCGTTAGAGGACATCATTATTGTTACATCAGCAATGTTATAAAGATAGTTCATATGTGTATTATCTAATTTGTCGGCAGAAAACATAACATCATAATCTGGACATATATTTCTAACTACCTCTGGTAAATCTGTACCATTGTCATCTATAGGTTGTGAGTGCATCAGAAGAGCACATTTATCAGCCTGTTCTTTAGGTAACATATCACAAAACATTTTAAATGCCAAAATAATATCACCTGGCATTTTTCGTCTTATATTTCTACTATTCCAAAATAAAACAAAATCTTTTTCTTTGTCTTGTAAAATATGCTTTCTAAATTGTTCAAGTCCATTCCACTTATCAACATCCAATTCAGTAAGAGGTTGGTAGTCTTTAGCAACTCCATGTGGCAAATATGTTATTTGCCAATCTTCTTTTTCTCTACCTTCATTATGAAGGACGTTTTTTACTAAATTTACAGTTTGTCTTGAAATATTCATTAATAAATCACAAGAATCATAGAAATTAGCATTCCAATTAGGATATGGCAAATCATCCCATATATTATAATAAAAGAGTGGTATATTATGACGAATTTCATTTTCCATTTGATACAACCAAATCCAAAATCTTGGATCGGTATAATGTAAAATAGCATCAGGATTTTCTATTTGTATAAGTTCTCTTACTATTTCTTGATTTCCATAACCACTAGCACAATAAATTTTAAGATATGCATCTTCAATACCAGTTTCTTTTCTAACGGAATCGTTCATGTCAATAACCTTACCTTCTTCAGGATGTTTAATTGAACCACCTAATTGAACCCAATCATAATGGTGTAAAGTACCAAGAACGAACTCTTTAGACATTGTACCAATACCGCTTGACATTCGTAAATCATCACTAAGTAACAAAATTTTCTTTTTTGACATAATAACCTCTAAAATCTATTTCTATTTTCTATAATTCTTCCATGTATTTTATTTCTAAAATCTCCATCTTCAACATAAAGATCAATTGACCTATTCACTAACTTTTGTAAGGTAAATTCTTTTTTCATAGCCTCTAACTTAAACTTATTATACAACTCCGTTAAAATTTTAACAGAAGTTAACTTTGTATCATTCATATATTCACTCCGTATATACATATATATATTAAACTAATTCAAAATAACCACCTTTTTTTTCATTTTTTGAGCATGTTCAATTGTATTCATTGTTCCATTTGATTTAATTCCTACTGGAATAAATGCAATTATTTTATCACTATATTTTGCTATCTCTTTATTTCTTTCAAAAAAATGCCAAACAGCATACGGTTTTCCATATTTATATTTTGGTAGTATACAATGTATATTATATGATTCGTGTGATGCTGGAAATTCTACATACTTCATATCAAATTCAAGAGCGTATTTCTTTGCATACTTATCAGCACCATATTTACATCCACCACTAACTATTTCAACATCATCGCCCAATTCTTCTTTTAACCTAAAAACAAAATCTCTAATGTTATTTTTATTAGTATATTTTCTTGATCCTACAATTCCTACTTTCATTAATAGTCATTCCTTTTTTGTTTTCTCTCATGTGAATGCTGTTTTTGAGGTTTTGGTGTTACAGTAAAACTAGCAACATTATAAAATTCATCAAGTCCTAATAAAATACCCACATAATTACCTGCTGGATATGAATAACCATATCTACTGTTATCAACTGAATGTGGATAACTTTTAGATGTTATATCAAACCAAACAAATTCATTTGGTGTTAATTTATCAGTAGCTGAAATTATTGTTTTATATTCTAATCCTTCTTCATATTTTTTCATAAACTCTTTCAATTCGCCAGCTTTAATATCACCATCAAACCATAATCTAAGATAAAAAGTAGCATCTAATTTTTTATGTACTTCTGATATTTTATCCATTATAATAGATTCATATTCAGTATTTATAAAATCTGAAAGTTTAAGTCTAACATTCATTTTCCCAACAGTTTGATTATTTTGATGCATCATTATCGTTTCCTATCGCATAGATCTGGTTTATCTCTAAACTCACACCATTTACAGTTTTTAGCAGATGGTTCTTTTCTATAAATATGGTTTAAATTATATTCACCATCTTTTGTAAAAGATTCGTCCATAAATTCTTTTAACCTTAAAGTTACTTTATTTATACTTGGGGTTCCTGAAGCTGGATTTAACTTCTGTACTCTCTTTTGTGGAAAATCAACTTTTTCATATAATTTTCTCTTTAATATAAAAAATTCTACTTCAATGTTCTTTATTGGATAATCAAACTGTTTTGAATAAAATTGCTTATATAATAAAAGTTGATCAGTTTTAGATTTATCTTTCTGTACATATTTATTCCATCCCATAGTTGATGTTTTTATATCATATATCTTTATTACATTTCTAATCGTATCCTTAACAACAACATCAATATAACCTCTAAATTTAATACCATTAGGTAAGTCATAATCAAGGGGAACTTCAATACCTACAAGTTCATATCCTTTTTTACTGAAATAAGATGCTCTATGTTTTTTAACCCAATCTAATATAGTTACACCATCATAATAAAACTCAATCATATCATCTCTAGTACAAAAATCTACACCATCATTATTACTTTCTCTTGCTTCCTCATAATTTCTAGTCAACCTTTCCTTTAATAGTCCATTTAAATCTAAAGAATCAGCTTCCTTTATTGTTCTACTATACATCACATTAAGATATGTTTGAAAAACTTCATGCATGGAAGTACCAAAAACAGTGTGAATAGAATCTGAAAAAGACCTATGTTTATCTATGTAATTAAGTTTCCATCTGTACGGACACTTAGACCACATAGAAAACTGAGAGTATGAAATATTTTTACTCATTTAGCCCATTTTTTATTTCTAACTATTTGTGCTATCACACCATAAACAGATAAATCAACAAAAGAATCATCTACTGATTCATTTATACCTTCTCTATCATTTTTAATAACAAGATTTATTAACCTTGTAATTTTATCATTTATTCTAACCACCAAAGCAGTTATGGCTAACTTAATGTCTTCCATTTTAGATAAATCAGTTCCCATAGCAATATTCATAGGACCATAATCATACTGTTTTCTACAAAACAATTTATATTGTTCTCCTTGAATACGTTTAAATTCATTCGTCATAGTTGGATATTTTTTTTCTAACCATACTACTGGATCTGTATCCTTTTTATTATTCATTTTTGATTCCTTATTATAACTCATTTTTTTGGATGCTTCTCTTAAAATATTCATTAAATTATTCCTTTGATCTTACGAATAAAATACTATACAAAACAAGTAAAAAATTATACAATCTCATCAATTACACCATATTCTAAACATTGTTCTGAAGTCAAATAGGTATCCGTTTTAGATATTCTATTCCAAAATGCTTTAGGTTTTTCAGTTACTTCACCTAATATTTTATTAATTGATTTATGTAATAATTTTAAATGATCTGATGTCTTCAATATATCAGAAACTTTTCCATGTTCAAATGCAGAACCTTCATGTATCATAACTGTTGAATTTTCAGACATTGACCGAACTCCAGTACCGCATGCAAGTATAACTGCAGTTGCTGACATAGCTGCTCCATAACATATTGTATTAACTTTTATCTCTAAATTTTTTATGTAATCAATAATTCCCATCATTGAATAAACATCTCCACCATAAGAAGAAATAATTAAGTTTATATCCTTTCCTTTATTATATTTTTTAAGTGCATCCATTCTTGTGCATATGTGATATAATGCATCAACATCAATATCATAAGTAAGAAAAATAGTATTAGTACTCAAATTTATTCCCCATTCCAATTCTTTAAATAACCTGTTTTCCATTTATTTCTCCTTTTTAGTTAACCCATATTTTCTTTTAAACTTTTTATCCAAATAATAAACATAAATATTTTTTGGACCTCTATCTTTAAAATATACATTAGGATCTTTAGCTTCCCACCTTCTTTTTATTTCAATACTATAAGGTTTTATAGGTTGATTTAAAGATCTAGCATGATATTCTTTACCATCTACTATTAATATTCTAGCACCACCAGTAGTTCCTAAATATGTAAAATTTGAAGCCTTATATATTATACCTTCATGTCCATAATGTGAATCTGCGTATGAAACAACTACCTGATAATTGGTATTTTTTTTTAGCCACCTTAGTGTTTTACCAATAAAATAACTTTCTGTATTAGTTGGTGTATCATCTATACAACATAACCTTCTTAACTCTACACACCTAGTATGATCTTCAGGATTATACTTTTTTGCTGTATGTGGCATTGATGGTATAGCATACATAGCAGCTCCTATCATATATGGAATTCCAAAATTTCCTTCTTTGAATAATCCAAAACATTCTTTTTGTTGAACCCCATTAGTACTCTTAGAATAATGGTGTTTTCTAATAAAAGGATCAACAAATTTTCTAGGAATTTCTTCGACCGTAAAGTCGGTAACTTTCATACACCAATACTTTTAATTAACTTTTCTTCTGTACCATACTTCATTACAATTTCTCTAATTTCCTGCTTACCTTGTTCAGTCATGTAAAGTATATCTAAATGTTGTCTTGCTTCTGAAATACTTATTTTAAAATCTTTAGTCATTATTTCTAATAACCAATTAGGATAGTTCATCTTTTTTCTCCTTTTTGTGTACTTTAACCATTGTTTACCTTTTGGTAATATATCTACATACAACCTATATAAATCTTTTGGCTTTAAATTGTATTGTTGAACTTCATTTACAAACGAAATCCAATCCATTTTCATAGAAAGAAAACGATTTATCATATAATTTGACCACCGTTTTCTTTCTGTATCATTGAGCGTATCCCAATAATCTTTAGTTTGTTTTTCTGTTATCCATTTGATGTGATCAAATAGTTCTCTCATCCGTTATAATCTTCTCCATATAAAGAATATGATTTTGGTGCTTCTGGTTCAGGTTCTGGCTCACTTTCCCATTCTACTGTATATATTTCACCTTCAAAAGAACTCAAGAAGAAATGTTTAACTTTACCTTCATTCTTCTGAAATAAATATTCAAGTCCTTCTGTTAAAGAGTTAAAAATTTCTGACCTACTATCAGAATCTTCCCACTTATCTCCAGGAGGAACTCTTCTAAGTGCTAGTTTTCTTACTTCTTTCTCTGGCATTTTTATTCTCCTTCTTTAATTTTTTCTTTCCAAAAATAGCTTCCCATCTTTCTGCCCACTCCTCTGGTGAAATTCCAGTTGGTCTTGGTGAATCACCCTTACCAGCATCAGATTTTTTTGTGAACAATGACTTCTCTTTCTTCTTTGGTTTTTCTTTTTTCTTACTTTTTTTAGTATCTTCTGACATTATCCTAAATCTGGTCTAAAAAGTGGATCTTCTACTGTTTCTTCTTCTACACCAGCTCCCTCAGAGAATATTTTTGGAACTTTACCACAACTACCACAACTAAACACCTGTACAGGAACAACTGCTTCTTGACCATTAGGTGACATAATTGCAGATACTTTCTTTATAAAATATGATTGTATAAACGAATAATTTCCGCAACTTTCACATTTAACAGTTTCTGCTTTAGACAAATCAACTTGAGTGTTTGCCTGTGGAATTGGTTTTCTTGCTTTCATATTCATTTTATTCTCCTATATAATTTCATCTACTAAACCATATTTTAAACACTTTTCAGCATCCCACATCAAATCGTGTTTCAAAATTTCATCCAATTTTTTCATTGGAACTTTTGTATATTCTTTATATACTCTTTTAATCGTTTTCATCATCAAATCAAGATTCTGTTTCTCATCCTTAAACTCTGAATACTTCCCCCAAAAATTTGCAGTTAATTGATGAATTAACATATATGAGTTTCTACTTATATATCGTTTCTCACCTACTACTGAAAAAAATGTAGCAGCACTTGCACAGAACCCATCTACATAAGTATGAATAGGTACTTTAGTTCTCAATATAGTATCCATTGATGAAATACCAGAAACTATTGTGCCCCCACCTGAATTTATATATATTTTAATGGGTGGTGGATCTATATCTAAACTATTAGCAAGTGTCAAACTTCTAGATTCTATTTCACCAATTTTTTTATTAAGTTCTACTACACTAGCTCTATTAACTCCAGAATAAAAGTATATCTTATTTTCATGTACCGATATGTGCTTATCACCATTTGGATTTTGAACTACTGCTTTTGTTTTTGATTTTTCTCCCCAATACTGATTCATTTCGTCACCCCTAATATTTCTATTATCATTGCCATTGTGTTTATCTCTTTATCTGGTACAGTTGTATCCATATGTTCATACTTAGCCAAAATTAAAATAACTTCTGCTACATGACCTTTTGCGTATGAATCTATTTCATCATACAATAATCTATACAAATCTGCATAATCCTTTATTTCAGAATCGGCTAACAATTGTCTTATATTCTTAAAAGCATTCTTCTTATCCTGAGTTTTCAGAATTTTTAATAACTCAATTTTATAATCATTTCTTAATAATTCCATTTCATCAACTTTTAATTCATGGTTTACAACTTGTCTTTGTGCACTATTTATAATTCTACGAATGTCTGGATAACCTGAATTTATTAAAGTTTTAAGTGAATCCATTTCAAAATTTATTTCTTCCTCTTCAAGAATAGAATTTAATCTTTGAGCAACATCAATTTTAGATGGAGGTACAATTTGAAACGATTGACATCTACTTTGTATTGGATCTATTATCCTCTCTACAAAATTACAAGTCAATATAAATCGTGTAGTCTTACTAAATGTTTCCATCAAATTTCTTAATGCTGCTTGTGCATTTGGTGTAATATAATCACACTCATCAAGAATAACTATTTTTAAATCTTTAAATCCAAGAGTAGAAGCAAAGTTTTTAACCTTTGTTCTAACTGTATCTACATTATTCTCATCACTCGCATTTATGTATAAGCAATCACAATCTATATGTTTAACTAACAATTTTGCGAGAGTGGTCTTACCTGTTCCTGCTCTACCGTAAAATAGAAGATGTGGTAAGTCTCCACTCTCTATGTATATAGATACTTTATCTTTTAGGTGTTTATTACCTAGATAAGTATCCATAGAGACAGGACGATATTTTTCTACCCATAAAGTATTACTCTTACTCTTCATAAAATTCCTTTGTTTTAACTTCATGTTTGATAATTAATGCTTTTTTAAATTCACCTTTTGGATATGGTAACAATGGATGTTTCAATACACTCATAAATAGTTTCATTTCTTTCTTATTTCCAAGAAAATATAAATACCTATGTTTTTCAGCCTCCTGTTTCAACCAAAATGTGTGACCAATTTGATTTTCCAAATGTTTAGGATTACTACTACCATACATAGAATAAACAGTCCTACTATGAATCCACTCACCATTTTCCTCTAACTTTAAACTGAATGTTGGTGCCATCTGAATTTCTCCGCATCCTTGATATAACCAATTAGTTGCTTGATATATTCCACCTTTATGTTTCTGTTCTGGATCTGCATATGATATTAGAACCTTTATATCTGGAGCATTCTTTTTTAACCATTTGAATGATTGGGATATAACATAAGATTCAATATTTTTTCCATAACCGTCATAAATACAAAGTCTGGTTAGTTCTAAAATATTTTTAGTATCAAGTTGTAATTCCTCTTTAAAAATAGAACCTAAAACTCTTCTACCAATCGGAAATCCATACGCTATAATACCAATCAACTTCTCTTCTAATTCATCGAAAAACTTATGTGGATTATCACCCTGATAAAAAATACCTATTGGATATCTACAAGAAGATAATTTTCCACTATAATGATTTTTTTCAACAAACTTGCGAGCTATTGGTTTAGAAACAATTCTTAGCGATACTTTAGATGTATCAACATATGTTTCCATTAAATATCTTGAACAGCAACCAAATAGTAAATAACATCGTATTCATCAACTTTAAAATTTATTCTTGAAAGTCCTTCTTGTGAAACTTCTAAAGTTGCACTTTCACATTCCTTATTAGCTGATAAAACTTCTTTGAATAAATTAGCATTAAATGATACTTTATTAATATCTTCAAATGTTTCAGTTTCAACAGGAATTGTAACCCTATTAGTATTAATTGCTGAATAACCTATCACAACCTTTACATTATCATCATCAGTAATAACAGTAAATGTATCTGTATCAGGAAGCGCACCTTTACCAGAAATAAACTTAGTAATGAATTTAGTGTTAACCTTTATTTTAACCTGAAATTCAGGAAGTTGTTTTAATGCGGGTGGTTGATTTATAACTGAAAGATCTGATAACATATAATTAACCTTAGCATCAGTATCACTAACTACTAAAGAAATAGCTTTATCTCCTGATGAATTTAATTTCATTGTAATATCATCTGATAACACATCCAACAATTTTGAAAATTGTGTTGTATCATAAATTCCAAGATCTGCATCTTCAAATTTCCATTTACTAAGCGACAGTTCTCCTAACAAAGATTTATCTCCAGTAATGAATCTTGTGGATAAAGTATTATCTTTACTATTAAGTACTACACTATTTACATTACCATTTAGATTATATTTGTTGATAAAACGAGCCAGATTATTTTTGTTCATATTTCATTCTCCATTTTTAATTAATTAACATTGTATATACATATATATACATTAAAATCTATAAAATCAAAAAAACTTTTCAATTGATTGACTTTTATCAGTTGGATCTTCCCAATCCAAACTTTTATAAAATGCATCTAATTTTTTAGTTAATAATTGATTAAATATTTTATCATAATTTATATGTAATTTTATAAAGTCTATTATTTCTGGCGGATCTTCATACCCTTTATATGCCAAAGTATCAAAACCAAATGGATTTGTTTTTAAATAAACCCATCTAATTTTATCTCTATTTCTAATAATGTCGTATTTTTTATCTTTACCAAAATGTTTTAATAAATCATTATAAGCTATAGCAGATTTTACGTGAACTGGTGCTCCCTTTTTAAAAGAAGTCCTCATAGAATTATTATTACCTTTAACAGTATACTTTGTAATTCCTTTTACACCTGTTGGAATAGATACTGTATCTAAATCCATAAGTTTCATACTTTTCTTAAAATTTATAATTCTATCATCAATTTTATCTTTTGGTACATTAGATAATATATCTTCAAGTACAGCTTTTAAAAGTTTTCCCATAGCTGGTGGGAAACTACTTCTTACTATATCAATTCCCTTTACTACCATTTTATTAACTTTCATGCCATTATCATTTATAACTTTTAAACCATATCTTTTTTTAGTTATAAACAATCCACCCTTTGCTATCATCTCCTGTTTTATTTCAAACTCATGTTTATCTACATTTAAAAACTTCTTTGAAAAATAATCATATGATTTATTAAGAAATGATTGTACTTCATTTGCAATTTCCAAAATATATTGTGACATCATAACATCACTACCATCAAAATGGGGAAATCTCTTTTTTATCAATGGTAATGCTGAATAGAAAACTGAATCAGTATCAATATAAATACAATAATCTTCATTAGTACTTAATTCTTTATTATAAAAATAATTAGCTATATCTCTAGTATACTTAATCAAATATTGACTTGTAATTGTAGTAGCTTCAGCATTATCAATATCATAGAATCTAAATACAGGCAATCCCAACACACCATATAATGAATTTAATATAATCTTCTGAAGATATTGTTTACGATTAAAATACTCATATTTATCATCATCTCCAACATCGGCAAACTTTTTAGCCAACTTTCTAAATTCTTTTCTCTCATTAAACCATTTAGTTAAAAGTGTTGGTATCAATCCATATTTATCACTTCTATACAAAATACCATTTGAAGAAATAGTAGCTTTACTTTTTTCTAAATAATTTTTTAATTCTGTTTCTGTAAAAGCACCTTTTTTCTTATCATCTATTTCTATACTATATGTTTTTTTCGTACCCTTTATAAATTCTTTTACATCCCATCCAACAACCTTTCCAATTTTAGTTTCTGGAGAAATATTAAGTGTACGAATTACAGAAGGGTACATAGAAGTTAAATCTAAATCATAAACCCAATCGTGCTTTCCTCTTTGTGGTTCTTGAACATAAGCACCAACAAATTTCTCACCTTTGGAATCATATTGTTTTTTTCCTTTATTTGGTGCAACTATTTCTAATTTTTTAAGATGTGCAATTATTGCACCTTCTAAAAATCTACTGCTATAAAAAACATCCTCATATGGAACATGACCAACATGACATATTCCTCTAGCTATTTCAATAAAATCAAGTTTATCATTTAATTTTTTTACAATTCTAACATCATTAATATTATATTCTACAAACTTATCTAAGTTATATTCAAAAAGATCATTCAATGTACCATCATAACTAATTTTTTTTATCCCAACCTCAATCTCACCAATATTATCAAGACGATATGAGGATTTCTCCGACCATGTAAATTTTTTATACAGTTCAAGATAATCTAAACTAGTTACTCCAGCAATAGTATAATAGTTTCTATACTTATTCCAATGAACTTCATTTATTGGTGATAAACAATCTGCTATTTGTAATCCAAGAACTTGATGTGTTCTGTTATATAAGTATGGGATATCAAACTTGGCAGTATTCCATCCAGTTATTATAGTTGGTTTTATTTCAAGATATTTTCTAAAAAAAGTATTTAATAATTCATTCTCATTCAAACAAGAAACTACATGTACATTATCTCCAAAATTTACATCTAATATTGACTTATCATCCAACGCATAACAAAAATATTCATCAGCAACTGAATCATGTATAGCTATAGAAGTTATTTTATTTTCAGCTTTAAACACATCTGGAAATCCTTCAGTAACTTCAACCTCAATATCAATAATCATAATTCTATGATTGACTGACATATCATCGTTATCAGTATATAAATCTACCAATGTTCTCATTTCTGGAGAAATATCACTTTCAAATAAATTTGATTGGTTCTCATCCCAAGAATAAACCTTTTTTAACTTATCCCCATATAAAGATACATGACTTCCATTTGAATTCTTTACATAAGCATACTTCTTATATGGAAATGAAGAATATCCAGTAGTGTCATCCCAGAGATGTACTTTTTTACGAAAATGATCGTAGAATATGTTTTGGTAGATAGTTGTAACCCTTTATTTAATATAAATATTAAGTATCTTTCTCAGAAGTTAAAAAATCTATTTCGCAAGCATCATTATTACAAAACTTATCAACAATTGCTTCATTACCTTTTACTTGTCTGAATGATAAAAACTTTAATTTCTTAACCATTTTGTGATATTCTTTTTCTGTTATTTCTTCATATGGCATTTGTCTATATACACCAACATCTGATTTTGGTAGTAATGATATTCCTTTTAATTGATATTGAAAATAATTTAATGCATAAGCTATTTGACTACCTTCTGTTTCAGGATCAAATGTTACTGTACAACTTACTTGATTATCTGCCCAATACTTTTGCATAAATGCAGCCATTGACATTTGTTCCCACATAGATACTTCATTAACAGTTCTAACACCATCACCAACGTCAACAGGAACTTCAACTACTACTGTAGAACCTTCACTACCAAATGCAGGCTCGACAGTATAACCAGCCTTTTCTAATGGTGGTACAAGTGGTGAATATTTAGATACTCTTATTCTTCTAATATAAAATCTACTCTCTGGATAATGTAATCCTGGTGTAGCTCCAGCTAATAATGAAACTGTACCACTTGGTTTAACTGATGTTGTTTTAATACTTCTTGGAACAGCAAACCAATCAGAATACATCTTATCCCAATTTTGTATTTCATCATATCCCCTCTTTAACCAACATCTTAATTTGTTAATACCACCAGGAACTGAAATGAATTGTGCTATACCACTTACTGAACACCCAATTCTACGATTTCTTAACATAACACGATTAGTTTCAGGCCAATGTGTATTACCAAGAGTAACCGTTTTAGCATACAAATAGGCATATTTAAGAGTTTTTAAGTAATCATCTAAATCATTGTGATTTGTCGGAAAAGTTTCAACTAAGCAACACAACTCATATGACTCTAACGATTGTTCCAAACAAGGATTTCCACCAGCAACTCTATGGTCTTTCTTATCTCTACCATTTCTCATTCGTGAATAATCTCTCATATTATCTAACCAAGCAAATCCAGGTTCACCGTTGTCATTTATTCTTTTTGCTACATCTCTATAATCCATACCAAGTTCTGCGAAAATTGAGTTATTAGAAGTCCAACCGTAAGTTTCCCTTTCTGGATTTTTTTTATAATTCTTTAAATTTATATATTCATCTGATGTTGGATCTCCAAATACTATTTCAGCTGTTCTTCTTACATTGCCAGCAACAACACATTTACCAATAAGATTCATTATATCTACGATAGTAGTTACGGTTATAGGTTCACTTACATTTTTATCTAATGCTTTTCTTACAGTTTCATGAACTTCTTCTAACGGTTTATAACCACTTGAAACACCACCAAAACCTTTAATTGGTTCACCTTCAGCTCTAATTTTTGTATAATCAAATTTAATAACCCCTGTTCCAAGAAAATAACTTTCTAACAATAATCTTACAGATTCTACCCAACCCTCACGAGTATCAGGTATTATATAATCTTCTCCACCTCTATCAAGATTGGGACCTTTCACAATAAACTGTTCAGCTCCTTTTGTATCAAACCCAACACCAACACCTAACATAGAAGCATCCATTAAAAATGTAAACGGTTTCGCTAAATCTTCTTTTAGATTATCAGTTGATACGAAAGCACAATTATTTAATGCTGCATATAAACCTCTTTCTTCAGTTATAAGAGTTCCCATAGCCCAAAGACCACGACCAGGAGGTAAAAATTTCATATTGAAAATTCTCTCATACATTTCTTGAGCACTTCGTTGGGCTTGCCATGCATTCCACCCAAGCTGATGTGAATCAATCCACCTTTTCTGTATTGAATATGTTCCCTCAACTACTCTTTGACAAGTTTCCCACCACATTTCATTTTTACCATCTTCTTTAAGGCGGGAATAAGTTCTCATATAAACTAATTCACCTAACCCATTAAAACCAAATGGGGCTTTCTTCCTTCTATATTTTGAAACAAAATTTTCTGATAACTTAAATTCCATAATTTATAACTCCTATCTACTTTACACAGAGATAAATATAATACTTATTCAAATCCATCTGTATTTAAATCATTATACTTATTAGATAACTGCTTTCTTAAAAATTCTGATTGGTTGTCCATTTTACCTTGAGCATCTTTTCCACTTTTAGTACTACTTTCATAAACTTCCATCATTCCTATATTAGTATTTATATTCGATGGGAATGTCATACCATCAGGACCAAATCTATTCTTTATAACATGAAATCTTCCAGTATTTGATATTTTATCCTGAACCTTACGAGATACTGATGCCACGAAATCTGCTATCATTACTTTACTATATGCTTCTGCCACTTTAGAAGCATCAATAACATCTTCTTCAAGACTACTTCTGTTTGCTTGTGATGCTGTCCAAATAGGAACTTCATATTCACCCGCCATACCTCTTAAATCTTCATATACATTTTCTAAAATAAATCTCTTTTCAGTACCAACACCTTTCAATATATCACCATAATCAACTATAACTAAATCTGGAACTATACCTTGTAATTCAATCTGTTTAATATGTGAAGATAAAGTTTGAACAGAAGCTGATTTAGTTGGAAAATATTTTATTATTAATTTTCCAGTTAACTTAGAAATTTTCTTTTTTACATCATCTTTATAAAACTTTATATTTGCAGTTGGAATACCACTAAAAATAGTATCATATCTCAATCCTACATAACTTTGATTTAACTCTAATGTATAATGTACAACAGTTAAACCTTCTTTTACTGCTGATGCTGCTATTGTTTGAAGAAACCAAGTTTTACCAATTCCAGCAGGTGCAACTATTATACCAAGTTCCCCTTTACCAAGACCACCATCCATTACATCATTTATAGAATCCCAGGAAGTTTTAATAGTATCTCTTGTACTTTTAGTTAATCGTTCTTCTATACCTTCAATATAAACATGACCCACATCTCGTTCAGAACCAGCTTTCATCGCACTATCAATAAGTTTTTTTATTTCATCATATTGTTTGCGTTCTAATAAATCAACAGATTGTACAATAGCATCTTTAAGAACTTGATTTTTACAAAATTCAATAGCCCTATCTTTAATATACTCTAAATCTGTAGAATCTTTATATCTCCAAGCTTCACCTAAATTATTTACTACTGTTGATTTAAGAATATCATTATCAATATCATCAATTTTTACTTTTAACACTTCTAATGTAGGTAATGTTTTATATTCAAAATAATAATCACGAATTGATTTTACTAACCATTTATTTGAATCGCTATCAAAGTACTTAGGTTCTAGTATATCACAAATAACCTGAAAAAACTTTTGATCTTGTAATAAACAAGAAACTATTTTTATTTGAAAATTTGTACCAAATTGAATTAAAGTTGAATCTGACACTATAAAAAACTATTCTCCATACAAATTTTTGCTCCTTTTTTCTTTCTTTTTAGCATGATAATGTTCTCTCGCCTTTTTTCGAAGTTTTTTCTTATTTCGATCATAATGCTCCCTTTGCCACTTTAATTGAGCTTCTTTTCTTTCTTCTTCAGTATAATATTTACGCTTTCTACCCATCTGTCATATCTGCATATTTATTTAACATATTCCAATTAGTCATAAGCCAAGTATCTAAATTAGGTAATGTTCCATATAACTTATCTTCTAAAAACATACTACGAAACTTTGACTTATTCATCATTGGAATCGTTTCATGTATTTTTTTACTAATTTTTAATTTATCCGAATCTGATATATCTACATCAAATAGTTGCATCAACTTATAATTTCTTTCCAAGATTTCTTTATCTAATAAAGATTTTAATCGTTCATTATCAGTACCGTCTATAAGTTCATCAATACTTATTTTATTCTCTTTTAATATGACTGGCATTTTCTTCAATAATGTTTTTATACCAATTCCATTTATACCACCTATATTATCAGACTTATCACCTTCTATCATTCTATACATAAGAAAATTATGTGCTGGTATACCATACTCTTCAAGAAGCTTATCTTTATTATACAACTTCTTTTTAGTTGGTGACCAAACTCTAACTCTATCATCTACTAAATGTAAAAAATCCTTATCAGTACTCATTATTATAACTTCACTATCTGAAAGGACTTGTTCTGCTGTATATGCAATAACATCATCTGCTTCTGTACCTTCGAGTGTTAAAATAGTAAGTGGTAAACACTCGAAGTACTCAAGACCTCTTGCTAATTGCATAAGCATAGATTGATGTTCATCATCAGAAGAACTATACATATCTGTACGATTCAATCTAATTTTAAGTTTTCGTTTATTCTTATACTCAGGATATATCTTACGGCGGCGACTGGACCCACCTTTACCATCAAAAATTAAAATGGTTCTTGTGGGTCCTAAAGTTTTCACTGCATAACCGACTGATTTCAAAAAACCAACTATTCCACCAACATGAACACCGTCATCATTGGTAGTTGGTATAGCACTAAATGTTCTGATAAAAGTATTCAGACCATCTATAATCAGTACTTTATCATTGGGTTCTCTATCTACATCACCGCCGTGTTTTTTTATTTCCTCAAGAATAGATAAATATCTATCATTACTCATCGCCAAGCACTTCAGTAGTAATTTCTACGTCATCTATACCCTCTGGAATACTCTTATATTTTAAGATTTGATGTTCACAAATTTGTTCATAAAGATGTTCTCTAAGTTCATCATTCGTTTCCATCATATTATTAAAATCTTTAGATTGAAATTTAATATCTTCATCTTTAAAATTAATAGTATACCAAGCCCCACCGTGTTTCAACAATTTATGATCTTTAAGTACCTGAAGCCATCCACCGTAATTATCAATTCCAGAATCAAAGTACATTATGTAATCAGAATGTCTTAAAGGTGGTCCTAACCTATTTTTAATAATCTGTGCTCTACACTTCATACCAATAACACTACCATCTTTAGCTTTAAGTTGTCCCATATTTTTCAATCGTATTCTTGTAGAAGCATGAAAAGGTAATGCTTTACCACCACTTGTAGTCCAAGGGTCACCAAACATTACACCTAACTTTTGTCTTAACTGATTTGTAAACACAAGAGCAACCCGTTCTCTACCAATCATCTGAGTAATCTTTCTCATAGCTTTTGATATAATAATTGCCTTACCTGTAGACCAACCATCTTTATCAAAGTCATTATCAAGTTCTACTTTTGTAGTAGCAGCAGCTAAACTATCCACCAAAATGGTTACAAGTTTATCTTTACTACTTTCTCTAACTTTAGTAACGATATGAGAAATAGACTCAAATATATCTTCAACAGTTTCAAGGTGTAGATATAGCATATTGCCAACATCTACACCTATCGCTTCGAGAAAGTCTTTACTTACTGACGTTTCTGAATCTATATAAACAGCCAATCCACCCTTTTTCTGAGTTTCAGCTAATATATGTGCTCCAAGTAAAGATTTACCACTACTTTCAAGACCATTAATCTCTGTGATACGACCTACCGCTATTCCACCATTCGGTCTATTAGAAATAGATAAATCCAACATAGATGCTCCAGTAGATACCCATTCTGTAATATCGGAAGGTGATGTATCAGAACCATCTAAGAAATAAGCAACTTTCATTTCTTTGAAGTTCTTGTTTAGAGAATCAGATAGAACTTGAGCTAACTCGTCCTTAACTGACATATTTATCTCCTAACTATTTAGCAAATAATTCGTCAAAGGCTTGAGAAGCATCAACTGAAGTAGTAGCTACATTAGAAAGATTACTGGAAACTGAATTTCCATCCTTGCTTTCTTCTTCATCACCGTCTTCTTCTTTAGGATTTAACCAATCATTCAAAGCTTCAGTAAGTTCATCATAACTCAACTCATTGTATATGTCACGAATATCCTTCTGACTTTCCATCATTTTATCCAACTTATCTTTACTTTCAGCCATTGGAGTTTGATTTGGTTTTACACGAATAGATGTTGATGGGAATGCACGACCAGTTTCTTCAGCCGTCTTAAATTCTACAACAACATCTCTACCATTTACAGGATCACTAATATCACCATAATCAGGATCAGCTATAACACTAAGTAATTCCTGATATACAGTTTTGCCAAATCCCCAAAACTTGACACCCTCATTTTCTGCTCCACGAACAATCACAGGTGCAAAGGCTCTAAGTTTAGCTTCTATCTTACGACCAAGTTGATAATCTTCACGATTTCCACCCGTCTTTAATTTATTAGCAAATTCCTCAATTGGATCTGGACGTCCGAATGAAATCGGTGAAAGATACGACTTACTATTCAAATCATAATGAAAAAACAATTCAATAAAAGGCATTTCCTTATTAGTTGTATTAGGAACTATCCTAATTTGTGTTTTTCCTGGTTGTGGTTTCCAAAGATTGGAAGTTCTGTTATTTGAAGTTTGAAGTTGTGATAACCGTTTTTTAATTGCGCTGATATCCATTTTTTATCTCCTATTTTTTATGTATTTATTATTTTTTATTTGTCAAAGGTAGCAACCTTATGACCTACACTTATATATATCAAGTAATTTTGAAAACAACCAATTTATTTTTATAAAAAAAAAATAGGGAATTTTAACATTCCCTATCTTAATTATTGAAAATTTGGGGGGTGTGAGTAAACCATTTTCACATTAAATCACTTTGATTTTTCTACTTCATACCTTGTTTTTGAAAGTTACTACAATTCTCCTCAATGCTATTAACATCGTTAGAGCGAATACAACTTCTAAACAATCGCCTTAATCCTCAAAGTAAGATTTCTTCGGCCAGTTTTTCAGGGAGATTTCCTTTCGGGTACTCCCAATGAAGTGAAGAAGTAGGTTATCTTCTACGAATTTTTGACTTAAACTCCCTCTTAGATTGTCATCCAGTATTACCAACATTTAGGTGAATACTCTCCACGACAGAGAATCAGGATACTTTACAGCCCCTCAACGAAGCTGTTATTCAGTCAACCCCGTATCAAGATGATCAATCTCGATACTGTCCAATTTTCAAATTTTCAAAGAACTTTATATATTTATATATATTAAGTTTTTTTTCAAAACACCATTTTTTTTTATTTTTTTTCTTTTATGTTCTTTTTATCAACATACCATATTCTACCCATAGTATCTTTAACTCTATAGTTACCGTTTTCAGAACGCTCAACTAGTACTATATCATCTTCATATAAAGTACCATTTATAGTTGATACAGTTTTAATAACTTTTGCTTTCTTACCTATCATGCCTTTCTCCTTTTTGGTCCACCCTGACCTCTATATCTTTTGACATAATGTTTTTTAGAACCTTTAGTACCCCACTTAGTTCCACGCCCAGCACCTTGTCTAGTTTTCTTAAGCTTTCTCTGTCTCTTAATAAATCCAATTGCAGCCATTATATTCTAGCTCCTATTTGATTTGCTACTATTTTAATAGAAGTTGAATAAGTACACTTTTCCATATTTTCTAATGCTATTTTTGCTTGAGTTGAAGTAACCTTTTTATTATAGTCATTGTTCTCAAATTGATATGTATTTGTATAACAATTTGCAATTTTCATTAAAGCCTCTTTAACCCTCTTAAACTCACCAAATCCTCTTAAATCGGGTTTAAGTTTACCACTCCTATCCGACATAACAATATATTTTTCATAATCTGACCATTTTTGCATCTTCATCTTATTTTTCTCCATCATCATCTGTAAGTACAATTGCTGTTAAAATAAAAATACTAAACCACAGTAAATCAATTGTCTTTAGTACTGGAATAGATGGTCCAGACCACATACAAAATAATGCTGTTAAATTTAACATTACAAGTATAACACCGCGTAGTATTGATAAGTGTTTTATCATTTTATTACTCCTTTTTTAATTAAATCGCCTTGGAGTGTATCAATATATTGTTTACATTCTTTCAATCCAAGTTTTGTTCCATAAATTTCACTCATTTTATCTCTATAAATTTTTATTGCATTTATTTTTTGTCCATTTGCAAGACAATCTTCAACATCTTCTATCATTTCTTGTTCTTCAGTAAAAATACTAAAATCTTTACCATCTTTTTGAAGCTCTTCCCATTTTTTTCTTAACTTCCATATACTGTTTGCTTTTTTCATCACATCAGCCATATCAAAATGATCATTATACTCATATTCAGATTGTGTAGTTTTATACATTTCAAGAGAATCAATTAATTGACTACTAAAAATACTATTTATTCTGTTGTTGTTCATTTTATCTACATCAGGTTCTGTATCTTTACATAACTGTACCAACATATCCAACCTGTCAAGTATACCATCTCTATCCATTCTTTATAAGTTCCTTTTCATCTGACCCAAATTCTCTACGATATATAGTTTTACCACCATCAGGACTTTCATAAATATACTTTATATCTTTATTATCTACTATTTCTTCTGATAGTTTATTTTTCATTTCATTTTCTAACTCACATTCTAAATGATTCGTATTGCTTCCGATATAATCCCAATCTACATCATAAGTATTTTTACCGCAAATAGAACATATCCACGCCTTTTTTGAACAGTAATTTTTTGCTTCCGGAAAGACCGGTCTTTTTTGTTTTTCTAATTCTATTTCTGTATGTTTTCCAGGTAAATATGGTATTGAAGGATTTTCTCTATAATCATATTCTGGTCCCTTAGACGAATATTTCACGGACTCCCTTTTACCTACTTTAAACAATTTAGATGATGCCTTATGATATTGTTCCTTAATATCGTTACCGTCCATTTCTTCTTTTAATGCACAACCAAGATGTAACTTAGGATGAACTAAATAATCATACTCAGTTTCGAATGTTGATTTACCACAAGTCTGACAAACCCAACCTTTTTTTGCCTCCCGCTTTTCCAATTCATCTTTACTATATTCAGTATAAAATCCCTTCTTCTTCAACTTTTCAATAATTTCTATTGCAATTATATCCCTTGCTGCATCTGAAGCGAGATTTACATTCATTTCTCCATGTATATTTAATACATCTTTAATAATTTGTCTCATAATATTTTCTCCAATTTAAAATTTGACGGTGATACTAAACAGAGGTGGCTAAACCGACCTTATTCTGTTAACAATACCACCGCCCCGATTTGAGAGATCGATTAACTAATAATTTATTTCTTCAGTCCACTTTTTTCTAGTAATTGTTTATATCTGTTAATAGATGGTTGTGGAACTTTACCACATTCTAACATCCTACTAATAGTTTCAACATAAACATTTAATATCATATCATTATTAGATTTGTTACTTTGTTTAACATTTTTCATTATGTTATCCTTTATTTTAATTCTTAAAAAGAGAGAGGTATAATACCCCTCTCTTTTTTTTATTTAATTAACTAACTACGCGCCGGAAACCTCATCAATAGTACTCTCATTAAATAACTCATCAGAAGAACCATCATCAATATACTTCTGTACAATCTGTTTCACAAAAGTTCTCTCTGATTCCATTCCACCATCATTAGAGTACTCAGGAAAAACCAACACTTCAGCTGCTTCTTCCAAACCAAAACCATCAAACAACAATCCAGCCATTTCAACAGAAGCCCTGGTAGAAATTCCAGACGAAATTTTGCCGGTTTCATTTGAAGATTCAATACGAGTCTGACTAACTATCTTAGCTACAGATTCAAGTAACTTTGAATCAACATGCGGAAACATATAAGTCAATAATCCATGTTCTTCTTCTTCAGTAAGTAAATCCATCTCAACTCTGGTAAAACGATTTAAAAGAGCTTTATCCATTTCACGAGTAGATGTGTACTCATTACCAATGTTAGCCGTCGCAATGAAAGTAACACCTTCAGCAACCTTAATAGTATCCTGACCATCTTTTTCATCCAACCTAAGATATCTCTGACCTTCATCTAAAACTGTCATCAAAATATTCCACGCTTCAGGGTGTGCCCTGGATAACTCATCAAGAAGAATTACAGCGTTTTTAGTTTGAATAGCCCTTACAAATAAAGACTCTGAAAGAAAAGTACCTTTCTTTTTATCAAAATGTACATTACCAACCAAAGTAGCCCTTGGATCCTGTGTAGCTCCCATATTAAAGTAAAAATCAGGTCTGTCTAAAGCGTTTACCAAAGCCTTAGCAGCCAATGTTTTACCACAGCCGGTAGAACCAATCATCATAATATTCTTACCACGAACTGCTGAACGAATTAAATATTTCCACTTTAATTCTTTCATAACCAAACCGGCTGGTTTCAATTTATAAGAACTATGTATAAAATTCATAACTTCACTATGGTCTGAAGGAACATCTACAGAAGTAACTTCTGGAACTACAACTTTTTCAAATTCCGACATTGGAACTTGCCACCAATAAGTTCTACCATTTTTTCCTTCTCTGCGTTCTAAAGCATTTCCACTATTAAAAGCTTTTTTCCTCGTTCCAGTACCAATTTGGGATGTATATTTATTACCATCAATATCCCAAGCGTTAAAACGATTCCCGCTTTTCTCTATTCTTACAACAACATTAGTCATTTAGACTCCTTTTCATTAGTTAATTTATCTCTCAATTGTTTATTTCTTACACTCATTTAACACTTGATCATACGAATAAAAACGCATACAAGTCAAGCTTTTTTTTCACTTTTTTTATCTTCTATCATTTTTTTTAATTCATCATAAATACAATATCCACAAGTTACAAGTAATATTAAATGGAACATTCTCATATCTGAAATACCATCTACATTCCATACAACCATATTTAAAAACTCTATTATTTCATTCATTATTATTTATTTCTCCAAGAATTTACTATTCATTGTTTTTGCTACTTCCATTACAGAAGTTACATTTACAAACTGACTATCTCTACCATACATAGTTTTGAAAGATTCCATTGTACTATTTGACTCATA
>Ga0080013_1002176_pt1 | contig 23768 bp, 13 predicted proteins | sample ETNvirenome_6_85_FD_69236 | JGI IMG/M metagenome (GOLD analysis project Ga0080013, IMG submission 69236) | Marine viral communities from the Pacific Ocean - ETNP_6_85 (SPADES assembly) (version 2) | ecosystem: Environmental > Aquatic > Marine > Oceanic | place: Pacific Ocean | collected 2013-06-19
AAACGAATTAAGTAAAACCTATACGACTCTCAAAAAACAAGAATACGGAGAAATGGTGGATATGGTTAACGCTTATAAGCTCAGACTTTCTGCTCCGGTTCAAGTCGCTGGTGATGATACAGTTGTAGGAGCTCACACTCCGAGTAAAACGCATCATTTTAACAGGATTTGATAAATGGCATCTTTAATTACAGAAGGTAGCAAGACCGATTTTACGACGGCCCTTAATGATCACTTTGATACTTTCAAGGAGACTATTACAGTTTACAAAGAGCCCAAAAAAGTAATTACAAATAAATCCAAAAATATATACGCTGGGTACGGGGCTCAAAAAGAAATAATTACATACGAAACTGTCAGTGATACCTTTGAAGCTTTGGTTAACTTCAGGGACAGGCAGTCGATGGAGTTTTTACCTGATATAAAAGTTCAGGATATTCGTGGTGACGTTAGGATTAAAGTTGCTGAAACTTGTAAAAACTATATTAAGGGTAACGGAAGAACAGAATCTATAGTTGTTCAGGGAAAAAGCTATAACGTTATAACAGACGATGGTACAAGAGAGTATCTTGGGGCGTACTATTACGTTTTTCATTTAGAAGCTACGACATAACATGGCTAATAAATTAAGATTAAACTTGCAGCAGATGCTAAAAAAGCAGTTTGACCCGAGCAGGTCAAAAGCTTTGGAAAACCTAGCCTTTGCTAGTGCCAACAGAAAAGTCAAGACTGCTCAACAGATGCTGCTTCAAGAGATCGATAAACACGAAGTAACTCAAAGTTTAGAAAACGGCACAAAAAGTGCAGCTTTAGGTTTTGAGGCTAACCTATCTGAATTTTTAGGATTTAACCAAGGAGACAATCCTGTGCAGACGCTTAGGCATGCGTATAGTAATCTTATTCATTTAAAAAGAGCGCCTATAAAGAAAAAAATCAGCGCAACTAAGATAGATTATCGCTTTTCGGTTTCTTATCCCAGCTTAACGGAAATGTACGCAGCGACTCCATTGCCTTGGGGCGGCGGCCGAAGCTGGATAAAAGCTATTGAGAAAGGCGGGGTAAGTAATTTTAACTATACTTTGGCAAATTCTGATTTCAGTTCAAGCAGGTCAGGAACAGCGATTCAGTCCAAACGTCAAGTAAGAGATTTTAATTATAAGCCTATCCCCTATCTTTCTCCTATAATAAATAAATTTAGAGTTAACGCAGGATTATGAAACCACAATTTGACAACAAAGTAATGTCCAGCTTTTTCTTGTGGTTCGATCACAAGCTGCTAGATAAAGGAGAAGCTTTCGAAAACGCAACTGGAAAGTTTTACAATGTGTCCGAAGACTATTATGGTTACAAGAGTTATTCGAGTCCGTATTCTCAATTAGTTGCAGATGCTTCTATAACCGGAGCAACTATTCCAACTGGGTTATATGTAGGAGAAAACAATTTGGTCAACGTTGGGCAAGGGGGGTCGACTGGGTTATATGATATAAATTATTTAGACGGAAAGGTATATTTTTCCGGAGAGCAAACCGCCGATATTACCGGGTCTTTTGCTATAAAAGATTTTAACGTTTATCTGACAAACCAGCCAGAAGAGAAGATTCTTTTTGAGACGAAATATACAGAAAGAAATAGAATAGATTTAACCCCAACTGGCCTTGAGGCAGATACAAAGACTTACCCTGTCGTGTATTTGAAAAATATGGGTACGTCAAACCAACCCGTAGCTTTTGGCGGAGAGGATTTAACAACAGTTAATATAAGGGCCGTAGTGTTAGCTCAAAGCCAGTTTGAATTAGATGCAATTGGTTCAATTTTTAGAGATACTCAAAAGACTTTAGTCCCTCTTTTTGAAGAAAGCGAGATGCCTTTCAACTCTTTTGGTGGGTATAAAGACGCTACGCAATACAATTTTACAGGAGTTACCGCGTCAAAAGGATCCACGGCTTCCTGCTTCCTCGAAGAGGTTTTTGTGAGTAATATGGACAGGGCCGTTTCTTCTAAGATAAGATCGCTTAATCCGGATGTTTTTACTACTATTATCGATTTTGAGCTTAATAACTTCAGATTCCCCAGAAATTGAGATTTTTTATTTCTCTTTTGGTGATATTAACTGTAATTTCCATTAACAACTAAGAAAAAGGATTTAACATGGCTACTAGAAACAGAGTAATTTATCAAAGTGAGGCTTTATTCGCGGGTCAATTAACCGGCGTTACTAAGGTTCATGCATCAACGGACATCAAACAGCTGCATCGTGTTCAATCGGCGAACTATGCGTTCAACGTCTCTAGGACTGATGTAAATCAATTCGGAGAGCTTGCCGCTATAGACAGGGTGGTTCTTGATACTCCTACTGTATCTTTGGATTTTTCTTATCTTTTGGCTAATTTCGCCAACGAGGAGAACATGGGTTTTAAGGTTAATGAATTCGGGACCGCTTTTGCTGGTCTGACTTCTGCTCTTTCCGGCGTTTTAAATAAAACCGAAGACGAGAGAAACTATTTCATTCAAACTTCTCGCGAGGGAGAAGACGCTATTGGGGATACTGACAGAGACCTTATGCCCCCTCAAAGAGCTAGCACCATAGGCGTAGGGAACGCCTTCGTTACATCTTATTCAACAGAAGCTTCCGTTGGAGGTTTTCCAACTGTGTCTATTGCCGCAGAGGGAATGAATATGAATTTCAGCACTGGAACGATAAATGTTCCAAATCCGGGGATAAATAGAATAGACGGTTCAGCGTCCGCGACTACAATAACCCTTCCTACAGTGAGTGAGGCTGCCGGGCTAAGCACTGTTTCATCAGGGATTCTCGCGGTAAGCGCTTTGCGTCCCGGGGATATTACAATTAAAATTTCTGAAAACGACGGAAGTTCTAGTTGGACTTCGACTGATTACTCTTTAGGGGGTGCTACGCTCCCAGATAATGCTGGAGACTCAACTAGCTCTGCGAATATCCAAAGCTATAACATAGGCTTCGACCTTGGCAGATCTCCGATTCAGAGACTTGGAAACAGGTTTGCATTTGCTCGTGAAGTTGATTTCCCTGTTTCGGTAAACTTGAGTTTTGACGCTATTCTGACAGATCTCACTGACGGTAACCTGAACACATTGATAGATTGTGAAAAATCTTATAATGTGCAAATTGATCTAAAGGGAATTACTGGTAGTAATTGCGACGCAGCCAAGACTACAATTTGCCGATACATTTTAAAGGATATGAAGCCGGATTCCCAGTCTTATACTTCTTCCATTGGAGATAATAAGACTGTCACGCTAGATTTCAGTACTCAAATCGGTGGGCCTAGGCAGACTGATGTAGGGCTGTTTATGCAAGGCGTGACGCCTACGATCCTTACGGATAATACTGGACCTACGTTTGTTCTAACCGAGGTTACGTCAGCCGGAGGAGGCGGCATCGCCGGAAGTGTTTCTGGGGATATGATATTTGCCTTTTCTGAAGCGGTTACAGATGCTGCTGGTGAAGATTTGCGATCAGACGATTTCGTTATTAGGACCGGTACAGCTGGCACTGCCGCCGGAGCGGACACTTTGCTAACTGCCGAAACTGACTATACGATTGCCGACAACTGGAATGACACGAAGTTCTTAATCAGGCCAAGTGTCACTGTTAAGTCAAAACTGGGACAAGACGCTGTTGCTGTTTCCGGTATGATGGTTGGAACTCCGAAGGACATCCTTGGTAATTCGATGGCTGCTAGTGGTCAAGAGGTCGCAGGAAGCGTGTCTAGCTACCTAGACACTATAAGCCAGTAATACTAGGTAAACTTTAATAAATAAAATAAAACATTATGAGTTACGCAAGAAAATTATATGGAAATAACCCAGCTCCCGCTCCGGCCCCCGAGCCAGCGCCCGAGCCAGCACCCGCTCCCGAGCCAGCACCCGCTCCCGAGCCAGCACCCGCTCCCGAGCCAGCACCCGCTCCCGAGCCAGAACCGGCCCCTGAGCCCGCCCCGGCTCCGGAACCGGCCCCAGCGCCAGAACCGGCGCCAGAAGAGCCCACAGAGGCTCCTGAGGCCGCTCCTGAACCCGAGGCAGCCCCGGCCGCTGAGTAAGGCAATATAAAAAAAATTCAAAGCCCCTGAAAAAAGGGGCTTTTTTTTTGTTTTTGCGTGTAATTACTTACAGGTAAAAGGTATAGTAAAGGTTATGGAAAAGGATATCGTTGAAAATTTTTTCTCGTTTCAACTAAAGAGAAAAATCACAGGTTTGTATAAGTCCTTCTTCTTCATTCTTGAAGATTTAAATTCAGAAGGTGTTAAAATCCCAGAAGAGTCATATAAAAGAATACGTAAACGTATTCTTGACCAAGGAAATGATTGCATTCGGGAGCTAGAAGAATATTTTGACAAATATCTAGAATTCCATAAAAATAAGTAAACATGAAAAGGTTATACGAGTTCACTCTCAAAAAGAAGGAAAAGGTAGAAAAGGAAGTTCCTGACGTTAACAAAGACGGGGAAAACATTACCGCGAAGAAAACGGTAGAAGAAGAGGTAGAGCACAAATTCTTCCTGCGAAGACCCACTCGCCGAATGCTCGACGAAGGAGAACTATATTACGGTGTAGAACTGGGTAAGGCTATTCGCGCTGGAATGATTACTCGCCCCCTCTTGCACAAACGCTATACTAATGATGGGGGTATAATGAACGACCTCCAGCAAAAAGCTTTCGACGAGATCACAAAAGAGCTTCGAGAAATTTATAAACAACAAGAAGAAATTAACGTAATCGACGAAAAGAAAAGAACGGCCGCTCAGAAAAAGAAGCATGAAGACCTAGATGCTAAAGCCAAACCTTATCTCGAAACTATGAGGAGATATAACATGGCCGAAGAATCTATCTTCGAAGATACCGCTGAGTCTCGCGCGAGAAATAAAGCAATTCTTTGGTGGGTTCTTTTTATGTCTTATAAAGATGACGAAACTCCGTTTTTTAAAGCGGGAGAATTTGACGACAAGGTCGAACAGTATGACGAAATCGATGACGGACAGGATCCGTTTCTAACTTCAGTTGTTGCGGAGCTTACCTATAATATTAGTTTGTGGTATTTCGCTAGGCCAAATAGCGTCGAACAATTTGTAGAACTTAAGAAGAACGTTAATGAACTAGACGAAGAGGACGAAGATGAAGAAAAGGAGAAAAAGCCCGAAAAGAAAAAAGAAGCTAAAAAGAAATAATTTCTTAAAGTTGTGTTAAAACCCTAGTCCCCCCTCTGGGGGGACTTTTTCTTTATGGAAAGAGGAAAATTAAAACTAATATTTTCTGAGATAATCGAAGGGTACTCTTTGGTTACGTCTAAGCTGTTCGGCGATTTAAAAATAAAACATATTAATAATTTTGATGCGGCGAAAACCGACATCAAAAACCATCATTACTTTGAGAAAGCTGTAGAGCAGGGGCTTCCCAAAAGAGAGGAGAAACTTAAGTATTTAATAAAAGAAAAACTTTGGGACCCGGAAAAAGACAAGGAGACCGATAGGCTCAAAGACCTGCTAAAAGGAATGAATAAAACAAAATCCAAGCTTCTTCTTCAGGTTCAAATAGACGCAATAAGAAAAGAGATAGAGGAAACTGAAAAAAAGTTAGCTTCCTTGCTTGCGGAAAAAGAAGAGATAATAGGATTTACAGCAGAAGAGTACGCAAATAGAAGAATAAACGAATATTATATGCACGTTTCGGTTTTAAACGATAAAGGGGGAGTTTTGTTCAAAGAAGACGAGTTTGATGAACTGGAGCAGGACCAGATTAATGAAATAATGAGCGTGTACGCCAAGAATAATGAAAAGTTTAAAAATAATGTTTTAAAAAGGATAGCTTTAGCAGACTTTTTTACAAATATCTTTTACCTGTGCGATGATAACGTTTTTAACTTCTACGGAAAACCTGTGATAAATCTCACTTTCCATCAAATAGAGATATATAGCTACGGCAGGTATTTTAAAAGTATCCTTCAAAATTCAGAAGACAAGATACCCGAGCATATTGCCGAAGACCCAGATAAGCTAATAGAATGGGCGGAGTCCAGTAAAAACGTTAAGGAGGTATTAGAGAAAAGCTCTGTAAGCGACAAAGACGGCGCTGCTACGAGTATAGTAGGCGCTACTAAAGAAGACTTGGCGAAAGCTGGGATCAGTCAAGACGAGGACGTCATAGACTTATCAAAGAAAGCTCAAGAACAAGGAGGAAAGCTGACTATGGAGGATCTGATGAAATTACACGGAGTTAAGTAAAAAAAGTGTAATTTAGTACGTGGCTACGGAAAAGTTACGTGCGGAACTGGAATTAATTACAAAGACGGCTGAAAAGGATCTGGCGAGGTTTCATCGATCTTTAAAATCAGTCGAGAAAACTGTTACGTCTGTAGGGGGAAAAGGAGGGAAGTCGATGAGGCCCTTGGGAGAAGGCTTGTCGGCTGCGACAGCCAACGCCTCCGAGTTCGAGAAGTCAATGGCAGCGGCCAATGCTCGTGTTATTGCGTTTGGTGCTTCTGCGGGATTAATCATACAGGTTCAAAGAGCTTTAAAAGAGACAGTTAAAGCTACAAGGGAAGTAGAAAAAGCATTAGTTGACATTAATGTAGTATTAAATGCTAGCCAAGGGAACTTACAGAAATTTGGAAATCAGCTTTTCAAGATTGCTGCTCAAACTGGACAAAGTTTCCAAACTATAGCTACCGGAGCGACTGAGTTAGCAAGGCAGGGTTTAGGAACAGAGAAAACCCTCAAAAGACTTAACGATGCAATGATCCTGTCAAGGTTGACGGGAATGGGAGCGGAAGAGGCCGTGTCTAATTTAACGGCAGCCGTTAACTCTTTTAATAAGTCTGGTATTACTTCAGCTCAGGTTATTAATAAAATGGCGAAGGTTGATCAGGCTTTTGCTGTTAGTTCTGATGATTTAGCGAAAGCTATTTCTCGTGTTGGTTCATCTGCTGTTGATGCTGGAGTTAGCATGGATGAACTGTTGGCTATAACGACCGCTGTTCAACAAAAAACTGCTCGTGGTGGCGCTGTTATTGGTAACGCCTTTAAGACAATCTTTACGAGAATTGGCAGAACGGATGTTCAGAAAAAGCTGAACGCTATAGGAGTTGCTACGAGAGACATGACCACGGGAGCCATGCTTCCAGCTACAAAGGTTTTATCAAACCTTTCTCAAAAATTTGATGGATTAGCTCAGAGTCAGCAAAACCAGTTAGCAGAGAGTGTTGCTGGCGTTTTCCAAGTTAATATTTTACGAGCGGCTTTGGGGGATCTTTCTAATAAATACGGGATACATGCTAGAGCTGTAAAGATATCGGCTTCCGCTACGGACGAAGCTTATAAAAAGAACGAGCAGTTAAATCAAACTCTTGACGCTTTAACAAACAAAACTTTAGTTAACCTAACAAAAGCTGGAGCAGGGATTGGCGAAGCTACGTTAAAGCCAGCGATTGAAAATATATTAGGTCTGGTGAATAGCGCAATAGGCGCTTTTGGGGAAGGGGGGAAATTTGAGGAGTTCGGAAAAGGAATAGGAAAGGACTTACTCAAAGGAATTGGTTCTTTTATTTCTGGTCCCGGACTGGCCATTGTAACAATAGGTATAGGTAAGCTGTTAATAAATTTTGGCTCGTTCGCTAAAACGGCTATAGCGGGAGTTTTAGAGCTAAATAAGGGCGTTATGGCCAGAAAGGGCATAGAAGATAGCGTTACTGCTGCGTTAATGAGACAGCCCAGTATCATCAAGCAAATCGAAAAGGGGGAGATTAGCGCCGCAACTGCCGCTAGGGACATGTTGGCGACGATGCGTGCTCAAAACATGGAAGCTTCTAAGCTGGCCCTTACTAGTAGGGCTATAGCCGGAAGCATGATAGGATTGGGGGCTCGAGGCGGGCGCGGAGGAAGGGCCAGTGGGTTTGTTCCTAATTTTGCAGATGCAGGTACAGAGAGAGCTTCTGCGGCTGCGGGGGGTTATAAAGCTGGCGTTATAAAGACAATGAACGTTCCGGGCGAAGGAAGCGTAATGTATAACGGCGCAGAAACCGTTAAGCGTTTTCCGGGGATGACCCAACCGGCTATTATGCCGCCGAAGAAGAGTCTAGCTGGAGCCAACTATAAATCCGCTTTCGGCGCTGCACATGGCTTTGATCCTTACGCCGCTGACGGGTTTATCCCTAACTTCCTTTCCCCTGCAGAAATTGGTTCTCGTATCGCACACGGGAAGATGACTAGGCAACAAGCGATTGATAAACATGGCTATACAGGAACCGCTGGACTTAACCTGACTCAACAGCAGAAAAATGAATATAATAGAAAAGGGGCTAAAGACTCAGTAAAAGAATTTTTGGATGTAAAAGGGCAATTAGGAGTGGTTTCCTTATACGGTGCAAGTCAAGGAGTAGCAGCTAATAAAACAGCTACGATGAGCGTAGGGCAATTAGGAGTATTTAAAGAATTCGTAAAAGCTAATCCAAAGATGGCCCAAGAGAGAATCAGGTTTGGGAACATACAGGTTTCTACCCTTAAAGGTTTAGAGAAGAATTTAATGAAAGAGAAAAAGCCGAGCTTTTCCTCTTTAATAAATAAACACTTAATATCTCCACTCGCTAATATTGGCGCAGAACTGGTTGGAACTAGTTTAGGGAATCAGGCTGATCCGATTGGCGCGATAAAACAAAAAATGCAGGGGAAAACTCTCCTGCCTAAACAATCAGAGGGAGAGCTTTTCGAAACCGCTATTAAGTTGGCGTTACATAGCCCAAAGCGCTTCATGCAATCTATGGGAGATTCCCCAATTGCACCGTTTGATTTTGAAGAAGGCTCGTCGCCCACAGCTACATTTAAAAAAAGGTTGGGTTTCCAACCATCTTTACTTAGAGCGGACGCTAAGAGGACCTCGGATTCTGCCGCTATAAATAGTTTGGTTAAGAAGGCCTACAACCAACACATTTTAATACAAGGCGGATTGGCTAAAGGTCCATTACTCCAAGGTATGAACCTACCAATGACTGGGACAGCGTACCAAGGCCTAAAACATGGTCCTGCTTTCCAAAGACTGAAGGGTGCCGGAAAAATACAACCCGGAGGAGCTCACGGTTTTGTTCCTAACTATTCTCCTTTGGGAGACGCTGTCACAAGAGAAAGAGCGGCGGGAGTTCCTGTGTCTGCGATTCGGGTCAGCTCAAGCCCCGCTTTAAAGGGACCCAGAAACCCCGGAGGTCTTGGAGTTCACAATACAATCGATGAGCCCGCGGGCCTTGGGCAGGGTATTAGTAGGTCAAGGAGAATGGGGATAAATCCAAAAACCCATGGCGCAGCTGGAGGTTTTATGCCTAACTTCGAACCCTCATGGGCTGGACGTTATACTTGGGAGCCCGGGAAGCCCAAACCTGCTCCGGTTGCTTCCCCTTTGCCTCCTAGCTTTTTTGATTCTTTTGACAAAGAAAAAGAAAGGATGGACAGGGAGGCAGACAGCAAAAGAAGAAGAGACGTTGCCAAGACCACTGAGAGAGCATCGGATAAATTTGGGAGGCATGTGGAAAAATTTGGTGCCGCAGCAGGAATGTTTGTAAGTACCGCGGCAATGGGCGCTTATATGATGGCTCCATATCTTGACAGGCAATTCCCTGATTCTCCCGGTATGGGAATGAGGATAGGGGCCGGCATGTATGGAGGTCAAATGGGCGCGATGGTCGGAGGAGGGTTAGCAGCTGCTTCGGGTGGCATGGGGAGATGGGCCGGGGGAAAAAGTTTCGCAATTAAAAGAGCTATAGTAAAAAAAGCTGCAACAGGCGGCGCGTGGAGAGCGGCAGCTGGTGTCGGAGCCAGAGGGATGGGTCTAGCCGGAAGAGTCATGCCTCATCCGCTTTTAAGGTTTGGTCTATTAGCAGGAAGCATAGCTGCTGGGTCATATCTTGGTCAGAGTATTGCTTCGCCCGACGAAGCGGGGATAGCTTTCGAAAAGAAAAAAGCCAGAATCATGAAACGGGTTGAGATGGCTCAAGGTTTCTCTGGAGCGTCAGAAGCTTTGACTTCCGGCTTAACAGGTCTCGCTGGGAATTACGAAAACCTAACTGGCCCGCAAAGAGGTATGCAAATAGCTAATTTAAGGAGAACTTATGGTAAAATGCAGCCAGAGCTGACTCAAGTAGATCCCGAAGTTAAGCAAAATCTTTCTAAAGCTTTTAATTCTGTGATAACTTCTTTAGTAGCTGAAGAAGGAGTAGAAAAAAGTACTGAGAAACTCAATGAGACAATTCAGCAAATAAGTGAAGTATATCTGAAAATAAGAAACCAAGCGGAATCTAATCTTAAAGTACTAGACTTGGAAAAACAATTCGCTGAGCTTGGAGGATTAAGTCCGAAGGATGATGTGTATCCGTACATGTTTCATCAACAGACTATAGGACGAAAGGATGATCCGGCTTCTATAGCCAAGGCCGAAAAGGAAGGGGGGTCGATGGAGTTCATTTCTAGTTGGGAAAGTTACACCGATGATTTCATGCAACGACGGAAAGATTGGTACGAAAAAGTTCGAGCTTTAAGAGACCAAGGAGAGACAATAACCGAAGAGCTGATGTCAAGAGAACCCAAGCCGACAGGAGCTGATGTCAGGTTTTCAAACTTTACAGGAGTTAATAAAAAATATCGGAGAGCTGCAGAGACATTCGGTGGTGAAATACTGGGAATGGATTTTGAAGCTATAATGAAAGCCTCCGCCACGGCAGCTAAAGCCCAAGGGGGAGGACAAGCGTTTATAGACAAATTGTCAAAAGCTACCGACGACGAGGGACAAATTATTGGAATCGGAGAATTTTCAAGAACGCAGCTAAAAAATAAATTCGATATTTTACGGAGCCTTACCGTCAAAGATGAAAGTTCAGGGAAAATCAGAAAAGCTTTTAATCAAGAGATGTTGGCTTTTGTTAAAAGTCTTCCGGATGAATTGAAGGAGAGAGTGTTAGTTGCAATAGTAGGGGGTCTTGATCCTTCCGCTTTGGATGTATATGATCAAACTCCGAAACCGAGAAAACCAGTTACAGACAGAGCCCCTCTCGTTGAGGGTTTAATGAGAGATTCTATATCGGCTAGACTTAGAGAAAGGAGGAGGAAGGCGGAACCGGCTCTAGAGAGACAAATAGAAGCCTCGAAAGAAACGCTTAGGGGGGGTACGGCTGCTTTAAACGTAAGACTACAAGCAAGAATGTTCGGGGACATGGCTGGACTGGATGCGCAACTTTCAGCGGATAAAGCAAAAAATGAAGCCGATAGAGACAGAAGAATAAGGATATCTTTAAACGCTCAGAAAAGACTACAAGCAAAAGTCGCAGATGATTTCTTGATGCAAATGACTAAAACCGGTCTGAATAAAAATTTCCTAGGAGCCTTACCGGAAAGTATGGATAGTTTTACAGCTAGGGGCAAATTAGAAGATAAGTTTAATGATCTGCAAGAAACGCTAGGGGATTTAGAGGGAGGCGAAATTTCCTCAGACAAAATATTGGACTCCTTGGGAAAGCTTTCGAAACTCAGTGAAGAGTTGAGAGCGGGCGTAGCAGGTTCAACTACCGAAGGTGAATTCCGCACATTAAAAAATTCTCTTGATGATCTGATTAATGGCATGCAGGATCATTCTATTACAGAAGAACAAGCCACAGGAATCGCTAAGCAGTTAAATTCAGATTTAAGTGCAATGTCCAAAGAAACCAAAAAGGTTACCGAGAAACTGAAATTGTTTTTTCCGGGAGACATGCAAAAGAGGAGAACGGACGCTGTAAAAGTAGCACGAAGTAGGGCGCTGTCTCTTGAAGAATTGCCGGGAGCCACGGGAGCTGAGCAAGCGGCCGCTGCCACGGACTTAAGGCGTGCAAAAATTGCCGCCGGAGAAGGTTTTCAAGGCTTTGGAGGGTTGAGGGATTCGTTTAAATATAATACAAATGATGCCGCTCTTGAATTTGACGCAGCTATGGTTGACCTTGGTTATAGTATCAAGGACTCAATGAAGGGCGCTATTAAAGATATAGTTTCTGGAGCTGACAGTTTTAAAGACGCCATGTTTAACGTTTTCGCGGCGTTGGCCGACAAGCTTGCCGATCAGGGAATCAGCATGGGCGTCGATTCTTTGTTTGACGCGGGGGCCAATTTCTTTACTAGAAGTCGCGGCGGATCTATTCCCCGCGGGTACAACAAGGGCGGAGTTGTGACTGGTGGTTCGGGGGTTAGGGATGACGTAACGACCCGTATGCAAGGCGGCGAATACGTGATCAAGAAAAGCGCTGCACAAAAGATCGGTTACGGAACGCTTGGCGCGATAAATAGTTACGGAGGAGGTGGGAAGGCTAGAGTTTCTCTTGCTAAGGAATTTTTATATACTGGCGATGATCTCAAAAGGCCGACTGGAGGAAAGTATAACGTTAGCAGAAACCTTTCTACCGCAGCTTTATTCAGGGAAGATGATCCGCAAACCGGCAGGATGTTCGGCAAGCAAGAAACTCTCGTGAATTATCTCGAATATAGAAGAAAAGAACAGGAGAGAAGAGATAAGATTCTTGACAATATAAAAAGACAGAAAAGACAGAGGCTGACGAACGCCTATATGAGCGCTGCGATGAGGATCGGCGTCGCAGCTATTCCGGCTCCAGTTAGCGGCACAGGAGGGCTGACTGGCGCTGGAGAAGTGGGGACTGCGGGTGCAGGCGGCGGTTTCGGCGGAGGGGGAGGTTTAGGGATGGGAGGATCGGGTGCTGGCCCCACCATGACCGCAGCTAGAGGAGGTTCTCCTGCGATGGTAATGGGCGGCGAATATATAATGAGTCCAAGAACTGTATCTAAATACGGAACAGGTTTCATGTCTCAATTAAATCAAGGAAGACTTCCTAGTTTTCAAAGCGGCGGGCTTGTTGGCGGCGGCGCTGCAATGGCAGCTGGCATTACCACTAATAATGTAAGCCTTAGCGTAAATATAGACAAGTCCGGAGGGGCTACTGCGGAAACAGGCAAAGGGTCAAGAGATAGAACTAAAAACGACGAAAGAGGAGACGCGGAGGAGGCTCAAAGCAGTAAGGAGTTTGCGGAAGCCATACGTGGAGCGGTGCTTAAGGAGATAACCAAGCAGCAAAGGCCCGGCGGATTACTAAGAGATGGCGCGACTTGGGCAGCGGGAAGAAGGCCTTAAATTCTCGATTCTAGCTGATCGATTCTTTTTTCCAGCTCTAGTATTTTCTTTTCTATAATTGCGGAGCCTTGGTTGTATAGGTTATACGCGTTTATCGTTCCTTTTTCCACTATTGGGATCCCGAACTTTTCTGTATAGTCAACTTTTTGAGCGATGCATATAAAACCGCCCAAAAGATTGTCTTTGCATTTTTTACCAAGCGTTATTTCTGTCCTGCGTATTTTTATTTCTCCTTTTTTTACAAAGTTAGGTAGGTTGTATTCAAAATCTATATAATTTCTTCTTTCTTTAAACAGCGGTTCTTTTGCTGTTTTTTCTATTATTTTTCTTTTGTTGTTTTCTATCATTTCGCAAACGATTTCTAAGCCCTTTCCTGAGCCTCCTTCTGGGGTGAAGTTTTTATATCCTTCTTGAAAGAAGCTCGATTCGGTTTTGATTTTAGCCTGAACAACCCCGCCGTCTTTGTTTACTTCTTCAACTGAGACAAGACCCGCTCCCCCAAAGCCTAGTATTTCAATTTCGTCGTTTTGTTTGTACCCTGAACCCGGGAATGGTATGGAAAAGGTTTCATTGATTTTATACTCTTTAAGGTGAATTTCTAAATAGTCTTTTTTGTAGATTTCCTTTTCTTCTAAATCTTTAACATAAATATATGATTTTTCGTCAGGCGATTTTATAGTTTCGAATTTTAGCCATTTTTCCTTTTCATTTATTTCTTTGATTTCAAAGAGCTCGTCTTGGATCCTTATCGAAAATTTTTCGGTTAGAAAAAAGGGGTCCTTATGGGATCCGGCAATCAACTTATCAGAGCCTTCTTTTATAAAGGCGAGAAAAGTAATAGGTTTCATATAGGTTATTTTATTAATTGGCGGAAATAAATCCAATAAAAATTTTAGAAGCTACTATCTTTTTAGGGTTTGAGATGTTTATCTGAAGTTTACTTTCAATTGTTTCTGTTATCATTTCCACCGTATTCGACTGCGATCCTACTACGTAGGCATTGCCGGATTTTTCGTAGTAGTTTATTACGGGGATATATTTTTTTTCTTCTTTAAGTTGAATAGTTAAAATTGCTTTTTCCTTACTGAAACTGGAAGTGAGGTTTGATATGCCTTTTTCAGATATTACTGAATGTTTCCCGGATTCATCCACAGAGATATAGCAGTACGCCCTATAAGATAAAGCTTTTGCCCCTTCGTCTACTGGCGACTTTTTAAACAAGGTTATTGAGTTTGGCTGCTTACTTAAGTCTGCTGCGGGGTTGAATTTATCTCCTTCCCTTAAAGGGCGTATGGTTTTGCTGAATTGTAGATTTTTTTCTCCCAAGATAGTGTCTGCAGGTTTTGAGTTCATTAATGTCGTTCTGGCATTGTTATTAGAATCAAAATGTTTGGCTCGCATCAACTCGTCAAAGAAGCCCACTATAACATGGCTTTTTGATAATCGTTGTTCAGCAAAAGGGCCGAAGGGGAAAGTGATAGTGTCGTTATCAACAGAGAAGTCGCTACTTAGGACAAATCCTCTATTTACTTCAATACTGATTCCGTTTACTTCTACATTTTGTTTTGTTGGCTCACTTCCGTTTTCTGATATCGATATGTGTGCAGGATTCAGAGCAAAGGCTTCGTCAGCATAATAAATCACACACCCTTTTATTCCTTTGAAATATTTTCGAAATATTTCTTGCTTAGACAGGTATTTTTGACTTGGGGAAGTGGTAGAGTCTATGCTTTCAAATATAGTAACGGATATTGCTCCCTTGTCTGTTATTTTCGCTTCGGCTATGAAGGGGATTTTTTTGTTATAGCCTTCTTGCGGCGTTACGTAACCGTCTCTAACGTTATATTCTTCGCATATCATGAGCCCGCTAGGGGGGAGGAGGTTAACTTCTACTATGTCGTATCCTATTTGCTGAAAGCTTCCTTCTTCTTTATTTATTACTCCGTCATGAACCATGTTTCCTGCGCTAGTGCGCTTGTCTGAGGTATAGGCTTCTACGACAAGGTCAAAATTTCTTAAAGGAACTATCTCTTCGGTGAAGTGTGATGTGGCGGCGAATCCAAAGTCGTGGTTCATGTAGTAGTTTTTTCCAAGTTTTTCGTTAGCTTTTACTGCTTGAGCTACCTCGATAGAGTTGAGATCTTTTGAGAATACGACTGGGGTCTCGAGAAGGTCTTGTCCAGTTATTTCAAGGTATATATCTTCGTGCGGAGTGTTACCATCGCTTTGTTTTCTTATGGTGACTCTGCTGAATACGTCAAATCTAATCTCCTGCATCACTTTTGTATCATCAAACGAGGAAGAGTAGATGAACGAAGGGGAAGGCGTGTCTACGAGGTTTAAAGATGATAAGGAGTTACCTAGATCTTTTGACGCCGGGCTTCCTTCTGTTCCGGCATATTTTCCACCTGCGTAGTCTTCGCTAGTTAGACCGTAAACGTTGACGCTTTGGGCGTTAGTTGATGGTTTAGCTTTATCTAGACCCACCTTCACGGGTTCTTGTCCATCGGGGGATAGTTCGCCAGCTGAAGTCAGGGTTGTTGTTTGATCTACTCCTACGTTGGTTTTAACTCCGGGATAATATGTAGGGCCGTACCAGTGATCGTCTCTTTTGGCCCATATGGAAAAAAAGTATAACCCTTCTAATGGGAAAGTGTATTCTATTTCGTAGAGTTCGTAGTTTTTCACTTCTTCTGAATCTACGAACTCGTCTCCTCCTTTTACAATTGGTAAATCTGCTTCTATTCCGGCAAAGCTTTCCAGCGCCTCTGTTAGTTGTTCGTCTCTGTTTGAGCTGTCAAATTTTGTACCGTATTTTACATAAACATGGTACATGTCATACTTAGTATTCTCTTCAGAATACTCTACTTCATTGTTATCGGGGCCGTTGTAGGCGTTCCATCTTAAAGTTGCTTTTGTTCCGTTTTTTGGCATTTTTTTGTTGGTTTATTCTAAGTGCTCTCGTCCATCGAGGTATGTGCCAAATGCACTTGTGTTGTTTATCGCTATTTTTGTGTGAACATCGAAGTTTAAGTTTAAGTGAACGTTATACTCATAACAGCTGCCGTCTTCGCAATTATCAGAATCCTCGGAGTCTTTGCCAGCGTATTGGTGTGATATAACTTCAGTGTATTTGCTGCAGTTGCTTTGGGCTAAGATTTGGGTAACCGTTGATAGTCCGTAAGTCATGTCAGTGGTTAACAGGTTCTCTGCTAAAACCTCTTCTTGGGTGTAGTAGGGTGTCGTTATGAATTCCCACTTACCTCCATAGTTCTGACCATTTTCGATATACACCTTGTGGGTCGAGGTTTTTATCCCCAGCATAGGCTGCTCGGGTTTAAAATGGTATGTCAAGTTGGCCTTTTCTTCACCTCTGTAATATTTGCACGGGTCTATTTTTCTTCCAGCTAAGTATAGGCAGTCGGTTACGTTTTTATCTTTTACATCGTTGCCTTGAGTGTCGTACTGCATGTATATTTTTCCGGGGTATTGAACTTCCATGAAGCTTTTAAAGCCACCATTCGGAAAGTGCTTAACGAAATATTTGTTTATTATCTCTTGAGGAACGTCGTATAGCTTTGGCGCTGTATTATAGTCAAAGTCTTCTTGGCTCTCTGAAAAGCCCGGACAGCTTCTTCCGTAGGCATGTACGTCGTCGTGTTTAGCTACAAAACACGGATCCGCTTGACATGGAGACGGGTACAGCTTGGACGGGCGATCTTTTAAGTTGAAGGCAAAAGCATATCTAAACCCTACTTGGTCGTGACAGTCTGCAGCGTCTCCATGTCGTTCTGGGGAAAAGCCAACGTAAAACACTGCGTATTGACCCTCTGTTATATAGTCAGATAAGTCTACGCCTTGTTTTTGTAAGATGCTTGTAAAAAATTCCTCGGTGCCGAAGCGGGTTTCAGGCTTAATGCCTTCAAAATTATAAACGTAGTTTTTTGTGTCATTGCAGGTACAGTAGGACATTTGAGCCAAGTCTTCATGAGTAACGGTGTACTTCATAGTTTTCTCGGACCCGGGAACTATTGCGTTTGTGTAAGCTAGGTTTATGTCTGCGTAAGGCTTTGCCTCTCCTAAGAGGCCATTAACATACAAGACGCAAGATTCACCAGATAAATACGGATCATTAAATGTGAGTGTGTCGCCTACCGCGTATCCAGACCCACCCGAAACCCAAGTAAAAGTTGGGATCCCCGCCCCATCCGTGGTCACGGAAAATAGCGCACCCGTTCCGCTTCCAGTAGTGGATGCTTGTGTAAATGCCGAATGACTTCGATCCGCTCCCCAAGGACCAGATGTTGATGATATCGACCAACCAGACGAAGCCACGGATGATGCGCTGGTAATATCTGTGTGAGTGCCGTCGATGGCGCAGGCGCAACCGGGTACGTAGGCGTGTATCGCGTTAGCTCCTCTATTGGTTTGCGGATTCCATGTCAGATCCTCGAAAGGAATGCTCCTAATGTCCGTGTACTCGGAAGATTTTTTTGACTCCTCTTCTACTTCAGGTACCGGAAGGCCGTTTTCGTCTCTTAGGAAATATGGAAACTTGTATATAAAGTGCTGTATTAATAAAAGGTACTTTTCATTTGGAACAGCCATATAATAAGCCTGATTCTGTTGAAGAGCACGAGACCAGTAAAGCCAAGAAGTTGTGTTCCTGTCTCCGAGATTATCCTCATGCGCCGCTCCCATGTTTATGAACAGCTCAGATTTTTCTGCGGGTGCCGTGCAGTCATTTTCTGCGTTTTGGCTGTCCCAAGTCAGCTCAAAGTTTGAACCGCCATCTCCTAGGCCTTCTTGTCCGTGGACGGCATAAACCGGTACGTTTTCCCAATATAGCTTTTTCCCGCAGCCGTCGTCAAACCACTGACTTCGCCCGTCGCTTTCTTCAGTAGCATGCTCTACGTTTTCTTTACTCGGGAGATTAGAAGACTCCAAGTTTCCATTTAGATGCGCGAGCCAAGGAGTGTCCTTAGGATCAGCTAAAACGCTATGATCTGTGTAATAAATGTTTTCTGAATTTGTGGACATTTGTGTTTAACAATCTTTACATTTCTTTTTAACCCTTGAGCACTCATCGTCTGTCAGCCACCTGAATCTGTCTAAGTCGGTTGGCCCTTCGAAGATTGCTTTTTTACATATTACGAAATTGCTTCCATATTGCCTCACCTTTTCCGCATATTGTTCAGCGTAGCAACATTCTAGCACGTCATTGAACCCTTCACACCCTTCTTCGCTGGGATATGACTCAAGATCGTACTGTTCTAGGTTTTGGTCTGCGCAGCTTGGGGATAAATTAATGCAACTTAGGTGATCGTAATAATTACCCAGAGCAACCCTGAGGTCCTCTTCTTTATTTATTCCCATAAGACTGTTTTCATGCGCTTCCGCATCTGTAAACATTTTAAGTTTATAGTTATTGGTATCATTTCCTCCAAAATGAGAAATAGAAGTAAAATCCGCGGCTATCTTGAAATTTAAGTTTATAAATTGCTCTATGTTTTCTTCTGGAGGAATAAATGGTTTGAGTGGAATAACTGGGACTACAATGGGCGGTTTGCAGTCTATCTGATCACAGGTTTTGTCTTTGTGAAAAGTAGTGCCGCCGCCGGGTTTTAGTTTTTCGTCGAGCTCTTCGCATTGAGAACGTTTATAGTCGTTATAGCATGTTTTGACACTTCCTTCTTCAGCGCAACATGCTCCGTCTTCTCCCGGAATCGGGTCGTATGGGTATTCGGTGTCCGGTCCGGGTTTAATAGGGTCTTCTTCTTCCAGCGTGGGGTTCTCTGCGGGTCCTCCCGGTCCGGGATCAACTGTTCCTCCTCCTCCGCCATCGTCTCCTTCTCCTAGGTTGTCAAATTTTATAGGCGTATGTTCAAGAGCTATTATATCGTACTTGTTTTCGTTCTCGTTTACGTTAATTACCTTATATTGTTGCGCATGGCCAGACGCGAACTCTGGATCAAGGGTGTAGTCCCTATTCAGAGTCATGTCATTTGTTCTTGGTTCTATAGACCATACTAGGTCTGCGCCGCTTATGTTTTCATAATCTGAAGAATACTCGTTTTCATCGTCTGACAGTTCTCCTATTACTGAAGCTGCGTTATAGCCTGTTATTACATAGTTGTCGAAATCTAATTGCCCTTGCGTTTGTGTATCGGTGAAAATTTGAGTTACTATACCGCTTCCGCCGATAGAGTAATCCGAACTAAAATTACCTGTATGAGTTACTGCTTGAAAACCGCTAAAATAAATAGTTTGAATTTGGCTTCTTCTGATTTCAGAGACGTCGGCAGAAGTTAGGGATTTATCTGTGTTCGTGGATTTTACGGTTATGTTTTCAATTGTTCTTTTTTCGGTACCCGCTGTCCATTCATGGGTTTTTCTTAAGCCTATTCTGTATACATTATTAACGGCGCTATTATCGTAGGAAGTTGATGTTCCGTTAATGGGTGAGAAAACTCTTATTGTCAAGGAAGTTATTCCAGCGGGCTTCTCGAAGGCTATAAATCTGTTTGCCGTTTTTCCTTCATAGTGCCTAAGTGGTCCGGAGGGCTGTCTTTCTTCTAAGCCCAGTCCGTGTGCTGCGACGTCTCCGTCGGTGCGTAAGAATTTTGGGTTATATCCACGGATAAATTTCAACTCTCTTGTTGCCGCGGCTGTTTCGTCTGCAGTGCCGTTTCCGTCGGCATAAAATTCTAAGCATTTGAAAATATCTCCGTGACGTCTTTCGTGCGAAAATGTTTCATTTATGATTTCACCGTGGTGCACTTTTCGGCCGTCATACTCAGTTGAAGATAAATAACCAGATCCCCAATAAAAACTAAATTTAACAAGATTCCCTTCGCTATAACTCTCGTCAGATACTTCTCGAAACTGGAAAAGTTTGGATACGTTAGTAACGTATTCTCCGCCTTCAGCTAAGGTTTGGTCTGTAATTGTAACCTGCTGAGGGTTTTCGTCAGAGTGCCCTGTGTCTCCAAGAGGCAGATAGTAAGTTTTGCCGCCTGCTTCGTAGCTAACTTCAAATCTTTGCATAAATGGAGAACTGTTTGTGCTTCCGTCCCTAAAAGGTTGAAACAAAAATTCCATCTGAGATCTGGAAGAATCAACTGTAACTGTATGCTCGTTGATAAAAGAATGGCCGTCTCCGCCCGCGGTAAGCGTAGCGAAATCGCCGCGTTGCTCTGGTAGGGGTCCTGTAAAAGTGTTGAATGAAAAGAACCCCTCTTTAACGTCGAAAAAGTTTAGCCTAGTAGAGTAAGACTCTTTTTTCGTTTCTTGTGTTTCTTCCACTTCCGTGGTGGTTATAGTTTCTTCGCAGTCAGGCGGCGTTATCTGTGTTGGTTCGAGGTAGCCAGCGGGGGTTAAAATATCCAGTTTATATTCTTTATCAGCGGTGAAATCAATAGCTTTATCGATTATAATAGAGTTTCCTGTTACGTAATAATCGTTGGTTTCCGGGTGGATGCTGGAGGGCGGCGGGTTTATGTTGGAGGGGATAGCTCCAGACGGTATGATTCCAGAGCCAAACTTTTGAACCTGAAGGGTTCTCCCTGCCATTTTTTTGTCGTTTCTAAACTCGTCGTATACGCTAATTACATCGCCGGGTCTTATATACATTCCTTCTTGGCCTGCGGAAAATGATATTGATTCCGTTTCTAGTATTTCACTTTTCAGTATCCATTCCCCAAATCTTTTAGCTTGCGCTTCGCTCGTGCAGCCAATGGCAGAAGTCTCTATTTCTCTTATTCCGTATCTTTGGACGCCAGCTTGGTCTTCTATGTAAGAAATCGTAGGTTTATATAAGTTATTTTTGTCAGAGTATCTTACTATTGCTACAGTGTGTCTGGCTTTTTTTGCAGAAGATGTATAAGTAAATAATCCGTCTATTGCGTTAGAAGTATTAAAATGATAGATTGGGTCCTTAGGCCTATCTTGAGAGACGTATATATTTCCAAAAGCATAATAGGCAATGGCTCTAAACGCGGAAGCTAAGTCATTGACGACTTTATAGGCCTCTTCTCTTGATGTAATAATGTGATTTAAGGTGAACCTAGGCTCTAATCCTCCTTTTCCGTCAGAGACCAAGACATCACAATATTTAGCTATGTCGTATAGCGTCCACTTGTCAACGAATCTAGAATCTATATAGTCACCCAGTCCGTATCTACTATTAGTAAGAAGGTCATAAAAACACCAAGCTGGGTTATTTGTCCATTCTTTTTTAGCTTGGAAGCATCCATCCCAAAAGCCCAAAGATTCATCATAGTTTCTTAATAAGGGGTTGTAGTTATTGGGGACTTTTACTTTTAACAGTTTGGCATCATAGTGTCTCGATGGTATTCTCGAAAAGAATTCGGCGCTATACTTCGAGTAAACCATTGCACAGTAAGGATATCTAAGCTTAGAATCGTAGACCTCAATGATTGAGTCTACGTAGCTATCATTTTTTAAAAAAGTATGAAACGAGTCTGGGGTAAGTCTTACTATTTTAATTTCCCATCCCAGAAAATAGTCTTTGCGAGCACCGTCTCTCTCTGTGCTTTTAAAGGTTATTTCTACGCTTCTTACATAAGGCTCTTCTATCCTGCCGAAGATTTCTTCTTCTACGGCTGGTTTTTTGGGCCAAGGGACAAAAAGATCTTCGTCAAAATTGTCTGTGCGAGAACCCCCTTGTCTTCCTTTAAGGTTTTTTGTGTCGAAAATCGGACGGGTGTAAATTTGGTATTTAATTTTGCGCGCGCGCATGTCGCCACCGCCATATGGCTGCTGCCTGCCGTCCTTCATAGTGTCTTCTGGTTGCGCGAAAAACCCTTTATGATCCTCGTCTCCTCTAGCTTCTTTAATATTGTCTTTTTGGTCGTCTTGTATGTTTTCTAAAAGCTTTGTAACTTTTATATTCACTCTTACAGCCACGCACTCTTTGTTCGATACGGTGTATATTTTTGCGTTTCTGTCGATATCTCCTAGGATAATGGGAGAGTTTGCGGTGGATTCAGTGGATCCGGGAGTGCTGCCGCTGCTGCTGCCGTCGTCAGGGAGAAGCAACGACCCTGCCCCTACGAGAGCCGGTTTATCAGCAACCTCAGCTCCTAGTAAACCGAAGGCGGCGCCGTACCAGCTTGAACTTCCGCCACCTCCGCCGCCTTGTCCTTTGCTGTAGTAACCGGGCGTTTTCCCTTCTCCGAGCTCTATGCTTGGGCCGAATAGTCTTTCTCCAATGTTTCTGAATAGAGTGAGCTCAAATCCGTCTTCACCTTTTAGGTTTTTGTCGTTAGGTAGGTTAGGATTCAACGCGGGAAGTTTTCCTTGAGGTGTTCCTTCTGTCCACTCTAGGTTTACTTCTTGAAAGTTATAAAATCCGTTTTTATCCACTACTGGGGTTTCATTCCAGTAAACAGATCTTAAATACCCTAGTTCTCTGCTACATGATCCGTCTTTATCTAAGGCGACGTAGGGTTTAAATGTATAGGTTTGATATCCGGTTTCCCCAATGTTTCCAGCAAAATGATATTCGCCGCTCACCAGTCCCTCTATTTCTCCTTCTGACAACAAGTCGCTAACGTCCAGATTAGATAGAGAAGTATAAAGGTTGTCTCCACCTTCTACGCGAGACACCCCTGCTTCGTCAAAAATAGGTTGTCTTGCTTCTGCTTGATCCTTGCTCATCGTCTAGTTTTTGTTTCGTTTACGGATCATGAGGTTTATTAGGCATTATGGGAATTCTTTTAACTACTGTATAGTCGTCTCCGTCAGAAGTTATAATAGTAGTTACTTCTGTATTTACGTTTTTATGAGGAGCGCATTTGTCTGCTTCGGCAGATTGTTCGTTGTGTTCAGCGGCTCTTTTTCTCATCATGTTTTGAACTGTTCCCTCTCCTTTATTTCTGACATTGTCGCGATAGTCCAAGCCATAGTATTCTTTTCCCCAGTGAGCTCTATTGGTAAGCTTGCTTGTATTTTTCTTCTTCCCGGACTCAACGTCAAAGGTGTCTATGCTTGACTGAATAACCTGACTACCGACCATTAATCTTCCGTACCCAATAAAGACTGGGCCGCCCTCTCTTACCGTATTTACCGGCCCAGCAAAGAGATAAGACGCGCGACCTCCGCCTTCTATTTCTCGAAAATCTCCAAATTCGGGCATGGGGGTAAGCAGGTTAGCGACACCCGCCGCTACTAAGCCTAAACCTCCAGCAATGAGAGCCATTCCCATACTGGTTGTAGCTCCGTAGGTAAAAACCCCCAAGACTATTAATACGATCCCGACAATTATAGCAAATACATCTTTAAAATCGGCGCCCTCAACCACTGGTACAATGTCAATGCTTTCTAAATTTTTAAACTCTCTAATAAGCTCGGAAGATTGCATTCCTTCTTTTGTGTTTATATCTTTTTCTTTGTCGTACAAAAAATCTTTTTCGTTTATCAGGACTCTATATTTTATGTTCTGCTTGTCGTTTTTGATTAAGCTTTTGTAAAGTTTTTTACTTTGACTTTCTATGGCTCTCATAGCCTCTCCTATTGAAGAAACTGCCATTTTCCAAGATTCCCTGCCTACCTGTTTGCCGAGA
>Ga0080013_1002177_pt1 | contig 23756 bp, 14 predicted proteins | sample ETNvirenome_6_85_FD_69236 | JGI IMG/M metagenome (GOLD analysis project Ga0080013, IMG submission 69236) | Marine viral communities from the Pacific Ocean - ETNP_6_85 (SPADES assembly) (version 2) | ecosystem: Environmental > Aquatic > Marine > Oceanic | place: Pacific Ocean | collected 2013-06-19
TCATTAAGGAGGATAAGTGTGATTTTTCCAACTAAGAAGCAACATGTTTCATATTCTGAGGTGAAGTGCTGGAAAGAGTGCTCATATAGACATAAATTGATGCACATTGATAAGATAGATCTTGGAGATACATCTCCATATCTTTTCTTCGGAACCGCTGTACATGAAGGCTGCGAAAGTATCATAGAAGGGCGAGAGATAGACCGAGAAGGCATTCTAGGCGGGCTAAGGAATGCATGGTTGGATAATGATTTTGATGATCCAGAATGGCTAAAGAAGCAACCTACGTGGTACAAATATAAACCTCTTGAGGAGTGGTGTAGCTGGGCCACCCAGATGTGGGACGAGGTTCCAGAATTTCTAAATAAGACATTTCCCGGATGGGAACAATTTAAAGCTGAGGAACAGTTATACGAGTCTATTGAGGGAAAAGATTTAAAATTTAAAGGATTCATAGACGCAGTAATAAAGATTAAAAATAAAAAAGGGAAGACAATATATTGGATTCTTGACTGGAAGACAGCTCCAAAATATGGATGGCGCAAGCAGAAGAAGCAAGATATTCTAATTACTGCACAGATAGTTCTTTATAAATATTACTGGTCAATAAAGCACGGAATTCCGCTTGAAGATATTAGGTGTGGGTTTATACTTCTCAAGAGAGAGGCGAAGCCAGGGAAGACGTGTGATCTTGTTACAGTATCTGCTGGACCAAAAACTCTTCAAAGGGCAATAAAGATTGTAAATAATATGATTTCATCAGTGAATCGTAGTATTTTTTTAAAAAATAGAGATTCTTGTAGATTTTGTGCCTACAAGAATACAAAATACTGCACTTGATCTTTAACACGTCTTAGTAAATTAGTTACTATTGAAAAAATAACGAGTTTCGCAGTGACAAGAAAGAAAATTTTAGTTTTATCAGATCATGCTCTTTCAACATCTGGTGTAGGGTGTCAGACTAGACATCTTATTTTAGGTCTACTTGAAAAAAGTGATAATTGGACATTCAGACAGTTTGGAGCAGCACTAAAGCATACAGACTATAATACAGTCGTAGTTAATGAAAACTTTATAATAAAACCAATAGATGGATTTGGCAATAGAGATATGCTTAGAGTGACACTTGCTACTGAGAAACCTGATGCAATATTAATCTTTACTGATCCTAGATTCTTTATATGGCTTTTTGAGATGGAAGATGAGATTCACCAAGTGTGTCCAATAGTGTGGTGGCACGTGTGGGATAATTATCCCTACCCTAAATTTAATAGCGAGCTATATAGTTCAACTGATGAGATAAATTGTCACTCTTATTTAACTTATGAAATGATTAAGGAGAAATTTCCTGGAAAGGTGAATTTTATTCCCCACTCTGTTCCAAGTGAAATTTTTTCCCCACTTTCTAAACTTGACTGTGAGAAAAATAAAGTTAATATTCTAGGATACGAAAGAAAGGATCATTTTGTGGGAATATGGGTTAATAGGAATGCAAAAAGAAAGAGGCCAAATGATGTTCTTCTTTCTTGGAAAATGTTTCTAGACAATTTGCAGGAGAAATATGGTCATAAAAATGCTACTTTAATAATGCATACAGATCCGTATGACAATGAAGGACCTAATCTTGCAATAACGTCGGAGGCTCTAGAGCTACATAAAAATGTATTTTTCTCTTCTGATAGGCTAGATTTTGATAAAATGAATATACTGTATAATATTTCTGATTTTTGCTTTAATATTAGCTATGCAGAAGGTTTTGGACTTTCAACTCTTGAAGCTATGAATGCGGGAAAGCCCATCATAGCATTAAAGACTGGCGGTCTTACCAGGCAGGTAATAGATCACAGGGACGGATCTGAAAATGGAATAGCCCTAGAAATTGAGTGTAAGTCACTAGTTGGTTCTCAACAGGTTCCGTATATTTATGAAGATTACGTTAGCAATGAAACCGTTGCCAGTTCATTTTTAAAATTATATGAAATGGAAAGTGAAGAAAGGGAAGCTTTAGGAAAAAAAGCAAGAGAATATGCATTATCTGAATTTTCCACAGAGGCCACTATAGATTTATGGCACGATTCTTTGACGAATATTTGTAATAGCTGGAGAGAAAGATATGATAGATGGGAATGTAAGACCTGTTAGGGTGATTAGATGTTAAATGTTGTAATTAGAGCACCTCTGCTATCAGTTAGCGGATATGGAGTTCACTCAAGACAGATCTTTAAATGGCTTAGTAATAAAAAAAATATTAATCTGACTAGTCAAGTTGTTCCGTGGGGAAATACAAGCTGGATGATTAATCCAGACTTAGAGGGAGGAATGGTTAGAGATGTTATTAAAACTTCTGAAAATAATGCCAATAGGGCCTTTGATATGTCTTTCCAGGTTCAGCTACCTGACGAGTGGGACCCCAAGCTAGCACGAAAAAATGTTGGTGTATCAGCTGTGATAGAAACAGATAGATGCAATCCAGAATGGATAGTCGCTATTAATAAGATGGATGCTGTTATTGTACCATCTGAGCATGTTAAAAAGATAATTTTAAATACAGGAGAGATCACAACAAAATTATTTGTAGTTCCAGAGTGGTATCTTGAACAGATTGATAGAGGTGAAATTGAAGATCTTGGCATAGAATTTGAAACAGATTTTAATTTTTTAACTGTGGCTCAGTTCACAGGACACGACCCCTATACTGATAGGAAGAATCTGTACTTTACTGTGAAGTGGTTCTGTGAGACTTTTGCAAATGATCCAGATGTTGGTCTAATCCTTAAGACAAATCATGGACGAGGGACCCACATTGACAGAAAAATTACTCAAAATAAGATTCGTCAGCTTGTTAGTGAGGTGAGAAAGGGAGAGTATCCAAAAATACATCTTTTACACGGAAATATCACTTCATCAGAAATCGCTGGACTTTATAGTCATCCTAAAGTTAAGTGCCTTTTAAGCCTAACAAGGGGAGAGGGATTTGGATTACCCTTACTAGAAGCTGCTGCTAGTGGCCTACCAGTCATGGCTACAAACTGGTCAGCTCATTTAGATTTTTTAAATCTTGGAAAGTTTATTCCAATCAATTATTCACTTATTGATATTCCAAAAAATAAAATAGATGGAAGAATCTTCACGCAGGGAATGAGATGGGCTGATCCTGTTGAGAGTGACTTTAAGAAGAAAATAACAAAGCTAAGGAATAAGTACAGTATACCCAAGCAGTGGGCTACTGACCTGTCTCATCTCGTAAAATTGAAATTTAGTGCAGATACAATTATGTCAATATATGATGATGTTTTTGATAAGATATCGGTGTAATTGATGACATCAATCATTATACTCTCTTCATTGTGTATTTTATTGATATCCCTATTATCGATTTCAATTTATTTTAATATAAAACATGGAATTTTACTTTTAAAGATTCAAGATACCATTGAAAGATCACTTGACTCTTTAGACATTAAATACAAAAATATTTCTGACATACTTGAAATTCCAATTTTTTTTGACTCTATGGAAGTTAGACGAGTAATTTCTGAGATTCAAGGTGCAAGAGATTCAATTCTTTACATTGCGAATGAGCTTACTGAAATTGACACCCAACAAAGAGAATTTAAAGATGCAAGTAAAAAAGAAGATTATTAGAAAAAGGCGTAAAAAAAGAGGAAAGCCATATTTTGATAAAAATACTCACAATGCCATAGTAAAGTATCAAGATACTGAGAATATTGATGAAAAAAATCTGATTTATGTGAATGAGATCCTGCCAGCGTTTAATAAGCTAGCTGAGAATTTAATCTTTATTCATGGATTTATCAAAACAATTAACACTTCCTCCTATGAGAATTTGAAGAGTGATTGTGTTTCATTCTTATTTGAGACACTTCACAAATTTGATCACACGAGAGGAAGCAAGGCTTTTTCATATTTTAACGTAGTTGCTAAAAACTGGCTAATAATACAGAGCAAAAAGTCTTCAAAAAATAAGAAAAGACTCATTAGCCTAGATGCACAGATGGAAAGCACAGCTCAATCCATTAATTTTTTAAATTATTTTAGCGTCGATGCATCTCAAGATTTTGCAATTCTTAAGAGAGAATCCATGGAAAGTCTAGTGGAGCTTATGGAAACAATAAGGGAGCGGCTTAATAGTGAGAATGAAATCGCATGTATGGATGCAATAATGTCCCTATTTAGCAGAGTTGATGAACTAGATCTTCTTAATAAGAGGGCCGTATTTGTCTACATGCGAGATTTATCAAGCTTAAATCCAAAACAGCTCTCAGTCGCAATGTCATCCATTCGAAAACACTACAGGGACCTAATTAAAGATGACCAGTTCGATATTTTCTCGTGGAGGTGATACAATGTCAAAGGCTGTAGAGAAATTAATCGATGAGGTTTCCAATAAAGAGAAGAAGGTAGAAAAATTTTCTGACCTTTTGGACTCTCTTTCAAATACAGAGGATAAAAAGAAACTACTGTGGAAGGAGATTTATGAAAATGCGCTAAATGATCGTGAGAGTGCAGGATTTCTATTCACAGATCTTCTCACTCAATCAAAGGGAAATACGGCAAATCACGTAATGTTTGGGCCCATTATGTCAAAATATCTTGAGAGAATGGCAAAGTCAAATGATCAAATCTTAAGGCTGGCTGAGCTAATAGCAAAAGAGGAGCAGTCACCAATTGATGTCAATGAGATATTTAATCAAATAGGAGATTAGAATGGCCATTGGCACACCGCGCCCAGTTACTGAGGCAGATTTCGAGACGGCCGCGGCCTTTGCAAGTATAGACAATAGAGTAAATACAACTCCTGCTGAAAAGAATCCTGCCAGCAGTACAGTTTTTTATAAGGCCGTTGTAGTGGATTTTCTTTCAAATCCTGTTGAAGATCTTAATAGAGTTGACTCTAATGGAGTAACACAAAGAAGTTATCTTAATAGGACTCTTAAGCCGGACTCAAAATCATGGATAGATCGGATGCCAAGAAATTCTATCATAGGATGGAGATCAGGTGAAGATGGAAGTCCCGAGGTCGCACAGGAAATTTTTTATCCATTCTTCTCACCTCACCTCTGCCTTCCCGTCAAGTCAGGAGAGAAGGTGTGGGTTGTGTATGAGAGAGCTGGAAATACAAATACATCTGATAATCCGGGTTATTGGATATCTAGAGTTGTTGGCGATGTAGATATAGATGATCTTAATTACACGCATGTCGATAGAAGGACATCTAATGTCGAGCAAAATCAAAATCCAAACACAGACCCGAAGATAGCATATAATCAGGATAACACAGAGGGTGAAGCACCAAGTAATACGCTAAATCCGCTGGGCTTTCCACCCGGAGGCGTGCAGGAGAGGAGTAGAAATACTATTCCCGACGTGGAGGGAAAAACAGGATATGAGGAAATAATAACATTTTCTGATTCATATAATAAGCAGTACACACCAGAACCTATTCCCAGGTTTAGCAAGAGAAGTCCAGATTTAAGCTTACAAGGATCAAACAATACACTAATAACACTTGGAGAGGACAGGGGAAGAATTCCAGGTAACCTATTTTCTTCATCTACTCCTGATGATCAAGACCTGACAAATACAATTGGTGTCAATAATAAGTTTAAGGAGGATAAAAAATTCTTGGGAAAGGGCACCATTGACATAGTTGCTGGCAGAAGCGTGCTCCTCAATGATGGGACATTTCTTTATGACAAGATACCAGAAGAAAAGTCAACATCAGTGATAGTCAGCAGCGATGAAAATCCCACAGCCCCTGCTGCGGTTGCAAAGAATACAAGATCTTTGGGTGAAATTGATAAGAATCCTGTTGTCACACGTGGGAACGAGGCCGGTCCAAATATAAATGAGGGAGATCCAGATTTTATTAATGATCTCTCTAGAATATATGTGTCAATGAAGACAGATGGTGACCGTAACTTTGGCCTCGTGTATCCATCTCTTGATGATGGTGAAGTTGAAGCTGTTAATGAGGATGCTTACGTCATTCTAAAATCAAATCAGATTCGTGTGATAGCAAAGTATAGCGAGGATCAGGCGGTTAATGGAAGCATAAAGATAATCAAGGAGGGTGTAGAAGACGATGAGGGAGGAGTCGGAAGAGCTGTTATAATAATGCAACCCGATGGAACCATTATGATTGATGGTCCAAAAATAATAATAGGCTCAGGAATCGATAAAGCGAATGGAGCGGGAGAGCAGATATATCTTGGAAGGGACGCGAAGGAGTCAATAGTGCTTGGAGATAAGCTAAATAGTTTATTGCTAGACCTCTTAAATGAAATGTTGACAGCTGCACCCTCATATGTCGCAACTGCTGTGGGTCCGGGAGTGCTGCATCCTGCAGTTGTAACTGCAATCACTACATTAATTGGAGAGCTAAAGGCCAAAAGTAATCTTAGTACCATAGGAAAGACAAAATAGTGGGTATATCAGATAATCTTAGAGCATTTATGGATCCTGATTATTCTTCATTTGGGGGAATGCCAGAGAGTGATGTCGAAGCAGCATCAAAGTGGGCTCTTGCAATCGGACCTGAGATAGAGATACTTCTCGGCCCCGGTGCTCCAACAGGATTAATATCAGCTGGATCTGCAGATGCATTTATGGGAGTTATGGGACTACCTGTTCATTTCAAGACAAGTAATTCCATTAATAGTGTCGCACTGGGACTAGATGCAGCGATGTTAGCAGCATCTGCAGCTATAATGGCAGCATCATCAGTATTTCTACCCATCGCCCCAACAACACCTTTTGATTCTGAAAATAAAATATTTGGAACAAAGTTCACTCCTCTAGAGATTTGTCAGAGATGTGAGGAGAGAGTTATTGAGTGGCTCAAGACTGGTACATATGCAGCATTTTATATTCCCCCAGGCAAGCCTCCTACTGGATTTCCAGGAAAGCCTGGGACTGCATGGGGAGCTGTTCCAGTTCTAACTGATGAGGATAAGGCAACAATGGATTCAGATGAAGATGGTGTTCCCATTCCCGATGATTCGGATGATAAGGATCCAGATGTTCAATAGATAGACATCATCGATATTTTCTTAAACGTTTGATCCGTAGAAGCTTACCATCATTATAATTAATGATAGGAGTGTGTGAGGCAATGTTAAGAGAAGAGATAACATTTAAAAGTTCTGGTATCCAGATTGACGATCCAACCCTTCTGAGAAAGGTGGATCCAACACCATTCGGAATCAAGACACCACTTGAGCTGGGAGAGGGGAGATCGGGAATATTTCAGATGCTTTTTAATCCTATTTCTCAGATTGATGATAATTTAAAAAATCTTATTCTAACAAATCATGGAGAAAGATTGGGAAATTATTCTTACGGTGCAAATTTACGACCACTTACAGCAGAATTATCAGCATTAGATGATTTTGATTCAATTTCAATGGAGAGGATAAGCATTGCTGTTAAAAAATTCATGCCCTTTATTGAGTTGAGCACATTCTCATCAGACTTTGGATCAGGCAACACAGCTAGATTCGAATCAGGACACATTCAGGCTTTAGCACAAATTAATTTAAGTATAAAATTCAGCATTCCTCGAATAAGGGTGGGAGAAAGAGTTCTTAATATTTCAATTTACTGTATAGGATAGTGAGATCATGGCATCCAATAAAAATAAAATTAAAAGCTTAAGAAAGAATCAGAGATCTTATCTTAATAAAGACTTTGATGCATTTCGTGCAGAATTAGTACAATATGGCCAAACATATTTTTCAGATAAGATAAGTGATTTTACAGAAAACGGCCTAGCAGGTCTTTTTGTGGAGATGGCAGCATACATCGGTGATAACATGTCATTTTATCTGGATCATCAGTTTAATGAGCTTGATATCATCACAGCTGTAGAAAGTCAAAATATAGAGAGACTTGTTAGAAATGCTGGAGTCAAAATTCAGGGAGCATCTCCTGCAACTGTAAGTGTAAGCTTCTATCTTGAAGCCCCGGCAGTTCTAAAAAACAACAATTACATTCCTAAAATAAGCTCCCTACCGATTATCAGGGCAGGTTCAATACTATCAGCAAACACTGGCATTCAATTTGAACTAGCCGATGATTTAAATTTTGGAAAAACTGATACGATAGGCAATTTAATCGCAACATACAGTACAATGAAAAAAGACTCCTCAGGAAATCCCACCTCATTTGCTTTAAAGATGATAGGATTTTGCACGTCAGGAATAACAATTTTAGAGAATTTTACAATTCCAGATTCATTTACACCGTTCAGAACAATAACCATGTCCAATAACAATATTTCAGAGATTATTTCTGTAATAGATTCTGATGGAAATGAATACTATGAGGTAGATTCACTTACCCAAGATACTGTATTCAAGAGAATAAGTAACATGGGATATGATTCTGATCTGGTTTCAGAGAATATAGAGCTGATTCCCGCACCATATAGATTTATAAAGACAAATAGTAGGAAAACAGGATCAACAACTATTAGATTTGGAGGGGGAAACGCTGAGGGAACAGATGATGATACTCTTCCAGACCCAAGTGAATTTGCCATACCACTCTATGGAAAGAGAAAGACGATTTCAAGATTCACAATCGATCCAAATCAACTTCTTCAGACACGAACACTGGGAATAGCTCCCAGAAATACAACTATGTCTGTGAGGTATAGGGCTGGAGGCGGGTTATCTCACAATGTTGCTGCAGGTTCAATTAAGACTGTATCTGTTTTGGTGACTGAGTTTTCCTCAGGCACTCCTTCATCCACAGTATCATCTATACGTTCGTCTGTAGTGGTCGATAATGAATCAGCAGCATCTGGGGGAGAGTCAGCAATGACTTTAAATGAACTTAAGTCTACTGCTCTTGCATTTAGAAATTCTCAATCAAGAATTGTTACAAAGGAGGACCTAGTAGCAAGAATTTATACGATGCCTGTCGCATTCGGAAGGGTTTTTCGCGTGGGAGTTAGAGATAATCCTTCAAATCCATTAGCATCCGTCGTATCTATTATTAGCAGGAACTCATCGGGAAAGTTAATTGTATCTCCAGACGCACTAAAAGAAAATTTAAGAACATATCTTAATCAATACAGGCTGATATCAGATGCAATTGATATTGTTGATACAATGGTTCTTAATGTAAAAATATCGTATAGTGTTGTTATTGACTCGATTTCAAATAAGACACTGACTATCAAGAATATTAATAATGCTATCAAGACATACATGGTGATAGAAAATTTTCAAATAGATCAGCCCATTGTTACATCAGACTTAGTTAGTATAATATTGGGAGAGTCAGGAGTTATATCTTTAGTATCGTTTAATGTTTCAAATATTTCTGGAACTGTTAGTGATAGGGTTTACAGTAATGAGAATTTTTCTGTTGCTGCGAATACGGATAGGGGAATAATCATTCCGACACCAGGGTCTATTTTTGAAGTAAAATATCCAGATGATGATATAGTTGGGACTGCGAGGTAATTATCTATGTATAGGATTTTAACAGGTAGCAAAGATGCTTATGTCACTAATAAGATTATAGGCAATAGTTTTAGAGCAACTGATGCAAATACAGGACAGGCAGCAACAATAGATTTATTTAAGCTGTATGCAGAGTCTATTTCAGGATCGGTAGAATCACCTATAGAGATTAGTCGGGGACTTTTAAAATTTAATCTTGCCCCTCTGAGGCAGCTGACTAGTTCTTTTCTCGACATTAGCCACTCATCTTTTAAGTGCACATTAAGAATGTTTGATGTTTATGGGGGACAAACTTGTCCTTCTAACTTTAAATTAATAGTATTTCCACTTTCTAAATCATTTGATGAGGGAATGGGAAGGGATATTGTTACATTTGCAGATTTAGATGCTTGTAATTTTATTACAGCTTCAATAGGCGGAAGCGCTGCAATACCCTGGTCAAGGCAAGGAGCTGGACATCAAGGCCTTCTTGGGTCTGATGATATTGATATCATATCAAGCGGCAATCTCAATGATGGAAACGGAATTGTCGATTTATGGAAATCACAAACATTTGCAACCGGGGAGGAGGATCTTTCTGTTGATGTGACAAAAATAATATCAGCTACATTAAAAAATATAATTCCCGATAAGGGATTTAGAATATCTTACTCCGGATCACAAGAGACGGATAGAATCACACGATTCGTAAAGCGATTTGCTTCAATACAAACATCTAACTATTCCAATAGACCCAGACTTGAAGTGACATATAATGATTCGACACAGGACCATCATAAATCATCATTCTTTAATATAACAGGATCATTATTTCTTAATAACTTCCATAGAGGTCACTATGCCAATATTTTATCAGGTGCGTCAGTAATTCCAATTACTGAAAGCAATTCATTATTGCTCAGATTAAGATCTGGATCAACTGGAGCGGGAACATTTTTTGAAAAGATAATAACAGCATCACAGCATAAGATAGGAAAGAACTATATTACAGGAGTTTATTCTGCATCATTTTGTATATCTCAATTTTCTGGAACTAATTTAGACGAGATTAGAAATAGAGCTCTGGAGAATGAGATTAAAAATGCTGGATCTGCAACATTTACAGAGATCTGGTCATCCTTAGATCACACTGTTGGATTTTTAACCGGTAGTCTAGTTATCAATTCAGTTAATAGAACATCATTTAATAATCAGTCTAAGAGATTAATTGTCAATATAACTAATATGCAACCTCAATATAGAAGAGATGATGTGACAAAGTTTAGAGTTTTTGTTGAAGATATCGATAGACCCGTTAGATATAAAAAGCTTCCATTTGAGACAACAAGCCAGATATTAACTTCTCTTTACTATAGAATAAGAGATGTTGACTCAGGAAAGGTAATTATTCCCTTTTCAACTCTAGAGGGCGCAACTCTTTGTTCAACAGATTCTGAGGGCATGTATTTTATATTCTACATGGACTCTTTATTTCCAGGTAGGCTTTATACATTTGACTTTTTAGCGAGAGATGCGGGCGTAGATCAGATTTTTACAGATGTCGCTGCTCACTTTAGAGTAGTTTAGGAATAAGATGGCTAGCAATAGAACCCTTAATAAGACAGGACGACCCAAGCTATTCAGTCCCTCAGTTATAAGAGAAGAAGCAAAATATTCTATATCCTCTCCTGTAACACTAAAGTCTTTTTCTGACACAAATTCTGACAGCACTTCGTCATTCAGATATGAAAATCCTGGCATGGGAGTAAAATCAACACAAGAGATTCCCCTTGATTGGTCAAAATTTCAAAATCACACATTTTTTAACTCAGCTCAGTCTAAAGTTAATATAGCATTTGATAGAATTATTAATGAATATCCATTCAATGGAACAGAAAGAGAGGTTGAAGCATTTGAAGATTCTTTAACCGGATACGAAAAATACATATTGGATATTTTTCCCAAAAGTAATGGATTTCTTTTACTATCTGGAACAACGGTACAAGAAAATCCTGCTGGCGGATTTTCTTCGGGATTGGGAACATTTATTAAGGTTTATGATAGTGCAGGAAGTCAATTTCCCGCATTTTCTAAGAAAAATGATGGATCATCAGTTATCGATTTCAGTACCAATCCATTTTCATTTGAATTTCTTTTTAGACCCCCTAAAGAGGAAAATGATTGTCAAATAATATTTCAAAAAAGAAAATCAAGAGATTTTTCTGTAACAGTGGCACTTAGCTCATCGCTAAGTTCAACAAATGCTGATCTAATATTTTCTGTAAACTCTGGATCTGCGAGACTTATAACAAGCTCATCAATTGAAAAAGGGGTATTTAGTCATATTTGTGCAACATATGACAGAGATTCCACTCGTGCATTACTTTTATATGTGAGTGAGTCACTCGTCTCTTCATCGTCAAGAGCATATGAGATGGATACTTTGTCATTTTCTAGAGCACCTCTTTTTATTGGGAGCGGATCTTTATTTGACGTTCCTTCTTATTTTGATCATGGCGGAGGGGGAACTAGAGGTGCACCATTTAATCCCAAGCAAACTTTGTCCGGAGCAGTTGATGAGGTAAGAGTATTTCATAGTACGAGAGCCATCTCTGACCAGCTTCTTTACGGAAAAAAGAGTATATACGCGTCAGATGAATTGAAATTATACTTTAAATTTAATGAGCCGACTGGATCTTTCAATATTGAAGATGTTGTTCTGGATAGTTCTGGAAACTCTCTCAACAGCAGAATATCAAATTTTTTCCTTTATTTGAATAATGAAAATCGAGGAACCGGAGGGCTTAGAGCCACTGGTTCTTATGACAATTACATGACTGCTGAAAATATTGAGCGGTGTCCTGTATTATTTCCATCATTTTCTCCAGTTTCTAATCTTAACTTATCTATTTTAAGCACAGCTGTAACGTATGATGAACAAAATCCAAATCTGGTCACCAAGCTAATACCAGTTCATTATTTACTTGAGGGACAGTCTGAACAAGGATTTCAAACTCAGGATGGAAATATTGGACAGGCAGTCACAGCAAATTCTATACCAGGTTCAGCAAAAATTGGTTCTGCACAGTATTTGACTGCATTCCTTTTGATGTGGAGTAAGTTTTTTGATGAAATTAAGATTTTTATAGATCATTTTTCTGATCTCATACATCCCAGCTATGACGATTATGAGACTGTTGCATCTAAGTTTTTACCTTTTGTTGCCTCCTATTACGGAATAGATCTTCCTCCAATGTTTCCAGACACAGATGTTTCTCAATATGTGGAAGGTGAGAACATAGAGGATTCCTATTCAAGATCTCAGAGATCATTAGCTCAAGTTCAGACTGAGATATGGAGAAGAATATTAATAAATCTTAATGATATCATCCAGTCTAAGGGAACAATTTATAGTATAAGGTCATTTTTGTTATCTGCAGGAATTAATCCTGATAATCTTATGAATATTAGGGAATATGGCGGTCCAACAAAAAGATCACTTACAGGACTAAGGGAGACAAAATCAGAGGTCGCAGCATCAATTGATTTTTCTGGAAGCTTTGCAAATGTATCTGCAGGAGCACTCACACCTAAGGGATTTTCAACAAAATTTCCGCACATTGTTTCTCCATTTCTTTCATCCTCACGAGTCGAAGTGGGATATCCTGAGCCGCAAGGAGGATCATTTGTCCAGAAGGATAGTTATTTTCCTCATGGAATTTACAACAATCCCGCGGCTGGATGGTTGACATCTGGATCATTTACATATGAGGCAATTTACCAGTTTTCTCCTTCGAGGACTGGATTGTATAGCCCTATACAAAGTCTTGCAAGATTACAGATATCTGGAAGCAATGTTAGTCATCCTGGTAAGGCATTTAATTATGGAACTGCTGTCACCAACTTGATAATAATTTCAGGAACTGTTAACAGTCTATCATCAAGCGGATCAACACTAAGACTTTATGCACGTCCAGGAACTAATGCTTCGGGTAACAGGCCCGCTCTATTAAAGATTGATATTGAGGGCCCTAATTTCTTTGATGGAAATCTTTGGAATATCTCATTTGGAAGAATGAGAGGTGATCAAAAAGTTCCAGCAGACGAAACAAACTATATATCTACCACTGTCTCCTCTATTGCTTCATCATCATATTTTCTAAGGTGCTCAAGACAGTCACACGGCGAAATAAAAGAGTCATACTCAAAATCTTTATTCTTTATAGAGTCAGCCAATGCCGCCGTCGCTAATAGAAATAGAAATATATTTTCTCCGAAGAGCACTGATACAGAATTTTCTACATATCCCTCTGGAACAATTATAGTGATAGGCTCTCAAAGTATGTCGACATTTGCCACACCAACATCATTCTTAGTTCCCGGTCCTGCTTTTTCCATTTATCAGGATTTCTTTTTAAATGATACTTCTCTAGATACAAGAGTCGGAGCATCAGCTGGAGATCGTGATATAGCACTAACAACAGATTTTCAAGGACAGGTTAGTCAGATAAGATTTTGGTCCAAAGCGCTTGAAGAGAAAAATTGGCTAGAGCATGTTAGAAATTTTAAATCGATGGGAGTTACAGATCCCCGTGTTAATTTTAACTTTGACACATACCCCACTGGGTCATTTGAAAGGATGAGAGTAGATGCTTCAATAGATCAGTTTGAGACTGAGTCTAATTCAGATGGCGATATAGAATTGGTAGATTTTTCACAAAATAATTTAAATATGATAGGCTCTGGATTTGAAAGTGAAAAGGGCGTCATTAAACCAGAGACATTTTATTTTAGTCAGTTGTCTCCAAAATTTGATCAAGCACAGACAGATAATAAAGTCAGAATTAGAAGCTTTCAGACAGCCGATCTTATAGATCTGTATCCGTATGCAACCTCAGCTCCATCTTTTGAGGTTCTAAGAAGTGAGGAACCCTTTGATGATACTAGATTTTCAATAGAATTCTCATCAGTAAAATCGCTAGACGATGATATTATGAATATTTTTGGAACTCTTGAATTTTTTAATAATGCTCTGGGAAATACTAACCTTCTTTTTGATGATTTTTATCCCGATATAGATCAGGTTAGAAAAATCTATTTTAAAAGATTAACTGAAAAGCCAGATTACCAGATATTTTTTGACATGTACAAGTGGTTTAATTCAGCGCTGGGAATTCTCGTTCATCAGCTTATTCCAAGAAAAACAAAGTTTCTTGGAATAAATTTCGTAATTGAATCACATGTTCTTGAGAGAAATAGATTTAGATACTTATTTGATGATATTTATCTACTTTCACTCGAGAGAAATTCAGATAGGGGAAATTTATTCCTTTCACAATTTGTTGGATCAATAAGTAAGTTTTAGGAGAAAAGAGTGTCAATCACACCGTTTATAGATAGAGGAATAGTTGACATAGATAAAAAGTTTGTTGTCATACCAGCTACTGCAGGTATGGACACACAGCAAGTAGACAAATATAGGCAGGGAATTAGTATAAGAGGCACAAAAGATTATTCCTCTATGATGTCTCCTTATATTTCTAGCCGGGGATTCCCATCATCCGTTAGAGATAGATTTGACCCGTCACTTGAGGTAAATGCTTTTGGACAGCCAAAGCTATTTGAAGACCCTTCACCTGCATCAAGACCAGGGTATTCAACTGGCCCAGGCCCAGCTCCATTTGATGACATAGCGGGAATTTTTAATCCTGTAACATATCTTATCGATCCGGGAACGCAAGCGTATCCCGTTATTCTTCTAAGTCCTAACTGGCTAGATCCCGCCCAGATGGATGGAATAATTGAACCACTAGCAGTTAGAGGTTCACTTATAAATGCATCAATTGCAGGTCCAGTCATTGCACACTCCGTCAAGGCGTCTCTTCAGCCTGAAACGGGTCCCAATCTTCTAGGAATGGGAACGTTTATAACTCGATTTATTCCGTTCAAGGGAAGCGAAATAGCTCCCTTTTTTGACTCTCAAAATGTAATCATGGGGTCAAAAGATATAGCAGTTGCTGGAGAGGGTTATTCGTATGAGGAGCAAAATCAGATTGAGCCCTTTGATGATACCTCAATGTTTAATAGAGTTCTTGGGACTCAAAAGACTCTTCTCGAACCGAATAGCGCAACTCTCTTTTACAGAGGAATGTTTATTGACGATCCAAGGTTTGGTATACTTGGGAAGTCATCTCCATCAGGAATGACTTATGGTACAGGTACATATGCTGTTAATCAGGAAGGAACAGGAAACCAGTGGGTTAATGGAACAGACTCCATTGCATTCGGGGGATTGTTAAAGTAATGGCAAGAGCTAGAATTCTACAATTTCTTGATTTAACAAGGGCATTTACTGACAGGTTTGAAAATAAATACTCACCCTCGGGATTAGCCTACTACGCTGAATTTACTTCGGTAGCACCAACTGATAGGAGCGATAACAAACTTTCTGGTGATTATAGTGGAGGTGAAGTCCTATCTAGTCAGCTAATAGGAGATTATAACTCATACACCGCAATGAACTGCAATCGCATAGCCAGCAGAAATGCTAGTGTAGATGATCCTTCTGGACTGCTTGACGGAAGCTCTCTTCCAAGCGGCGGCACTCCAACATCCGAAACTGATCTTCCATTTTCAATAAGCATGTGGGTTAAATTTGATGATGTCACAGATGGATCCCAGATTCCATTTGGGAAGAGTGGAGACGGAAGTGGATTTTTTCTTTGTCTTATGGACCCCGACCTTGGAGCCACGGAGTTCCAGCTACGAGGGCCAACTAGTTCTGATGATGCCACTGTCCAGGTCACGGGCGGGCCGCCACCATTTGAGGATGATATCTGGTATCATCTCACATTTACATATGATGGCAGAGGGGGATCTGACGCGGCATTCGGAATGAAAATATATATCGATGGAGAGTCGCAACCACTAAACACTTTATCGTCATCAGGAACATATGTTGGATTGAAACCCGACACTGGTGAGCCTTTTTTCATAGGGGCATCTGGAGATGGCACCGATGAAGTTAACGGAGAAATTTCACAATTCGCATTCTGGGGTCGAGAACTTTCTCAGGAAGATGTCAGTGCAATATATAATGGAACACTAGACGAATTTATATACAAATATATTCAATCAGGCTATGTGAGTAATCCCTATAAGGTGGTTCTTAATGAGAGAGATTGTGCGACAGGGTCGTACCCAACCATTCTTAGAACAACAGGAAGAACAACAACCCTTGGAAACACACCATCAGCATACGATGATACCAGGGCTATAGTCTATAGTGATGCAAATGACGTTCACTATCCAGCTGTTCTTCAGACAGTAGATAATAACAAGTACATTCGTGACTGGGTTGTAACCCCAAACACGACCGGTTCGATAGTGACGACAGGGTCTGTTAGGCCATTTGTTTCAGATCAGGGCTTAAAGTTTTCAATAGATCAGCGGGGAGTCGGTTCTCCTAGACATGACTTTGAACCGTTTAATGAGTCTAGGGTCTATTTGGAAGATACCCCATTTTATCTAGTTGGAACAAGCCCTAGTGTTTACCCAGGATTTTCATCTCCCCTAGATGATAAGATACAAATAGTAATACCCGTGGACTCAATCACTCCATCAACAGCGTCAAGATTTAACTGGCGAGATATGACAGGAGATTTTGGCCAGGATAGAATACCGGGTGGAAGCTCTCCAACCCCAGCCGGCCCGGGACCAGACGGGGGATTTTTCGGTGGATATAATCAGGGTAAAATTGATAGGTACCTTGGTGTAGGAACAGAATTTTCTGGATCATATAATACGGGATTTAAGTATTATAATCCCACGCTTAAGGTGTGGCAGGACTATGGGTTTCAGCACGCACCGGGATTAGTAATACTTGGAGGAGATGATAGGGAGTTTACACCCGGGGGAAATCACCTAGCTAACGCTGAGTCAACTGGAATAGGAACATGGTATAGCTCATTTTATCATGGAATAAATAATACAGCAGCTCCAGCCATTGATGAAACACCGTCTTTCGGAGGCCAGTGGTATCCCACGTGGGAGAAAGATTTTGGAAGAGAGTTTGGAGGAACAGCACCGGCATCTAGAAGACTTTTACCAAATGGCTTTAAGCAGTATCAATTTTGTATGTCACAGCACACAGCATTTATGGCAACAGATCGCTCTGAACTTCTTTCAATGGGATACGATAAAATAGGTGCCCCTACAATGTCTGGGATGGCACCGTTTGGTCCAACATATCATGCAACGTCTAGCAACGTTTTTAATATGTCCAATTATATATCACATCCTTTTGCTCTTGAAAAGATTGTTCTTAATATTCCCATAAGGGTAAGAAGAAAGAATGGAAATCTTTATGAGAATAGGCCGATTGGTGGGCATGATACAGATAGTGTTGTCGATAGTGCAATTAGAGATATCGATAATTACGTTTTCTTTTTATATAGGCAGAGCCACGGACCGTCCTCTATAATTGACTCAAAGGACGACTTTCACACATCACAGAGATATCTCATAGCTAGTGGGTGTGTTGCGTGCTGGAATCCTCAGGTGGTCAATGAAAGCCTAAGAAACGATATAAACCAGAACGGATTACCTCACAATCCCGCAGTAACAATTAAATTGAGACGTAATGACGACGGTGGCATAGGCAATAAAGCATTACCCATAAGTGGTTCAGATGGTGAGGCACCAGGGGGAGAGGGTTCATTTACGGGATCCATTAGGATTGAGATGACACCCGCTGTTCCCTCATCTCAATTTCTTGGTGGAAGTAGATTTCCTCATAGAAATTATAATACAACTCGTCCATCGATGGATGAACAAGACCTAAGCACTGGAGTTAGATTATTCCTCACAGGCTGTTTTGAGCCGTCTTCTGTTGGAACGATTGTCGTTCAGGACTTTTGGTCGGGAGGAACAACATTTCCAAGTAGATCATTTAATTCATATTCAGGATCAATCAACATGCGAGGGCTGGGATTTTTTGCTCAGAAAGAGGGACCTGATCAGGGATTTCCGGGAAGACTTCCACTAGGCATGAATTTTAATGGTGTGATATTCGATTCAACTCTTGACAACGGTGAAGCTGGAACATCACCGTCAATTCAGATGATGGGGGGTGGTAGGAGTAATATCTTGCAGTCAAACTACCCGATCGTTAGATTTAATCGTTCATACTTTGGGGGAGATGTAACGAAGGGGGGCTCAGCTCCATATTCTGGATTTGCAGTAGAGAGGGGGGACAGGTGCTTTAGACCGATAACTGAAACTACAGTACCTAGAGATCCAATAGGACCGATTGGGAAAGCTGGAATTCCAGCTGATGCTCGCCCCTTTAAGAATAATTCTGGACTAGGAACATCACGCGAGTCAATGACCCTAGATAGCAGCGGCAGCTATACACAACTAAGCACAGCGCCTGAAATGAGGGCGTGGAGTGTTCCCAATCAGGGTGATGAGGGAAATACATTTGATCCCCCCGTTAACTTTGGCTATACTTACACTCTTGGAAATGATTCAACAGTAACACACGAATATCTTAACTTGCCGATTGTGTTTGGAAATTTACCGGTCAGCACACCATCTCCGTATGTTCTCCTTCCCGGTGATGAATTAATATTAGGCCTTGATGCCGGAATATCTGCAGTTCCGTGCAGCGGAACAGACGGTATGATGTTTAACCCCGTTGTCCGATCTCCTGGGGGTCTTCCCATGTCGGGATCAACTAGCGAGATTAGTGGATCATTTTTAATTTTTGAGACAGGAACAGCAACTCTCACACTTTTTGGGTCGATGGTTAAAAATAATAAGGAGAAGCTCTTTGAATTAAACCAAAATTTAACATCAGATGCGATCCATGAGGCGCTTCACTTTGATAATCCTGTCGTTGATCAGTACTCAGTTGCAAATAGGGGAGAGATAGCGGGAAGCTACACGTCTGATTTTGTTCTGGGTGATATAAGGGGTATTCTACCCTATACAAGGTTCAAGGACTCAGGATCACAAGAGAGACAATTAGTACAGTCAGGCGGAATAGCTAGAGGAAAGGTCGCAGACTTTGCTTTGGGCTCTCACGCCATTAGAAACGTTATAGCTGTTGATAAGGACATACATTCTTCAAGTTACGGATGCTTAAATATATTTGCAACTAGTCCGAGCCTAGGGGGATTTAACTCTCCCCAGGTAGATCCAAAGACCACTGCTGGTAATTGGCTACTTTACTACACATTTCCTCTTAGTAGTTCTGCCCCTAGCGATCCCAATGGTGGAAGAGGGTGGAATACAAGAATGCTTAAGACGTCCATGCAAGGACCCCTTCTTAGATCAGTTCAACTTACAGATTTTGCAGAGAGATACTTTGATACATTAATGCCAGATATTTCGGATTGGTCATTGAGATCAAATGTGAATGTTTTCATAGAGTCTGGATCTTTAATTCTTCAGGATCACCTTAATGGTCCGTCTGGAAGCATATTGGTTGAGTCAGCGTCAGCTCTTCACGATGACCCATCTTCGATGTATAGATCAAATAAGGGAGGCTGGCCGTATTACCACACAAAGAGAGTAAGACAGGTATATCAAAATTTTAAAATTGAGATGAGAGCTCCAGATGTCGAGACACTGTCCGTAACCTATATTGCAGGTACGAAATTCTATATTAACAATTCTCAGACGCTACCAGCTGCATGCGGAGATAGCTTTGGACCTGCAAGATCTCGAGTTCACGGATATAGGATTGACGATGGTGGCAACTCACCCCTAACAGATAGTGATAAAAAATCATATTGGGAGAATTTTAGAAAAATATTGGACACTAAGAGCGATCCCGTTGCGTGCTATGATCTCTTATTCAAGAAGGGTTACGACTTTTACTTTAGAAAGATGAAGGAAATTGCTCATGTCGTGACCACCACGGGAGATGAAAGTGGAGTAGCAGCCGGTTCAGATCTCTATGTGTCAGCATCAGATGTTATAAGGGTATTTTATTGTAAGGGTCCGGGCGCCGCTCACGGATTTGCATACGGAATTCAGAATACACGACCTCAATTTACAAGAGCTGTATACCGGTCTAATCGATATGGCCAGTTTAGGGACATGCTTGAGCAGAGAAGGGATGGTAAGTTTTTTACAAGTACTTTGGGTTCAAGACCTACCAATAAAGGAACCTCAGATGAAAAAGGTATTTTTGGTTTTGGTGAGGAGTCCGGAGTTGTGGAATGTTTCTTTGTCAATTCAAATAATGGAATTGAGCTAGTTAATCCTTATTTTACTGATTCATCCAACATGGATAGTGAAGCAACATCATCATGTCCGTATAGAGATGGCAAGGCATTAAATAGGGATAACCTTGATGATATACAATTTTTGATTCTCAATGAGAGAGAGGTTTTCACAGCTGTACCTCCCTCCTACGGAGGCGGCGGCGGCGGCGGATGTGTGATAGAGGGAACATTAATAAACACAGACCGAGGAGAAATTCTTGTTGAGAATGTCACGACATGCGATAAAGTTCTAAGCTATGACTTTAAAAGATCTGAACCTGGATATTTTGATGTCCTTCTAGCACTCAAGTCTTCAAGTGACTCGTGGTACAGGATCAGAACATCATGTGGATTTGAGCTGGGCTGCTCACCAGATCATCCAATTATGAGCAGGGAGAGAGATGATTGTGAGCTAATCGCATCAGAAGCAAAGGTGGGAGATCATGTGTGGATAGCTCGTGATGGTTCTATAGCAGATGACAAGATTGTTTCAATTGAAATAATAGAAGAGCATGTCAATGTTTATAATTTTACCATTAACGAGACTCACACATACTTTAGCAATGGAATTCTTTCTCATAATGTGAGCACAGGCCCAGCCCTTGCGGGTGCCTACACTGCACCCGCAGGTGACTTCGCATACACAAAAGGAGGCGGCGGCGGTTATGGATCTGGGTATGCTTATGGATACGCTGGAGGATCTGCAGGCTACCAGGATCATGTTTCAGACGCGGGTTTCGCGGGTGAGACACTGAGTGATGATGACTGGAGGATCTTCTAGACATTATGGCAATTAAACGTACACTTCGCCACTCGAATAAAGCAAATAAATTCAACTTTTCCAAGGAGGATATAGGAAGAGTATCTGAATTTGACGTCAGAGATGAAAAGGGATTCTTTAAAAGGACAATAACTCCCATTTCTAGACAGATTGGGCTATCTGATTCGAGCTGGCCAGATGCAGATCTTCAAATCTATGGAGTAACAATTCCTGAGGGGGGACTCAGGCTTCCAGGAATAGATACCGATCAGGCTTATATTAGCTTTGGTTCAACGCTTGGAGATGAAGGAATTGGTATTCGGGGAACAGTTCTTCAGGGAGTTGAGACTCTTCAGTTTAGGGAGACAGCTGATAGCGACTGGACAGACTTTGGAACCGGTGACGGAACAGTCACATCTGTGGGATTTGATGAGGGAAGTATGATCAATATCACAGGTGATAATCCCATAACAGTATCAGGAAATATAACTATTACAACTAATCTTTCAGCCGCTCCAGTTGAAAATGTATCTTCTAATATTGATACATTTGTAGTTGTAACGACAGACGGAAATGGGAGTCAAATAAATTCTGGAAATATCAATATAAGCCTTTTTAATAATGATGCATTTTATGGAAATGGCAATATTTCTGTTGGAGACAATGTAAGTCTTCTCAATATTGACATACCGATAGGTAATGCAAATATTGGGGATAATGTAAGCCTCTTTAATATCGACATACCAATAGGCAATGCAAATATCGGAGATGACGTAAGTAATTTCAATATTGACATACCAATAGGCAATGCAAATATCGGAGATGACGTAAGTAATTTCAATATCGACATCCCGATAGGTAATGCAAATATTGGGGATAATGTAAGCCTCTTTAATAATGATGCTGGTTATGGAACTGGAAATGGCGATGTTACATCTGTCGGGGTTACCGGTAACGGCCCGGGCAGCGGAATTATAGACATAACGGGTAGCCCAGTAACAACTTCCGGAGGCATTAACCTTGATATCGATCTTAATGGCTTGTCTACTTCAACTAATGATGGTCATGGAGACTGGTTTGTTGTTGTGGGTGATGGTGGAAGTAATTGGAGATTAAATAAGCAAAATATCAAGCTGAGCGGATTCGATAATGACTCCGGGGGCGGTGGACCATTTGGCACAATTTTAAACATTAGCCCCGGAAATGGGTGCAGTGGAGGAGGAATATCTGGAAATATTGAGCTGGGAATGACTAGTATGGCTGGTAATACACTAAAGGGAAGAGATGGTTCCAGCACCGGCGGTCCAGATGATATAGGGTTTTCGACAGGAGACATTATAATATGTGATGGCACGGGATTCACCACTGCTAATCCTAGCGGAGATGTAACTATGACAACTGGAGGGTCATTTACTGTAGCTCTAGGAGCTGGTTCCTCAATTGCTGAACTTCAAGGGCCAGATGCAGACACAGTTATGCATACGGGAGCAGTCGGTGAGAGCGCGATCAACATCAACAGCACTCCAATATTTGTCGTAGGATCAACAGGTGTCCAGCAAATAACTCAGGACAATCAGCAGTATAACAATCCCATACAAACATGGGACCTCGCAAACGTGCAGGCCCTGCAACTCGACGCGGGACTATATCAATTTGAAATAGATTTTTCATCTCATCTTGCAACACCTGACACCGGCAATGCGACAACATTAGTCGCGAAACTGCTAACAAACATGAATCCGACAAATACTCAGAATCCCATAGCCGGCCCAGGATATGAGGCTGCTTGGGTATCTGAGCAATTAATCTTCAACACGTCTGCTGGAGTAAATGTCTCTTCTACAATTGGTTCTGTATATCTTGATTTATCTGCTACGGTTAATAATGGTGGCCCTCTCGTCCCCGGCGGTACTTTACAAAATAATTGTGTAATACTTTCTGTAGAAAAAACTTCTGGAAGTGGTACATCTAATATTAATACTGGAGGATTTATAGGTACAGGTGGCTCACCTAGCATGGCGGGAGTTACTCTAACAGTGACAAAAGTTGGATAATGATAATTTTACTTTCTAATAGTTATGATATGCGGAGATATTGATGGCAGGAATTCTCGATAGTAAAACTCGTGTACTTGACGCAATTGTTACCAAGATTGGTAGAAGCCAGATAGCGAGAGGAGGTCTGAAGATCGAGTTCGCATCATTCACTGACGCGACAACATACTATCAGGGTGATGAGGTTCGTGGGAAT
>Ga0080013_1002178_pt1 | contig 23747 bp, 35 predicted proteins | sample ETNvirenome_6_85_FD_69236 | JGI IMG/M metagenome (GOLD analysis project Ga0080013, IMG submission 69236) | Marine viral communities from the Pacific Ocean - ETNP_6_85 (SPADES assembly) (version 2) | ecosystem: Environmental > Aquatic > Marine > Oceanic | place: Pacific Ocean | collected 2013-06-19
ATTATTAATTTTTGGAGACTTTTACCACCTTTTTAGTCCCTGCTACGAATCAGGAGAGTTAACTTCTACCTATCAAATTATTAGGCCCTATCTCTTCACACGTAACACGTGGTAATGTGCAGTCCGAGATCTAATTGAAAAGGGAAAAGCTCATTTTTACCCAAAAAATTCCGGAGAAAATTTTGCCACGATTCCAAATAGTTATAGAAGACCCTCTGGAGAAAAAATGAAAATCACTCGCAGACAATTAAGAGACCTATTAGCGGAAACAACTGATGAGCTGGTTCCATGCTCCAACGAGGCGGACAACGACGGCACAGTGTTGGCACAGTGCCCGAAAGAAGCACCGTCCTCTGGTGGTGAGTTGGGTGTTACCTGGAGCCCAAGTGGCATGTGTAAGGTTGATGCAAAAATAGGTGTCAATTACAGCCCAAGCGGCATGTGTGCTAAGCAAAAGGAGAGAGTAAAGGAGGTGAAAATCACTCGTAACCATCTCAGAGATATCATACGTGAGGCTATGTCTTCGACTGACCCACAGCTAGCTCAACCCGACATGTCTGAGGAAGAGTTTGATAAATATCTTGAGATCATTGCAAAAAGCCAAGAGGCCGGGGAGTACGACGACGACCCTGACACCAATGACGATCATGCGCTCTCAATTCCAGAGATCAAGGCCATGCTTGCTAAGATAAGGGCGGACAAGCTTTCAGGTCCCTCTAGTGTTAAAGAAGAGGGTGTTAGCAGAAAACGTGCAAAGATCTCGCGCAGCCACCTCAGGCACCTCATTAAGGAGGAGCTACAGTCACTTCTCATTGAGAAAGAGGAGTTCATGCAGGATGCAGCAGAGGACACCGAGAAATCCGGTCGCAAAGGGGTTTTTAAAAACTGGTGTGAGGAGCAGGGTTTCGAGGGCGTTAACCAGTCATGTGTTGACAAGGCCTACAAGACTGGAAAACCCTGGAAGCGTCGTGCGGCCCTTGCCGTAACCTACTCCCGAGCGAAAGGTGGGGCTCCCTCCCTTAGATACCCAGAAGATTCCGACTAAAGGGATAATCTTGATGCAGCTCTCTCGTAATACCCTTCGACTCCTTATCCTATCAGAGATGCGTGACCTCGTCGAGGCCTCCTCTCAGCTCACGGCTATCTTACGCGATGCATTGCGACTGTCACAAGGGGTGATTAATGCTATTACGCGTAAAACGGCCGTGCTTAGAGAGCAAAGCTTAGCTATGGATGAGGAGACTCTTATGAGTAGCCTAAGGGATCTTGAGATATACGAGGAGCACTTAGTGCTAATTCCTATCGAGAGGGTGATGCGGGGCTCTGAGGAGTATTATGCCGAGGAGCATCTCCCGCTCTCAATGAAGATCAACGATCCTGACTTTCTAGACCATCTTGAGGAGGCCACTGCGGAATTTGGTCACGACGGGATAAGCATAGATCACCTATCTGAGATCTATGATAACTACGCTGAGAACAACGACATTGATGATAGATTTATTGATGTGATAGCATTGCCTGATAATGAGTTTATGAGTGGGATTCTTGAGGAATGGATGATTGACAGTGGCTTAGCTAATGCTCTAGCTGATGAGAGTGATACCCACCTCCCGAGAGTTGAGACTGAACCTGAGCCTGAAGAGCAAGGAGAGGGACACTCTCGCTACAAGGTCCAGATACGAGTTCAGACAGGTCCCACCACGACCTATGGAATTGTTGATACGCAAAATATGTCTGATCGATGGAAGCTTAAGGACGTGCCTTTGGGAAATGTCTGGCAGCCGCTGGGACCCTCCAGCGTCGGGACCATCACCGTGATAGGTCGTGAGCCTGGGGGTAAGAGAAATGAGACAGTGTCTACGGGCGGGCGCACACGTATTGTCACGTATAGCGACCTTTTGGCCCAAGATGGAGAGGGGAGGGAGTTCCCTCTTGAGATGCTGTAATAGAGATATCTCCCCATCCCGCGATTTAGGGTCGAGATCTAGGAGACAAAGTGATTTTGAACTTTGGTGACTAGGTCGAGAGACTGCTCTCCGCTGTAACTGGAGTTAAAATTTTTCTCCGTGTGAAAGGCCAAATTTTTTTTCAAGTTTTTTGATAAACTTTGTACGGGTGTGATATTATTTCCAAATTGGTCTGCGGATCAATAATGCTAAACACATAGGAGAATATAGCATGTCATACATCAAGTCAAAGTCCACGAAGCGCTTTAGCTTCGGAATCAATCGCAACCCCACCGCCAAGAAGGCTGGTTCTAACACCCTCACGATTAGTGCACAGGGTGATGTGGGTCGTTACTCTAGCAACACCATGTCGCTTACCATGACGGTCAAGGAGGCACAAGCCCTTCAGAGTTTCCTTAACGAGAACCTTAGCGAAGGTCCGAGCCTCTAGCTCTAAAAATACTGGATTTTTTCCACGTGGGGGTCTGGTCGTTTGATCAGGCTCCTTTTTTTTGTGAGCAGGTTAGTGCATTATTATAAAAATTTTTCTAGTAGGAAAAGATAGTTATAGACATCTAGGAGATATAGTAGCATGAAAATCACACGTAGACAATTAAGAAGGCTCATCAAGGAATCATTTTCAGGCTATGCATCTGAGCGTCCGAATAACCCAATGGAACGAGCATATGCTAAGAGAGAAACAGAGGCAGCGTTTGACCTTCGCAAGATCTTTAATGTTGTAGTAGGTGGAATTGATATGGCGCACCGCGCCGAGGACTACCCAGATTTTCCTGATGCATACATCAAATCAGCAGAGTATGAACACTCTCCTGGTAAGTTTCGCGATCTTACACAGAGTGAGCTAGATTATTTAAACAGCGAAGAGCCCAATTGGGTTTATCAACAAATGTGGGATCAGGTTCACTAATGAAAATAACTCGTAATCAACTAAGACGACTCATCAAGGATTCCCTGCTCACCGAGGATTTCACTGATAGAAGTTACCGTCGAGACTCGAGGGAAGCTAATAGAAGATACCGTCGAGCTATACGAAGTACCGATCGTCAAGAAAGAAAAGAGGTGCGAGATGAGTATCGCTGGCGCAAGGACTACGATGCTGCTATCGAAGCGCGAGCGGATCTCCTGGAAGAGATCGGTCAGTGGCGCGGACTCATTGACAGTCTGGTAGAGCTGATAGTAAAGAAAAAGAACAGTGAGCTCACGGTTGGCGACTTCTTTGGCACGCACGAAGAGGGTGGCAGCTGGTGGAACCGAGTCGAGATCCTCAAGAAGACCTCTGGCTTCGCTCATCTCTTCGAGCACAAACGCTACGATTCGGAGTGAGATCATCTAGCACCCGAGCGAGCACCCGCGCACGCATGGAACCGAGCGCGGTTCCATAAGAAAAGATCAGAAGCTAGGTAATGACCAGTATGATATCAAGGGATCCTATGAGAGAGATGGTGCAACATACTTTGTCGGTGTTAAGAGATAATTTTAGACTCCGCGGGATAGTTATAGATGTTGCTCAAGAGGAATAGCGATGAAGGTCACTCATAATCAACTTAGAAGGCTAATAAGCAAAGAGGTTCAGAACCTCTTAGAGGCCGAAGAGGTTACCTCAATTGAGGTTGAAGAAGAAGAGACAGAGGAGGTTGAGGATGTCGATCTCTCTGACCCAGCATATGATGTTGAAGGTGAGGCGTGGGCGAATCTTGAGGAGGAGCTCATCAACGTGTTTACATCTGATAGATTCACGAAACACCTATCGTTAAATCACATTGTAGATGCGGTGGGTGATGCTCTTAGCAGCGGAGAGAGAACAGGCTATTCTGAGGAAGATGTTGCTAAGGCCATGGGTAAGTGGATACAGTCTTACGACTTAGCGACGTATGGATAAAAAGGAAATGACAAATGAAGATAACACTAAACAATCTTAGAAGAATAATCAGCGAGGAGATGAACCGGCTAGAGGAGAAGGAGGCCAGGATTACTGCCTGGGATCCTGAGTCCCTAGAGGGAGAGTTTACCGCGGTTGGTGACAGACCAGGTGAGCCTGAGGGTGAATTTACAGCACCTTTTACGGGAGTTCCTCACAAAGGAACACTTCGTCCCAAAATTTCCGGGGAGACCGCGGAGGAGCTAGGGTATGAGGGCACTCGATCTCCCAACATCCAGCTCCAGCGACAGCTAAAGGATGCGCTAGTCGATCTCATGGTTGATGTAGAACCGGCCGGACCCTCTGGACGTCCCACCAAGGGGTCAGTCATAGCTGACTCTCTCACAGTGTTAGCAGATAAGTATCCAGATGATCCTGACGTGCAACGCGTGATCCAGACAATCCTCAGTGTCAAGATGGGCTTTGATATTCCTTACAGCCTCGCCGCTGAGGAAGAGGCCGAAGTTGTTGATTGACCTGTACCTGCTGTAAAAGACCAAAAGCCAGGCTCTATCGAGTGAGGGATCCGAAGTGGACCTACTACTTTAACAACGAGCTAACTGATGGCTCAGTAGAAGCCTATTGTTCCCTCGCATGTGTCAAGGATTTCAATGACATTCCAAAAGGTAATAAGAAAATCATCATTGAGCTTGTTGAGTAACTTAACATTTTAACTTATCATCCCTTCTAGATAGTTATGAATAAGAGTTTTTAGGAGATATCTGTGCAGATTGAAAGAGATCAGCTAAGAATGATCCTCCTCCAGGAGGTACTAAATGATGTGACCCTTGAGGAGGAGATGCAAAAGGCTCTCTTAGAGTTAGAATCGTTGATGCTGGAAGATGATGAATGTTATAATCTTCTTCTTCAAGAGTCAGTCGAGATATATCAGCTAGAGAAACAGCTTATAAGAGAGGGGAGGTTAGACGAAGGTTGGCGAGACTGGATGCAGGCTGGAGCTGATCTTTTCTTCGGTATCGGAGGCATGATCCCAGTCATTGGAACTCCCATCAATGTGGCTGGAACTATATATTATTTTAACAGGTGGCAGGATAGCGGTGATCCCTGGGATGCTCTCTTTACTGTATTAAGTCTCATAGGAATTATTCCTTTCATTGGAACAGCTTCTAAAATAATATCAAATATCATAAAGATGACGAGAGCGGGTCGTGCTGTTGCTGGTGTTGGTCGTGGTGCATGGGCAGCTGGTCGTACTGCTACGGGCGCACCGCGAGCCCTTGCAACCTTTGTATCAAAGCACAGCTCAAAGGTCAAACAAGCTGTTGACAAGGTCGATGATGGTTTTGCTGCCCTTGATGACTGGCTTAGAGCTAAGGGTCCTTCTGCTCTACATCGGCCTGGTTCAGGAATTGGTCCCGTTCAACCATCAGCGGGATGGACCGGATTGCTTACAGGATTTCTCGAGAGACACCCCAAGCTTGCAGAAGGTCTTGGGAGTGTAGTTGAGGCTGCTAGGGGACCGTGGAATTCATTAAAGACCATGATCGATGATATCTTAAAGAGCAAGGTGGGAGATGATGTCATCGACGTTACGACACAAGCTGCAGGGGGTCTAGCAAGGGCCTCCACTGGGTGGATTCGAGCTTTATCGAATGGTATATTCCGTAGGTCAAAAAGTATGCTTGAGACGGTTCTTAAAAATGTGAGAAGAATTCCAGTTACCGGTAAGAACTTGCCTATCGGGCCCAATTCATTTAAAGGGCTAGTTCCTGGCACCGGAGCTAATGCTGGAAAGATGATGGCAAGGTTTGAAATTTCAGAGGGAGCCAATGTTATAACCCATCTAATTGATCCCGCCTTAATAAGGGTTCCGGTCAGCAGGCTTAACATCAGAACCATGATCGGGCAACCAAAGGTCATCGGCGATCTAGATGTCTATCGGGTTTTTGCGCTTCCAACAGCAGAAAAGGTGGTCACTTCTCCCATGTTTAAAAATATCATAAAGAGAAGTGCTGGTGGGACTCATAGTGTGGGTGCCGTGGCTCGCTTGGTTTGGGATGAGGATCCCACCATACGAACCGAACCTGGCATGGACACGTGGGATAAGTTTAGTGACGCCCTGGGTTTAGATGAACGCGGCGACAGCGACGTTGACAGAGACAGAGGGGAAGAAAGTGAGAGGCCAGGAGAATATGACTTTGATGATGAGCTTCGATGATGAGGGTGATGATGATTCACGTTCACATGGTAAACATGACTTTGACTAACGGCCTTCACATAGGTGATAGATGAACAATCCCTTTACAAGCCACCCGAGATCTATTGGAGAGTCATATCTTCAACACCTGATATATGCGATATCAACAGCACTCTCCTTATCTTTGACGTGTGGGATTCTTGTGATTCATGGATTGCTTCCATTTTTATTTACGAGAACTGTTAGCAATCGATTGTATAAGGTTGTTGATGAGATGGAAGAGAGAGCTCACATCGGAAGATTTGGTGACTCTGTCTAGCGGTGATTCAAAGAGATAGAATCTACCTTCTCATCTTCCAGTGACCACTAACCCATTGGCGGTGATGACCTCGACCCTCCCAGTGACCCTTTACCCAATAGGCATTCCTATGCGGTCTGGCGGAGGGAGGTCCCTGGTTATATGTTCGATGTGACTTACCATGTATCTCATGCTTCCAGTGACCAGAAATCCACCTGTGATGTCTCATAGTTGTGTTCGATCTTACACCGACTTTAATATATGCCCAGTGTCCCGGGACCCATGCCCACCCAGCTGAGACAGATATTCGGGAAGCGGATACGTGGGAGGTTTGAGTATTTGTATGAGCGTGTGCTGAGCAACCGACTAGAAGTGCTAAGCCTATCATAAGTGCATTCATCTTTTTCTCCAAAGTTAAAATACATATATTATAAGCATAAGGTCAGCATTTCATTCAATTATGCTGAATCTTTTTACATTTAAAAGTATGACATTAATTCTGTTGAATACATAGACTATGAGGGCTTCAAATGCACAAGGATGAGCTAAAGCTAAGAACTTTGATAAGGGAAGTCATTCGTGAACAAAGCAAAGGGAGCAATAGTGGAGGCACAGACGGTGATCTAGAGGGTTATGTTGGATCTCAGGGAGTTGCTGCTAGGGTTCCGCGTACACAGATTGGTGCAATGATAAAAAATCTAACAAATCAAATAAATGCACTACGATCAAAGGGGACTGATCCCAATGTTGCGAGTGAAAGGGAAGAGCTCCAAGCACAAGTTGCTGAACTTGAAAAAGAAAGAGATGCAACTATTGCGTGATAGTTATAGACATCTAAAGGGATTTTATTAAAATGAGAGTTACACAGAGACAGCTACAAAGAATTATCTTAGAGGAGATGCAGGCTTTTGATGAAGCCTGCGGTGATCACTCACCCGAGGGAGGCCTTGAGGTTATCTCGGGCCCTGTTTATCAGGATGCTCTAGAGTCTCAGATGATGTCCAAGGAAGAGGCACTCAAGGCAGTGTCAGCAATAGCTCAAAATACCTCCTGTCCCGTTACCCGAGCTGCACTAGAAGATGTTGTTTCTAGTCTATCCTCTCACGAACAACAGCAAGGTCACACTTACGTTCCCGATCTCGGACAGCTGGATCCGCAAGATGCATTTGGAATCGGCCACGGTATCGGATCAGGAGAGGTTACTGATTATGACGTAACTGGGGAAAATCGAAAGAGGAAACCGGGATGAAAGTGATAAAGCGCGTCCAGGATTGGATGTATTGGAAAGATATTACTGTTAAAGATGTGGTTCTTGTGGGAATCACTGGAACATTTATGTTGACAGTTTTAGTAGTGTCTATCACAGCTCTCTTATTACCGGTCTAGAGATGAAAATCACAAGAGGACAAATACAGAGTCTAGTTAGGGAGATTCTTTCTGAGGCGATGGATCCGGATTTAAGATCTCGCACGGAGATAGCCATAGATCAGGTAACTGGTGCACTCTCAGACAGTATAAATCCCCAGATAGCTGGATTAAGAGATGCTTTAAAGGGTCATACTGAGAGTGAGATAATTGGTCAGATTTTTGATAGATTGAGCACAATTAATGACGAGCTCTCTACATTAAAAGATGGATTAAAATAAGATACTCTTCTTTGATCTTTTTATAGGTTCGATATTTTGTCTAAATATCTGCCGCTGGGACTCATTTATGAGTATCTCATAGATGTCATAGTTAAACCACTTTGGATTTTTATTAACCTTGTCTGGTCGACCGATATATCTGATGACCACACCCACATCACCATTTCTAATTAATGTTGATTCTCCAAGAAAATCATTGCATGAAGGAAATGAATTTAGTGATATAGTTTCAAAAATTTTCATTTCTTCACTTGATATAGAGCCTCCCAGGGCAAACCCAGCCTCAGAGTAGCAGAGACCATCCAGACAGATCTTAATTAATTGTCCTGCGGGTAATTGCTTGCTCATATCAATACGCAGAAGCCTCTCATTCTGTTATTTATTCAACTCGTGTAATATTTATATTTGAATTCCTCTTAGAGTGTTAAGAGGGTAAATTTAAAGTTAAATTTTCTGAAGGGTTGTGATTGTGGAGTCTAGGTTTAAGTATCTAAAAGACATGACTGAGAAGCTTATTTCTCAAAGATGTCCGTCAACTAAACTAAAGAGAGCAGAGATACACGAGCAGCTTGAAAAAGTTCTAAAGCTAGTAGAGGAAGGAGAGTATGATCTTGTAAAAGAGACCATACAAAAAATTGCTGAAGAGTTTTGTGAATCTGGGATTGAAAACGGGGGATAGCGATGTCAGAAGATCAGAATGGATGGAATGAGTGGTCTCGACACATTCTTAAAGAGCTTGAGAGACTTAATGAAAACTATGAAAGCCTAAGAAGTGTAAATGAGGAGATAAAAGCTGAGCTCACCCGCGTATCAGCTGTAAAATCCGAGGTGGGTGAACTTAAAACTTGGAAGGTTAAGATAGATGAAATTCTTAGCCCCACTCAACTTAAAGAACTTTCAGATGATGTTCAAAAGCTCAAGACATTCAAGACAGTTGCGATAACAGTCTGGCTAGTTGTTCAGTTTTTAACTACTGTAGCTTTTGGAGTTTTAAACTTTTTATAAGAGGATATAATTTAAATGTCTACAGTTGATATAATTAAATTATAGTCTTATTTTTGGAGAATTGTCAAGATGAAGGTTATTAATACAGACTCTGATTATCTGATCGGGATTATTCAGAAAGAGAGAGATGTCTTAGAGGAGTGCTACAGGCATCGTGCAGCTCTAATACACGAGGCAAAACGTCTTAAGCGTGAAGGCGCAGATGTTCAGACAGTAAATGAAAGCTTTTTAGATGCCCTGGATTACGTCGGCGGAGTATCAGGGGTTGGAGGGGCACTTCTTGATACATTTAAAGCTGATATCGCTGGGTGGCTTATTGGAAAATTGGGAGTTGATCCGCAAGGGTGGTTTGGAAGAGCCATTTCCAATATCCTGGAAGCTGCAGATATTACTGACTGGAAACATTATTTTTCTCCGGCCGGGTGCGATGACTTGGCTGATGTGATCATAAACGGTTTAGCAGAAACTGGTGTGGAGCCTATTATAGATGGTGCCATGGCAGGAATGGGACTAGATCCCAGAGGAAGAATATATGCAACTGTTAGAGAAACCCTAACTAACAGCATTCTCAAGGGAGAAATAGCAGCAGATATAAAGCAATCTATTGGTGATTGGGTCTGCGGAGTGGATGTCACTGATGTTCTTGATCAGTTTGGTGATACCTTGTCTGACTTTAGCGTGGGCGATATTCTCGGAGATATCAGGACCAAGGTTGGTGACACCGACTTTGAATTAAGCGATCTCACTAGCTTCTGGGGAGGCGGACCCACTCCAGAAGGAGAATAAGATGCAAGACAAGGACACAAGCATCGAAGAAGAGAAGATCATATTGCTTCGACACAAGATCAAGTTGTTAATTGAAGAGATAGGAAGGACTAAGGTCAAGGGCTTTCACGGTTATGGAGCCACTCATCCTTTTACTGTACCTCCTGAAAAGGAGATGCTAGGCTACGTTGAAAAACCCAAGCCAAAAGAGAAAAGCTCGAAATCACCCGTGAAGGTGAGTCGAGCTTTTTCTAATAAAGACGATACTAGCGTCTAGAGAAATACATCTCAAATTTCATAGCCATGGACTCTTGTAACCCTGGATCATTACGGGCAATACAGAATATATCCTGGATCATGTGAGAGGTCTCGTGAGCAATTATCATCTCTTTGTATGATCTCGTAGAGATAGATCTAGATAAAAATAATCCGGCCTCTCCAGGAGGGGAAACCATAGAGTCATAGAGCCCAGCAATGTTTTCATTGTTCCAATATGACCACCTCACAAAGGACATGAGTGACCTATCATTGAGATCATCTCTCCTTAGCTCGTAGACGTTAATCCTATCGTAAGATTTACACTGACTTCCTTCGATGTTATTTTCTGCAGCATAATCTGAGAAGATCTCGCTAGCTCGAGCGATGGTTCTTATTGTGTGTGCAGCATCTTCCGAAGAGCTTCCGTGATAGGATAGAGTTACGGATGTTCCCTCTAGCAGGGTTACCTCATAGTTTTGAACATGATTAAAGTTAATTACTGATGTCATGCTTTCATATCCCTGGGCTGCAGCAGCTGAAGAAAATAGAATTCCAATAATGATAGAGTAAACAATTCTCATATTTTATCACCTCGTATATCATTATACCCATCACCCTGTATAATTTGCACGAGATTTTCAATTTAAAAAATGGTCGGCTATTAAATAGTTATATTGGATAAGAGGAGCTTTGAAAGTGATCCTAGATAGCAAAAGAGCAAGAAAGATCATCAGAGAGGAGATCTCTCGTAAAAAATTACAAAAATTAAATGAGCAGGCCTACCCTACTGTAGAAGATATCGAGGCACTTCAGAGAGCCTTTAGGTTGCCAGTCGACCCCTCTCAGGCTGCAACTCAGTTTAAAGATTCTTCGCGTGGCAGGGGCGACGCAAATGAGATAATACTTGCGCGGGGTGGCTATAGGCAGATTCTTGACTGGATGCCTGATGAGAGAACTCTTATCCAGCAGTGGGCAGTAAATAACTCCTACGCTGCAGAGGATCTAGGTTATACTATTGAATCTCCGCAGGATGTTGTTCAAACTCTCACAGATTTCGCCACTCCAGACCCTATTGCAGGTGTGAAATTTCATCCGAAGGTGCCAAATGGAATTTCGACCATGCCGCAGCTTAAAGCGGCACTGGAGCAGAATCCAGGTGATCAAGAGCTACGTCACTATTTCGACTGGGTTATAAAGGTTGATAAGCAGTTTGCAGAAGAGGCAGAAGAGGCAGAAGAAGAGGCAAAGGAGGCGGAGCGTGAGGCACTTGAAGCTGAGCTTACAACTGCCATGATCAACAGGCGTGCTTTTGAATTGAGAAAGAGATATGTCAACAGGAGCGCAGGACAACGGACTAATGAGAGGGATCCCCCCAGGGGAATCACCATTGGAACACTCAAGAAAACTATTGACTGGAAGGATCAAGAACCACAAATTCTAATCCCGAGATGGGTAGCGGACTCTCCGGGTTATTACTGGATACCCCAGGCTGTGGTGGACAAAGGTGTAGATCGCATCGAACGTGCAAATAGTTTTGCTGGCGGGGATGCCGGTGATCTATTGAGCATTTATCATTTTATGTTATTGATGATGGGTAAGTATCCAGACGAAACCTCCATTATTCCTGTAGATAAGGGAGGCCCAATAGGAATGTTGACACTTGTAGATGGCACATATGTGGATGCCACGCAATATTTACTATCCAAGTATAATAAGACAGGTTCGGACGGAAGTCTCTATAGCGAATCTGAGGCGGAACATTCCTTCTGGGACGATGCTCGAACTGCGGAAATCAAATTAAAAGAGCTTCTGAGTAGTGAATACAGGCTGGCTGGGGGCAGCGATGAGGAATGGTCAAGCAATAAAGATGCAAAAGGGACAGGCTCTGAAAACGAAGCGGTGGACCCCCTACAGGTCACCCAGTATTGGAGAGATCAGGCTGCGGAGCATCTGGTAACTCAGGCGGAGAGGGAGCCCAGTAGATTTCAGGCGTGGAAGGAGGAGCACGGATTTAACGGAGAACCGGATTCTGGGAGCCTGGAGGAATCTGTTACAACCATCAGAAATATCATCAGGCTGGGAATCAAAAGCCACCTTCGGGAGGTGGGTAACCCTGCATCGTGGGGTGATGCTTCTCAGTGGGGAACGACGGCTGACGCGACTCCAAGCGGAGGCGGAGTTCACCGACCTCGCACAACTGGTGGTGGGGGTAGGAGTGGATCTCTTAAGAAGATCCAGAAAATCATTGGTACCCCTGATGACGGAGTGTTCGGTCCCAATACACAGGCAGCCTGGGTGGCCTTTGTCGACCTAAAATTCCCCAGCCTCTCAGCCGCTGATAAGGCGAGCCTTAAATCTAACTGGGCTGGTAGTGGAAGAGCTGTGGCAGGAAGAATGCCTGGCGCGAGTGGTCCTTATGCTGCAACGTGGTCTGGGATGCTTTCCTGGCTAACAGACCTCGGATACAGTGCGAGCGGTGGACCGTCCGGTGTGCATGCTGCTACAACGGAGAGAGATACGCCCGAGAGAGATACACCATCTCCCGAGAGGGCTGTAACACTTGCGAGGGGGCCAGGTGACCCGGCCACAGTGGTTGGGACGTCTCACGGTGAGGATGAGATACCTCAAAGTACCCTAAATGCGCTAGAGGCAGCCATCACTCCCTACGCAGAGAGACCAGGCACAGTTTACATCGGAAGAAAACCTAGAGGACTAGGCGTTCATTTATCTGCCGCCCCACCAGACATGCTTCCTCGCGGAATGCTAGGGATAGGAACCGGTAGAGACAACATTCGACAAACTGCTAGGCGACTCCTATCTCGAGGACAGGGAGCATACATAAAGGTAACCAGAATCCGTGATAGTTAGAGAAAAAAGACTTCGACAGATGATAAGTGATATTCTCTCTGAGAGGTATGAGACTACCCAGTCTTCCGGAGGAAAATCTAGATCTGGATCTACATCAGTGAGGTCTTCAAAGCGACGTGCTGGAGGGGAAGGAACAATCGATGGTAAGTCTGTGAAAGATTGGCTTGCAGATTTCTGGAGACAGAATCCCGTGGCCCACTTAGGGGGTCTAGCTCTAGACTTTCAGTCACGTGATAAGCCTTTCATGGATGACATTTTAAACAATCAGGTCTCTAAATACATTACGAACTATGAGGTCGTGGATGAGACTGAGAGTGCCGGTCCTCACTGGCATGTTCAGCTAACAAGAAGCTCAGCGCTCACACCCGAGGGTGAGACTCTTGTCACTGATGTGAACAATGTTTCTGACATGGAAAATGCGACAATGCTTAGAGATGTTCAATCACAAACACGCGATCTTGGGAGAATTGTGTATAAGCTAGCAAAGGATCAGGGAGAGACTCCAGCGATCACCAGCGGAAAAAGGTCTCCCGAACATCAGGCTGAGCTTATAATATCAAACTGGAATGATAATGGCGGTCGAAGAGGCGGAAGAATGTATATCACAAGACTTTATCGACGCATGGGTGACATGGCCAAGAAGGTAGATTCAGCACTTGCTGGGGGCACTGTAGACTCTAGAGACCCTAGCACCTATGCTGCATAGACTCATATATCTTACGTCTATCTGGATGACTCTTGGCAAATAGTTTTATGATCTCACCTGCCTTCGCATTGGCCTCATCCTCAATGGGACCACCAGCATCCTGTATCTCTCCCTGCAACATATCCGTCTCATCCTGCATCAGGTGAACTAGTTCGTGTGCTATGGATCGCATGATGTCAACTAGCGCTCGATTCTTACCGTAAACAAGGACAACTCCTTCGTCTCGTAGATAGCTAGCAGTGGTAGATATTCCCCACTTGTCCCTATCGTCGATAACATACACCTGAAAATCACCGGAGATTGGTAAAAAGTCTGAGCAGAAATTAATAAAATCTCCCATTATAGGAGCTTTCTCTGATACGCCTTCTAGACCAGGTGACATAAAAAGTTTTCTATTACGCATGTAAAATACTGACCCTTTAGTTATAATTATTGTGACTCTAATCATTATGATTAAAAGACGTCACAAAATAGGAGAGATCCAATGGATAATATAGTCTGGCTTATTATAGTCTGACTTATTTATAGGTTATAAGTGTTAATAGTAAGAAGAGGTGAGGGATGCGATGTCTAGTAACCATTTTAACCAGTTAACCGTGAAAATATTATGAATACTGATTCTCTTAAATTAAAGATGGCCATGATTGATCTGGGAATTCTGCCAGCTGTAACTGGTAAGGATCTCACGTGCATGCTAAAATCTCTAGATGCTAGTGAGAGAAGAAAGGTTAAGAGAAGATTTAGAAAAGTGTGGAAAAAAGTTGTAAAACAGAATCCAGATATCGCTGACTCTCTATGCACGCGCAGTTCAGATCCCACTAAGGATCAATTACGCAATAGAGCAGTGAGAGTGGTAATATCTATTGCAAACGAGATTAGATCCCAAGCTCGAGATGAAGATGGCTTTCTGCATCTTTAAGAAAAGATCTAATTGTTTCGGCACCCACGCCCATTGAAACTGAGTCAAAGTTTCCAGGAACCATTTGAATCATTCCCACTACATCTCCAGATGAATTTAGAATCAAGCTTCCTGAGCTACCAAATGTTGCAGGTAGCGTAAAAAAGCAGATATTTTCTGAGTCGCATCCAGAAAAACTTCCATCAAAATGTAAGGCAACACCCCTTTGATGAATACCTTTAGGTGCAGCTATAGCAAAAACTTTCTCGCCTAACTGAGGCATCAGTTTAGCAATTTTTATCCGAGATACGTCTCTCGACCTAGCTGAGAGAAGACAAAGATCAGATGAAGAATCTGCATACACTATCTCTACGTGAGATACATCGCCTGAGAAATCAAATGCCCAGATATCAGTTTCAAATTCATTTGTTTCATTGGTAGTGTGACTTCCATAGAAATATTTATCCCTATTACAAAAATGATTGGCAGTTAAGATATAGCCTGTATTGTTTACATTGCTAATTAGCATTCCCGATGCCGTAGATACTTCTACCTCTATAGGTTCATCTATCGGTATGCAGTCGCCACCAGTATCACACTCACCAACTAAACTTTTGACTAACATTAGTTGTAAAAAGTTTTTTTCTGGAAGATCATTCAGAATCCATCCTGGATTCATCACAGCTATTGCAACTCCCACCACAGTGATGATGATCAACGGTATTCGAATAAATCTGATAAGCTTTTTGGAAGTGCCTCGCATAGCATTCTCTATTATTAACTATGTCATACTATCTCATACCCGACCTAGATCATTAAATTTCTATATCTGTAATAAAATTAAGTCTTTCTTAAAACCTCACTATTCTTTGAGCCAAGACTATAATTAATAAAGAAGGAGACTGTGAAACTGTTTTAATTATAGATCTATTAAGATATAACTTCTCTCTCAGAGTTGTTTATGTTAAAATTTGATAGATACATTTTTTAAAAAAAATATTATCTTTAAGTGGGCTGTGACTGAATCTTAATCTTCTGAGTAAAAATGTCAATATTCAAAAATCATAAAACATCAGCTGATAGATCTGCTTCAGATAGAAGCAGGCACAAGACTAAGATCAAAGAAGCGCTACGAGAAGGAATTCACCACATTATCTCTGACGAATCAATTATTGGTCAGGATGGAAAAAAGAGAATTAAAATACCTGTAAGAGGAATTAAAGAATATCGATTTGTCTATGGAGATAATAATTCTAATAAAAAAACTGCTTCAGCACCTGGAAAAAAAATAAGGCGCGGTCAAAAAATTTTAGATAGAAACGGCAAGAGAAAATCTGACCCTAATAAAGCTGGAAATGAGACTGGGGAAGAATATTATGAGGTAGAGATAACCCTTGATGAGTTGTCACATTACTTATTTGACAGCCTCAATCTGCCGGACCTTGAAAAGAAAAAATTTAAACAAATGATAGGAGATAAGTTTAAAAGAAAGGGACATCGGGATGTCGGAATACGACCTCGACTATCTAAAAAAGAAACAATAAAAAATAAAATTAAAAGAATAAAAGCTAGCCAAAGAATTTCACCTGATGAAGAAGAATCTACGTCTTTTCACGAAAGTGATTTAAGATATAGACATATAAAACAAACGCCTAGAGCTAATAGCAATGCTGTAATATTTTTTATTATGGACACTTCTGGTTCCATGTCAAAGGAAAAGAAATTTATTGCTAGATCATTTTTCTTTCTCCTATACCACTTTTTAAGATACAAATATGAAAATGTGGAAATTGTGTTTATTTCGCATAGTGTTGATGCCAAAGAAGTAAATGAAGATGATTTTTTTAAAAAGGTAACTACAGGTGGCACCCTTATTTCTTCTGGGCTCCTGAAGTGTCTTGAGATATCAAGTCAGCGATACCATAAGGAATTTTGGAATATCTATACTTTTCACTGTTCAGATGGAGATAACTGGCCATCTGATAATGAGAAAGCTGTATCACTTTCTTATCAGCTTAAAGACCTTTGTCAGCTATATTGCTTTATTCAAATCACACCTCCTGATGAACCTAACTGGACTGAAGGTGGGATGGCCTCAGTTTACATGCCTTTGCAAGATCACTTTTTTAAGGTAATCCAGATCCAGAACTCAGATCAGATCTGGGCTCAGTTTACTCGCATATTTGGAGGAAAAATAGATGTCTGACTGGACCTTTAAAGACCTAAAGAAGTGGGATGAGAAAATCGTAGAGATTGCTCATAATTATGGACTCGATTGGCATCCGATAACATATGAGATATGCGATTACTATGAGATGATAGGTCATATGTCTTATCATGGACTGCCAAGTCACTACTCTCACTGGTCATATGGAAAATCTTTTGAGAGGACCCATCAGATGTATAATATGGGAATGGAGGGATTACCATATGAATTAATAATTAATTCCAATCCTGCTATAGCATATCTTATGAGACAGAATGATCTATACCTTCAGATATTAATCATGGCTCATTGTACGGGACACAGCGATTTTTTTAAAAATAATAGACATTTTAATAAGACGTTTCCAGACTCAGTTGTCTCTAAGTTTAGAGCGGCTAAGAAGAGAATTCAAGGATATATTGAAGATCCCAATATAGGACCACAACAAGTTGAAGATTTTTTAGATACATTGCACTGTATTAGGTTTCAAACTGAAAGAAACGGTAAAAAGAGGGTTGCAAGAGATGAAAAAATACAAAAATATATTGATAGAATAAATCGAGGTGATAAGCTCATCGATGTTAACTTTGATCTTGATAGAGAGGTAATAGAGCCAGACAGTGACCTTCTGGGTTTCTTGATAGAGCATGGAAGACATTTCAAAGACTGGGAGATAGACATTCTTAATATTGTCCAAGATGAGTCACATTATTTCATACCTCAGCTTAAGACTAAGATTTTGAATGAGGGATGGGCATCATTTTTTCACTACAAAATCCTTCATGATCTTGAATTACCACAGAGTTTGCATATTCCATTTATTAAATCTCACAATCAAGTTGTAAGACCTCACATCGGAGGAGTTAATCCTTATCATATTGGATTTTATCTTTTTAAAAAAATAGAAGAAAAATCAGGCCTTGATGAGTGCTTTTTTATCAGAGAGATACACGATGATGAGTCTGCTATAAGATGTTACTTTGATATAGATGATTTTCGAGCTTTAAATATTTTTTCCTATTCTAGAAAGAAAGATCATTTGGTAATAGATGATGTGGCTGATGAGCCAGGATGGAAAAAAGTTAGAAATGATTTTATTAGAAATACGGGAATAAATGGAATACCCTCGATCTGTGTAGATGACATTTCCGATAGTGGAGATCTTATTTTAAGACATGTCCACGATGGAAGAGATGTAGACTTAGAGCATGCAGATAATGTTTTAAACAGTTTGTCAAAAATTTGGCCAAAAGAGGTTAAATTTTTTACTGTTATTGAAGATGAACCTTGGGAAATTTAGTGTTATAATAACCTAACCGGAGAGACTGTGTCTAAGACAAAATTTTTAAACATCATCAGGAAGCAGAGAAGAGAGAAGACTGATCAAAAGTTTGATGGGACTTTTTTAGAGTACCTTGAGCTTATTAGCAGCAATCCAGATATTGCAAAGCTATCTCACAAGCGACTATACGATGCCATTACGCTACATGGACTATTTAGACTAGATGAATCAGATCCTAGATGTCGAAAGATTTTTGATGGTGAAAGAGTTAGAGTGTATGATTATTTTAAAGATGAATTTTTTGGAATGGAGCACGTTATATCCAAGATAATGAGATTTTTAAAATCTGCTGCATTGCGTGGAGAGGAAAGTAGGCAAATTCTTCTTTTAATGGGGCCCGTGGGTGCCGGTAAGTCTGCTGTAACAGAGCATATTAAGGCTTCTATTGAGGGAGAATCTTATTTTCATTTAAAGGATGATCCGCACCATGGAGAACCCCTGCACCTGATCCCGAGAAACCTCAGAGATGCATTCGAAAAGGAATTAAAAACAAAGATAGAAGGAGATCTTAGTCCGGTGGCCAGACACATTCTATTAAGTGAGTATGAGGGACAATATGAAAACTACCCTGTCATCGAGTCAACTTTTTCTCAGAGAGCTAGAAGAGGAATTGCTTCAGTTCCCCCTATGGATGCTAATAGTCAAGATGTCTCTGTTTTAATTGGGTCAGAAGACATATCAAAGATTGATAAGTACCCTGAGGATGATCCACGTGTATTATCTCTGAATGGTGCATTTAATGTGGGTAATCGTGGACTCGTGGAGATGGTAGAGATATTTAAAAATGAAATTGAGTTCCTCCACACAGTAATCACTGCCACACAGGAAAAAAGGATTCCGTCACCTGGTAAGAATGATATGATCTATTTTGATGGCGTAATTCTTGCACACTGCAATGAAGCTGAGTGGAATCGATTTAGATCTGAACACACTAACGAGGCAATTCTAGATAGAATTGTTAAGATCGAAGTACCTTACGTCTTAGAGCTAGATCAAGAAATTAAGATTTATAAAAAACAACTCAAAAGATCAGATTTTGACTCTCATATTGCTCCACACACGATAAAGATTGCTTCAATGTTTTCAGTAATGTCTAGGCTTAGACCTTCTCAAAAATGCGATATCGTCACCAAGTTGAAAATTTACAACGGTGAAGATGTTATCGAAAAGGGAAGGGTGAAAAAAATTGATATAAAGGATCTAAGAGATGAAGCTGATAGAGAGGGAATGACAGGAATCTCTACTAGATTTATTATGAAATCAATCGATAATGCCCTCTCTGACTCTGATAAAAACATGATAACCCCTAACAGAATCTTAGATTCACTAATAAAACAGGTAAAAGAACAAGTTATTGTTCAAGAAGATAAGGATAGATATCTAGAATTGTTACAGAGAGTCATTAGAGACGAGTATCTTAAGATTCTTGAGAGTGAAATAGCAAAGGCATTTATTACAGCATATGAAGAACAGGCCCAGTCTTTGTTTGATACCTACCTTGACAACGCTGAATGTCATACAAATCGTACGATGGTAAAAGATAGAATAACAAGTGAAGATCGAGAACCTGATGAACATTTTATGAAATCCATTGAGGAATGCATCGGAATTGTCGGATCGGCAACTGATGGATTTAGAAGTGATGTAACTGCGTACATGTTTGCAAAAATGAGAAGATCTGAAAAGGTAGATTATCGAAGCTACGGTCCTCTTCGAGAAGCGATCGAGGCATATCTGATGACATCAGTAAAAGATATTGCTAGAGTAGTAACTAAGAGCAAGACACGCGATGATGATCAGCAAAAAAAATATAGTGAAATGATCCAAACCCTCATTGAAGAGTACAATTATAATGAGGATTCTGCTGAAGAAGTTCTCACATTTGCTTCTAATAATCTTTGGAGAGATTCATAAAAATGATAACAATAAAGCGTGATACAATAGGTTACCTTTCACAACGAGGCCACAAGGGATTTTATTATCCGGATGAAACCAATCCGGTAATTCTTTTACAAGGTGCCACACTTGATCGATTACACTGGGTGGGATCAAGCTTGATTCCTGCGTGTGTGAGGACGGGAGATATCCAGTCTTTATCTTCAGGTAAAGATGAGAGAAAGGTTTCTGTGTGGATTAGAAAAGAGAATCTGGAGTAAATGAATACTTTAAGCCTTTCTAGTCAAGAAATTCAAAGAAACACAGAAAAGGCAATTGATAAAATATTCTCTTCTGTGTTTGGAGAGAGTGCAACTGCCGTTGGAGGAGTGTTCACCACCACAGATGCTGTCCAGCGGTATGTTTTTTATGGGGATAATAGGTTTCATGATGTAATTTTAAAACCTATCCTAATTAAGGCGCTCAATAAATCTGAATCACTGGCTGGCGGATCTGCAGAAAAATGTCTCATATTTTCTCTTAATATGTTAAAAATACTAAATATCCAAAAATTAGCCGGATCATCTCATCGTGAAGCTTTTGAGAAAATGAAACTATCTACTGACCTGGCCATAGAGGTAATATCTAAAAATGGAAAAAGAGCTGAAAGAGATGATGTTAGTAGATTGATTAGTAGTCAAATAAAAAACAAAACGCTTCAAAACATCATCAATGATGTTATTCATATAGCTGATTTTTCATCACAGATTTTTATTGAAAAATCAGTGTCACAAAGAACTGTAATTGAATCTAAGACAGGTTTTGGATTCAATATTAATACTGATTCTGAATGTTTAATGGGTGTACCGTGGAAAAGAAGTAATGTAAGATGTATCGTTATAGACGGAATAATAGAATCAGTGGGAGAAATTCATCACCTTTTACAAAAGGCGTCAGAGGATAAGTTGCCCTACGTAATGTTTGTAAGAGGACTTTCAGATGAGGTAAAACATACGATATATCTTAATCTGGCACGAAAAACAATAGATCTAGTTCCAGTCTGTGTGGGATTTGATGAGAAAAGTATTAATATTTTAAACGATATAGCTATTTGTACAGATTCAGATTTAATTTCTTCCCATAAGGGGGATCTTATTTCTACTGCATGTAACGACGATAGAATGTCAGTAATTCATCATATTAGCATTACTGAAAAAAATGTTCAGCTATCTCACAATCCAGGTGAAAGTAAGCTAAAGGCACATCTTACATTTTTGAAGAAAAAGAGAGAAGATGCACAAAATAGTAATGTAAGAGATCTTTTTGATATGAGAATTAGATCACTTTCTTCTGGAAAGACTATTGTAAAAGTAGGTCATGATTTAAGATTTCATGAAAATCCCATGGAAAAGCTTGATAAGTTTTTTAGGACGTTATCAGTTGCCATTCAATTTGGAGTTGTCAATCCTACTCATTTAACATACCCAGATAGGTGGATTAAAGATCTTATTTTAGAAACATTTAGTAGCGAAGATCTCGTTCCCACAGCATCTCTTTGCGCAGCGTTAAAGATAGCATTTTCAGCAGCTTCATCAATTGCTTCGGTAAATTATGCATTGCTCGAAGATATATAATTTTACTTCTAGGATCACTGTTAATAAATTTCTATACAATGGAGACATAAAAATGGGAAATTCAAACTTTGAGTCAAGCATGAATCAAAGCGTCAGAAATCTTGTAGATTTTGTAGGACAAAAGGTAGTCAATAACTTAGTTCAAGCCAAAAATGAAAATAAAATCGAAGTAGACGACAATAATTTAAGGCAAATAATAACGCTAGTTCAGACTTCAGTGTCTCAGGCACTAACTCTTGGATACTCTGAAATAGAAGCGGTTTTAAGAGAGCATAAAGACACCCCTGGGCTGTCCTAATAATGTGAATTGGTAACCATGCCAGGAATCAAACATCTTATTCAGTGTCATTGTGTACTCCCTCAGTACAGGGCAATGGCTAGTCCGCTTTTTCATAAATTCATTGTTTTTTCAAATGTTGACGAAGAAGATCTAGTCTTGCCTAAGCTGGTGCGGTGTAATAATTGTGGAGCTGTGCACAAAGTTACAGATTTCTGCAAGTCAGAAATTATTCTAGGCCTAGAGGATACAACAGCAATAACAACAAAGGATGAGATAAAACCCGCCATTCCCGAAGAAATTATAGAAATTTTAGATTCTCATAATTGTGATCTTCCTACATGGGAACACTGTGCAGATATTTTAAAAAATAAGCTTTGGAATGCTGAAGTAGTCATTGCTAAAGAAAATATTGGAGATTCTACTCAGTTTAAAGTGATGAAAATTAAAAATAGAAATGATGTTAAGATAGAAACATATCTTAGATCTGATGTGATATCGGTATAGGTAGTTTTATGAAATATGGAGAAACTGAGAAAGAAAAGCTCTATTCAAAAAAACTTCAGTGCCGAGAGATAGTGAAAGAAATACTTGATTTTGGCGTTGACGAGATACAAAAAAAACATATAATATATCTTCTTTCTTTAGAGCTAGAGGATAGAAATATTATGCTTGAAATTTCAAAATTTATTAATTTAGAGGATAATTTAAAAAGGGAACTTATCTTATAGGAGAAAAAGATGTCTAGTTTACTTGATCAATGGAATGAGATGAAGGTTTTGGTTGAAAGCCTTGATCTTGACATACATAAAAGCGCAGGTGGAAATAAATCTGCAGGTGTGAGAGCCCGAAAAGGCTTGAGATTAGTTAAGAAGCAGGCTGCTGAGCTTGTTAAACAGTCTTTGTCATCTGGCAAGGAGTAACTCTTTAATGGGCCCGAAACGGCTTCGACGGGGTAGGAGAGAAGAAGAGTGCAGGTGGTCACACGGGACAGCGGACCTAAAACGCGGTTTCAAAACGATAATTGCCAATAACAATAATCACTACGAATACGCTCTAGCAGCTTAATCGTCGGGGTTTTCGATGACCTTGTTACCCAATATTGAATAACAGGTAGAGATCCTGCGAAATAAAAAAATCAGAATGGTTCCCTGGAAACAGGTGGGTCGCAACAGGACGGTAAGCGCAGGGAAAATTCCGTCTATCTTTTCTAATTTGTGATAGTAAATTAGATAAACCTGTGAATGACTTGACTTTGAAGCTATTGCGGACGCGGGTTCGACTCCCGCCGGGTCCACCATTTTAAACCGATCTTACTTTGTGGGATCGGTTTTTTATTTCTCATGTAAAATCCACTATAGCGGAGTATAATTTAGACTAAGAGGACTTTGCGATGAATGAAGAACTAGATAAGAAACTCGTTAAGGCATTTCCTCTGCTTTATGGAGATAGATATGCTTCAATGCAATCAACACTCATGTGCTGGGGATTCCCCGGTGATGGTTGGTTTGATATCATCTGGGATCTGTCCTCAAAACTTGAACCTCTCATTCAGAAGTTTATTGACGACAATCCTAATATGTCCTGCTACGGATGTGGTTGTGCCAAGGAGCGTCATTACGGATGGAAGAGTCGGAATCCTGGCAAGTGCCTGTCAATACACGTCAATCCCGAATCAAAAGAAGAACCTCCCAATAACTACTTTGCCTGTTTTTGTGATGGGTACAGATCATCCCACCCAAAGGCATCTCAGGTAAAGGAAAAGTACGGTGGACTCAGGTTTTATATGACCTGCGGGACTGACGAAATCTTTGACCTGATTGAAAAGGCAGAGGCACTTTCTTACAAGACCTGTGAAGAGTGCGGAGAGCCGGGAGAAGAAAGAAACACAGGCTGGATTCGAACTCTTTGCGATACATGCCACAA
>Ga0080013_1002179_pt1 | contig 23726 bp, 16 predicted proteins | sample ETNvirenome_6_85_FD_69236 | JGI IMG/M metagenome (GOLD analysis project Ga0080013, IMG submission 69236) | Marine viral communities from the Pacific Ocean - ETNP_6_85 (SPADES assembly) (version 2) | ecosystem: Environmental > Aquatic > Marine > Oceanic | place: Pacific Ocean | collected 2013-06-19
TTTTGCATTAGTGACTAGCTTTACAGTTACATCCCCTGAATTTCCCTCGGTCAACCGTAACACTTCCGTGCCACCATCCTCAAAGGTGATAATCCCACTACCTGAATCAAGGTTGATAGCACCTGCCGCATCTACATCCACTGCGCCATCTACAATAAAGCTTAGATTTGCAGCGGCAGCGTCGTCATCAGTAGTTTCTATGCTCAATGCTCCATGTTGAGCCATTGTAATGACAGCCTTGTCACCAGTATCTTGGTCATCATGTATCGTCAGGGTTGTGTCATCTACATTGAAGTCAAAAATAGTGGATGTTCCATCATCCATAGTGACGTTACCACCATCAGCAGAGAGAACTATGTCCAACCCTGCATCTAGTGTTATACCACCTGCATCTGATACGGCTGATATAGACCCTGCACCAGTGCCTTGATCAGCATGTATCTTAATAGTTTCGCTAGTACCTGCATTAGTTCGTAGGTAGATAGCTGAAGCCGCATCATCAGAAGAAGTTATATTCACAGTGCCACCAGCTATGTCCACATCTTTTCCTGTGGCTGCGTCTATATCGATACCACCGGCATCGGAGAGTAGCTGGATTGAACTCTCACTCGTCCCTTGATCTGACTGTATATATATAGTCTCGCTCGTACCACCATCCGCTATCAGCTTGATGGACTTAGCGAGGTTGGCTGTTGATTTGAGTTCTACTCCACCTGCATCGGAGAGTAGTTCTATAGATGAAGAACCTTCAGTAACACTTGTTCCTTGGTCATTGAACAGTGTCATACTGGAAGTAGTTCCACCATCTACCGTGAGATTAACAGCATTAGCTAAGTTTGCTGTAGACCTAATTCCAACACCACCCGCATCGGAAAGGATGTTTATGGACTCAGCACCCTCGGTAACACTTGTACCCTGATCTGCATGAATCTTTATAGTGCCACTTGTACCTGCATTCTCTCGCAAGTAGATAGCAGCAGCAGCGTCATTCGTGGATACAAGGTCAATGTCTCCTGATGATGTTACATCGAAGTCAGTTACATCGAAATCAGCACTACCGTTAACATCCAAGATGCCAGGAAATACCACTGACGATGACGCTACAGTTGAATTAGGTGTGATTGTTAACTGGGCTACAGATGACCCTGAAGCAAAACTCTCAAACGTAAATGCTCCCCCGTCAGCAGCCTGTACTGTCCATATATCTGCGTTATCATCACCTCTGTCAGCTATAAAATAGAGTGGAGCAGCCGCTCCATTTGCCCCTATGCCACGTATCTTTAAGTACGAAGTATCCACCCCTTTTAAGGCTATCTCGTCAGACCATGGTAGATACCTTTTAGAATCTCCTGAAGCTATCTGTACATCCCAAGCGTTAGTCAACGCATAGGTAGTGCCTTCTACAGTAAAATTCCAGGTACCATCTGAATCTGTGGTATCAGTAGTGGCGTGTGCTGTACCATCAAGGTCAGCTGCTGTTGCAAGTAGCGAAACGGTTGCTCCGCTTACCCCTGCTCCGTTACCAGTACGAACCTTCCCGCTAAGTTTCATGTCTTTTAGAGCCATATTTTACCCCCGGCCTATACGTGAATGGTCACGATAATTCAAAGCTTCTCTTACATAATAGTCAGGATCTTTCAAAAGATCATCTTCGTCAATAAATATTAGTGTAATTCCCTGCCCTGCCATTTGTACCCTTGTCATGGTATCTCTGGCCTTCTGATCTACACCAAACTCGTAATGATAATAAACCCCCTGAATGTTTACGGCAAGGTCTGGGGGATTTGTAAATTCAAAATCCAGTACCGCTCCACCCTTTGTCATCCTACCTCCCAGAAGCGGTGATTGGTAGGTAAAGTCTATATCCGGTAGCTTGCCAGCCTTGACAAATGCCTGGTAAGCAATAAACTCAGGTATGCTTCCTTCCCAGTTAGCTGGTAATTGCGGTAACTGCTGAGTTGTCATAGCTTCTTCCTTAGTCTTCCGTTATAGCAACCCAATCCAAATCTTGGTTGTTTGCCGAAGAGTCAGCCCAGAAGGTAGACAGAGGTACAGTGCCTCCCTGCTCTCCAAAGTTAAGCTCAAGACTGTCATTGGCACTGAGCTCATACCCAACGGTACTGCTTACGGCAGAGCCGCCGAAGTATACCAACCCACTGTTGCCAGTCCGTGCGCTTACCTTGATGTGCCTTACACGATCCGTGACATCACTCAGCTGTACCCTTGTGGTAGCTGTGGAAACTCGTGTACTTGTCGAAGTAAACTTCATTACGGCTCCATTAAGCTTATAGTGCTACTGCCACGCTCATCATATCCAGTACTCTCTAACCCTGTGGCAGACACCACATCTACATAGTAATTTCTGGTAGCAGAGTCATCGTCTCTGAACGTAAACTCTACTAATGTCTGGTTCTCTATCGCAGATACAAGGTTAGTACGAAGCTGTTTGGGAGTATTCCCCTTGTACGGTCTACTAAGATCAACATTGACTTGATGTCCCCACTTGGCATCCAGCTTCTTCCTGTACTCCAGTGTAGTGCTTACTACGTCAGGAGTCTTTAGCTTTACTTGGTTCTCGTCAGAAGCATTGACTCCTGCTTTCCTCGCTAATGTTAACCTGAAGCGGATAGCCTGGAAAACAGTACCCAGATTAGCCCCAAACGTGTATGTAGTTATCCCGTCAGTGGATACAGTCCCCATCTCAGTATAATTACTAGAGTAATCAATGGCATACTCAACCTTGACTGTTCGAGTGTAATCATTGTCGTCATTCAATTCGTCAGTAGCAGTACCACGTACATCTATCTTTAATTTCAAAGCCAGCTTATCCACCTCTGACTGCCCTGCGTTGAACCACGGTGTTTCATGTATGCCTTCAGCGGCATATGCAAAATCACCTATCTCAGAAGGGTTAATGATATTTGAAGGCATGGTCATGTGGTAAACCCTGTTGTTCCATCCCCACCACATACGGTAATCATCGTAAGAATTGTTCACGGCTATGGCGTCAATCCCAATGCCGTCCTCTTCAGCTTGCCACTTAACTTCCCATCCAAGTTCGTTATATCCAAGTATGGTGCTGAAACCAGTATTTACATCTATAACCATGGCACCGTGGTGGCTCTGCCAGTAGACATTGGAAATCTCATCCCCCGCAGTAGTAACAGGCGCAGCGAGAGCATCTACAGTTGCAAGAAGTTCGTTATGAGTGGAAGCCATTTGCCTGATCGCACCACGTTTAGCTTGAGGCAGTCCGTCATCTCTATCTGGTCCCACTATGGTAACAACCGCCTGGTTAGATCCGTTTATATATTTATATATGCCCATACCACTGGGGATATATACTGAATCACGCCACTTCAAAGTCCCTTTTCCTGCGTCAGGATGAAACGGTAACCCCAACTGTGTCTCCACGAATCTGGAATTAGCTGCATCGTGAGCCCATAAGCCCTTCTTCGTAGCAGCGTATATAATAGGCTCTCCACTGGCATCCCTGGCCACAAAGAGCTTGGTTACATATCCGTCAGGAAGCGGTAACTTGGCATCCGTGTTAACACCGCTTTCAGCTATGACAGATGTGTACCACAGCTGTCCTGCATAGTTAATACCCCATAAGCGTTCATCCCATGTGGTTAGGTATTGAGCCCCTTCTCCCGCTCCGTTATATGAATCGGTTGTCCAACTACTTCCATCGGAAGTGTAGGTATAGCCACTACCGTTAGCATCATAGTGGGCAAATACAAGATACGTAGTGCCTGTACGGTCTGTGAAGTTCGTTACGTCCGTAACCCGGTCAGCCGGTTCATCGAGCACAGACCCCCACGCATCTGAGGTGTTGTTATACTTATGTATCTTGGGAGGCTCGCTGGTACTGCCGTTCCAGGCAACGTACACCTCATCATTCAGTTCTCCTATAGCCCCTATAGTTGCGCTAGTCAAACCATGAGACAACGCAGCTGTCTGTGTAGCTTTACCGGGCAGTACGAGATGGTTCTTATACCGCAACTGACACGTACTGTACCAGGCACGGTCTGTTTCACCGGCACCCTCCATACGCTCTATCCCAATACCCCCTCGCCAGTCACTCCATGCCACCACCGATGAACGTATCTGGCTGTCTTTGGAAGTATCCCCGATAACTACCTTCGCAGGATACAGAGATGCCAGCACGCTCTGTACAGGACGTGTTACAGGATAATAAACACCGTTAAGATATATCTCATTATTAGAAGATACCTTGTTTGCCATTAGGTAACTGTTCTCACGTTAGTAAGTATTGGGAATTTACGCTTGCTTGCCTGTGACAAGCCAAGCCAGAACGCAGCCTGCTGTCGTCGTGCATCAGGATCATTGCTGGGACCACCTGAACTAGCTGAGAAAGCCAGTCCTGTAGCTCGCTCTATAACGTAACTGTCGTCTATTTCGTTAGAAGTACTGTCAGCTGACAACAGTGCCGGCTTATCACCACCTACAATCTTGAGTAATGCGTAGGGAGCCAAGCCGTCTAGATAATCATCAAATATTATGTCGTTTTCCTGGCGGTCTGCCTTCCATATGTTCCGTGGAACCTTGGTCCAGTGAGCCGAATCGTTCCGTACAACTGATATGTCATCAAGCCAAACGAAATACTTCGTACTACTATTCAAATCTGATTCTTGCTCTAAACCAACACTTACAATAGCAGTATCTAACTCTGGATTAGACAGCTTACTCCTCACAAATGTCCATGTATCTGCGGTGAGGGCAGGTATGTTTATACTTTCAAGATCATCGGTACCTGTGATAGCACCGTTATCTAGATGAAGTTTCAAATTACTTGCAGATGTTGCAGTAGAACACTTCACCCAAAATTCTATGTAGTCATACTTACTAATATCTTTAGAAGTTATAGTGTCATACAAGAACGTGCCAGCAGATAAATCACCGTCCTTATTTAGAGTAAATTTCAAGGAATTGTTACCTTGTTTTTTGTCTTCAGAATCTTGTTCTACTCCAAAATAACTTACGGTATTAGTATCAAAAGTATCTCCACAGGTATGTAACCGCGTGAACTCCACGCTGTCACGATAGTAAATATCCTGAATCATGGAGATGCTAGACGGAGCGTCAAATCGAAGAACGTGTCCATCAGTGTGAAGACTGACATCCTCTACAGGATCATAGGCATGTCCAGTAACATCCATGATGGCTTGGTTTATAAAATCATGTATACGAGTAGGGGGGAAATCACTATCCCAGAGTTCATAAGTATCACCGGACGCAGTATTTGTACCTACCGTAACCCCGGCACTAGCTACAAGCGTCAGTGTAGGAGTAGGAGCAGCATCATACTCAGTAACCCTGGCTATATCTCCATCATTACTACCGGAAGTAAATACTATCCACTTCCCTACGTGGTCACCGTCTCCACCTATCACAGTGGTAAGAGAAGCATCTACTATGGTAGTAGTATTATTATTTGTCCCAGTAGCAGTGCCAATGTGCATTGCTCCTAAGTTATATCCTATAGACTGACGTATCTCCTTACGAGTCCGCCCTTGAATGACAGGCATTTCCTACACCTCATTCTAATATCGTTTGTGTTTAACGACCTTCTTACCGGTCCTCTTGGCGTAGGTTTTAGCTGCCTTCTTGCCAGCTTTACTGTACGAGAACTTCTTCTTTCCTACCTTTGGCATCAGATGCCTCCTTGCCATTTACACTCGAAGCTTTATCCTCAAGCTCGGCAATGTAAGTATCTTTCTCTGAAATAGTCCTCTGCAGGGATGCCACCATCACCTGAAGATTCGTTACTTCATTAACTTTTGTACGCAGAACCGTCGAAAGATCTTCTTCTGTTATTGTTATATCCGTCATTGTTGTGTCCTTTCAGCGTTCAGAACCCTTGTAATAGATTACTCCGTTACTGCTCTGCTTACGCCGCCTTGCGTGTTCCTTAAAATCGTTTAGAGCCCTGCCTATCTCTTTTCTCTGTTCGAGCGTAGGCTTCTTAACTTTCCCCTTTAACCTGACTTCCTTCAGCCAGTTTTCGAGGGACTGTGCCGCCATGTCCTCTATGTGCGATTGAGGCACACCAGGATCAGCCGGCACCTTTACCACAACCGAACGATCCGTTTCCTTGTCGTGGAAACGAAACGTATGAACAACCATGGACGCCCCAGTCTCTCCGTTGAATCCAATACCGGAGTCTCCAATATACTTTGAGCCTTGAGGCGTCCAGAGTTCTGTTGTCATTACTCTATGTTTGCTTTAATAAGTCCGTATTCGCCAGCCACGCCAGCTATCGGCCCCATGTAACCAACGGGAGAAAGGTTAACTGCACCATCTTCATCATAAACTTCTACTGCCCCATCTACGCCATTGGATGCTACTAAAGGAACACCTAAGCCAGGAGTTCCATCAATTAAAGCTGTTGTAAACCCTTTGACACAAAGCCATCCGAAATCAGTATCTGCAATATCTACACAAGTCCAACCTAGAGGAGCATGGTCTACGTCGTTAGCATCATGTGCCTCTACTTCCGTGTATGGATTTTCGTATAGCCCAACTTGCTGTGAAGTTGTTATCGCAGTTGCAAGCCCGTCTTCTTCGTCAAGTGTTATTACACACCCTGTTTCACTTGATACCGCAGTATTACCTTTGACTCTGTACATATGACCTTCTTCTTCAACATCGTTGAAGATAAGCCATCCATCTTTGTATAGATCCTTTGCAATAGTTAAAGACCCCGAAAGAGTTACAGTAGTAGCTCCAGCAGAGGCGGCAGTTACTGCTAGGTCAACCTGATGGGCAGCAGTTCCATCAATACCCATTACTAATTTACCTGCAGTTATATCTTCACCTGCTTCGCAATACACAAATTCTCTATCAAAAATCTGCATCCGAGTACCTAGTTTGTGTTTCTGGGCAGAAGTGGTTACTTTCTCCCATCCGTATTTACCCATTATTGTTTGTGGAAACGACATAACAAACCTCCTTAAAGGTTACTTATTACAGGGTCAAGCCCTGCGATAGGCCGATATATATTACACCTGCCACGACCTCGGCCTATCGTTACAGCCGTGGCAAATGACTATTTATGTTTTCGCCGTTTGTGCATACGGAGACTGGACAACTTACCCGAGTGACTTTCACTTGTAGCAATATAGTCACAATCTCCGCTATCACATCTATATTTATCTGATGTCACCTCGGCAACCTTGGGGGCTGCCTTTTCCTGACACCATTCACACTCACACGTATCACTGGGAGGCCAAGGGAATAAACCAATCTTAGACTTCTTCAGCACGTAGTCAGGGTTACCTGGGATATTCTTTATCTCGCTTCCGACTTCATGGGAAATGTTCCCATTATCAAAATACATGGTCTTATGACGATATAAAGTTGTCTTAGGTTGCCACTCATCTATGTACTTCAGGGAGTAGCCGATACCGGCTAACTCATTCTTCATTTTATTACGCTCGGTTATCCCTACCATGAATTATCCCCTTCGATCAATGTCTATGAGCTAGTTGTAAGATCGCCAATCTCGAACTGAAGTCCTGCGCCTCGGGAGTCGTCTAGTTCAAACACACCGTAGTCAGCTGTCATCACTACTTCAGTAGCCCTGAGAGAAGCATCCCTCTGTCGCTCAGTCTTGGTGTCTACGCTGGTAAGGGCAGCCATTGCGCCTTTGTCAGCTATAACACCGATGCCTGAGTCCTGACCGGTTTCTTTCTCAATATTCCCATCTTCAAATATAGGAACACCGTTAATAGGTCGCAGTCCACTATAGAAATTCTTTAGTAAGTCTACGCTCCATCCACTGGTGAGTTCACCGCCTACCGTACTTGCAACGGTCGCTGCCTCTTTAGAGAGAACAGCAACTGCATTTGGATGATGGACAATATACATCTGGGAGCCAAACTTATTAGCTTTAGCCTTAGATATAACAGCATGAACACTTGCCGCATTCATGTTATGACCATCAGACCCATATTCAGTCCCGTCGTTGAGGTTTGTATAAAGAGCAATTACATCCGTGTCTTTCTTCCTTGCCATTCCATCGCCCAGCTGTCTGCCTATCATGGTAAACACGTTAGGGGCAGATTGCCTGACCAGTTTATCGGTAAGAATAACCTTGGCTCCAACCTCACTTGCGGTGAGATCAACCATGGTCATACCGATCTCTTCTTCATCGATTATGTCCTGGCCATCCACCAGGTCTGACATACTCATCTGTCCTACCTTGGGAACCGTTACCTGTTTTGCTCCCTTGGGGAGTTTAAATTGTTCGATAAGAGCCAATGCAGGTGCATTATGCTCCTCTGTATACCTAGCCGAAGCTATGATTATTCGTTGGGCATTTTCAAGATTGCCCGTTGTTGCTGTCTGTGCCATTAGAAATCCTCCTGTTAGATTTTATATTCCCATTAATCGCTTTGCAGCCGCCACCACGTCAGGTGAAGTATCACCAGAAATGTACTTGTCCAACAGGTCGTTCTCAGAACCGGAAGCTGAAGGTGTTGGCTGGTTATCATCGAATGACTGTGCGGGAACCTGCTTCTGTTTTAGTTCAGCAAGCTCAGCCGCCATAGCCCTTGTCTCAGATAACCGCTTTGCCTCTGCTTCCATCTCCTGGGGGGTGCCATATCTGCCCAGTATCTCCAGGTCGTCCAGCCCGAGTTTATACTTCTTTGCAAAGTGGATGGAAGCGTTACGCTGTCCCTCTGCAAATTGCCTCTGCTGGTCAGCCTGTTGCTTGGACTGTGTTTGTTGGGCAAACTCATTTGCCGCTTGTGCTGCCTGTTCCGGTAGATAACCCTGTCGCTCCAGGTCCTGCTGATACTGGCTAGTCTGCTGTTGAAGCTGAGCCCTCTGTTCCAGCTGACTGTAGTACTGCAACTGTTCTTGTTGCGCCCTGACCTGTTGCTCCAATGACTGCTGATCCACCTGTTCAGGCTGCTCTTGCGCCTGCGGCTGCTCAGGTGTAGGGGATTCCTGCGTAACAGGTTGTTCCTGCGACTCAACAGTGTCTGCCGCGGGAGCCGTGTCCACTACACCAGTGTCCGGGGCCTCATCGGTAGGGGTAACATCAGTTATGCTAGCCTCCATAGAATCGTCGCCCGGCACGGGAATATCGGCCCGTTCAGTAACCATAGCTCACCTCCAATGTTCTTCAGTATACATAATTGATAAAGTGTGTACAATCATAAATTAACGATTTTCAGCTTTCCACTTGTTTCTTGCGTTACGTGAAGCCTTGGCCCTTGCCAGCGCCCCGGTGCTGGAATGGTACTCTACTGCCTTCCTTAACTTGGACTTACTTCCCAGTAGATTACCCAAGTAATCTATGTTTGTATTTCTCAATACGTACTCGTATGCCTCCAGGTCACTCATGCGTAACTGTTTCATAAATGCATTCTGCTGTTCGGTCTGATAGCCTGGGTCGTAGTAGTCTTTACCCTCGCCTTCGTTGCGTCCTATATTGAAGAATTCATTGAGGGCCTTTTCCCCTGGAGTATCACCCTCTCTATACCCCATGCCTGGCCCATGCTCATGCATACGGGCTCCCATCTTTTGCTTGCTCATCTCACCTATCTCTTCGTAATATTTATTTACCGCAGCCTCCTCTGACACTCTATTGCCTAGAATAAGGTCTGCCTCAATTTGTTGTAGTCTTGCTTCAAACCTAGATTCTATGTCATCAATAGTCCCGCCCAGCCCGTACCTTTCACGCTTTTCCTTGGCTGCCTTGGTACGTTCAAGCTGTTCCAGGTGCGCCTTTTGCCATGGTTCTGCGTCCCTGTATTCAGGCCATCCCAATGCCCTTGCCTCGTCATTAGCGGCGTCAGTGAAGGTTTCTCCTGAGGTTCTTCCCCCTAAGAATTCCGTGCCTACAGCGGTAGCCATTTCCTTGCTGAATATCGGGACCTCTTCCCCCCACATCTCATAGGCTGCCTGTATGGGGAACGGCAGTACTTTAGATTGAGCATAATCTAAAAGCTCTTTGTTGACTCCGAACTTACTTTCATCTCCTCCAAAGAATGAGGACATGGGAACGCCCATAGGGGTGTCGCCTCCCAGTATGTCTATAAGGGAGGACGCCACTGGGGGCTGCCTCATCCTTAACCAGTCATAGATAAATTTACCTGTAACGTTATCAGTATCGAGCGGCGCAGCCATGAGTGCCATCATGGATCTCAGTCCACCGCCTATCCCATACCATCTTCCGCCAATCTCGTAAGAAAGGAATCTCTTACCATTTAAGGGATTGAGCCCCCGTAATAATTCCTCATCACTCTTACCCATGGCCTTGCCTATGCCCCAGTATGTTAATGCCCCGCCTATCAGGGTCTGTCCCAATGCCCTCCTCGCTTCTACACCAACCCTCCCACCGGCAAGAGTATTGGAGAATACACCAAACAGGGAACGTGTATACCTCGGAGAGAAGAACACCCATGCGTTTTCAATCGATCTCTGCGTGGCTGATACGCCTAACGCCCTTGAACTGGTAACGCCCAGCATCGTGTCAGTGTAACGCGCAAGCCTCATTAATTCCTCTTCCAACGCATTCCCTGAAGCCTTCCTTGACGCAGTCTGGGCAAATCCGTCAAACATATACGCCCTGCCCATTCCTATAAAGGTTTCAAATGACCTCTGGAAAGGCCTTATAGGTGCGCCTACCCTGCTCTGCAAAAGGCCGGATTCAAAGAATTCGGAGGTTAGACCCAGGTCTATACCATACTTAGATGCAAGCTGTGATTCAGGGCTATACTGTCTCCAGTGCATGTAGAAGTCAGGGTCAATCATTGCCCTGAATGCCCCGTGGACAGCCTTGGACCACCTTACAGGGGACCTGAAGAACAATATAGAGCCCTGTATAGTGAACTGTCCAAGATCAAATGCGCCAGCCTGTAACGTCCTCAATAAAGAAGATACACTTCCAGCGTACTTATTTAATTTATCAAAATTAGTTAGGTCTGCCCTCTGTAACTTGGGGAGGAATGCCTGCAACTCTTTCCAGTCTTCCTCCCTGAATATGGGAACTTTATCATGTTTGAAGTAGTCAATCGGCCTCACTTCCCCTTGCTCAGACAGCCTCCCCTTACCAATGACCTTCCAGTCTTTCGGGCCAGGCCTGCGTGCCAGACGAGGGTCTATGCCTGAAGGACCCAACGGCCCCGTGTGTCCTCTATATTTCTTGACTATCCTGTCTGTAAACACCTGGTCCCGTATCATTTTGTGTATCGCGTGTACGTATAACTCAACCTGCTCCAACGGGTCTTTCTTATAGTTAACTCCTCCCTTGACCCCATCTTCCTGCAGATCATAGAATCTCTTTTTGAGTATGCCTGCCTTGGCCCCTACCTTTCCGCGTGCGGCTGTATACTTGCCATTGGTCTCTATCCACCTGGGCCAGTAGCGCATACCCTGTGCCATTTCAAGCTTGGGGAATTCTCGGCCTGTGCTCTTCTCATATAGCATTACCATGTCGTCAAGTAATTCATGACCTCTTTCTATCCACTCCACCTGTTCCCGTGTAAGGAAAGGCGCATACTGATTCATGTCTTGAGCCACGTCACCGAACTCGACCCTTCTCTTATCAAGGAGCGTGATCTTGCCGTCATCGCCTATTACCTTTTTAAAGGGGCTGCGTGCGAGTGCGGATAGTCTCTGGGAGGCCTGGGCAGCATGGTACTCTTCAAGGAGCATATACCCCAGTCCTTCCATCCTGATCGGGGACCGTTCAATTATTGCTGATGGATTGGCAGAATTGATCAGCGTTCTCAAGGTTGCCCCTACTCCTACTGTTCTACCCTTAATGGTTGTGTCAGGCAGATTGCCTAACCAATTGGCAACCCAACGCAACGAGTCTTTTGCATTATCGCCACGAACATTTGCGTCGAGAAGCTCATCCACTAAATTAGAACCCATTTCAGAGCGTAGGCTATCCCATGAGTCCACATCATCTATAATGTCCCCTCTTCTTCCGCCCCATCCTCCGCCTCCCAGTACATTTCTCCCTGCCCTGCCCAGAGCAGCACCTGTATCCCCCAGTGTATTTCTGAGGCGTGGCATTACTCTACGGGATTGTATACCAGCTCTTTCTGCCTGCAGGGCGCCTAGCATGTCAAACAATCCAGTCTGGGCTGGCCCAGACTGAGGCACCATAGTCCCTGCTGTTGCAGTCGGGCCACCCAATGGAGTCACGAATCTATTTTCGGGAGGCAATATCGGGTTTCGCTGTTGCCATGGCCTGAAGTCTTTGTGTATGGTACGTCCCTGCTCATCAAGGAAGGGTACCTGTATGGGAGGTCTTTGGTCTAAACCAAGTCCTTCAGGATATATGGCAGATGAACTTGCCTCCAGTTCCTTAAAGTGATCATACTCAGCCACCCGCCTATCCCACGGCTCCACGTCTAAATATCCCTTCCCTGAACCTGCCATCGGGAATCTGGGCTTACTTCCCAGCCGTAACCCGTATTTACCTGTACCTGTCAGAGGAGGGTAAATATCAACTACGCCCTTGTATTCTGATGCATAATCCCCATTCATAAGCCTTCTATATACATCATCAACTACATTCCCATGGGTCAACCTTAATGGTTCCAATAGTTGCTTAAAGTAATATAGTAGTTTCTGTATAAGGCTTTTATACTCAGGTCTATCCAGGTAAAATTCCCTTACCGCCCTATCTGTCATTACCTCGGCAAACCATTCTGTAAAGTTTTGATATTTACGGTTATCTGCCATATAATCTTCAGCTTCAGCTGTGGTAAATCTATACCACTGACCTCTTGCCCTAACATTCTCTGGACTATAGAAGGCAGGATCCTTCTTAGGTATGTTTCTTGCCGCTTCCACCTTGTCTAAAGCTCCCGGGCGTACATCCTGCACATCTTCTACCCATGCTCGTGCCAACTTCGCCAAGTCTTCCCTGGGTACAAAATTCATAAGATGGTGCATAATTTCATGCACTGCTGCTTTTTGGGCTCCAGTACCAGCCCCCCTAGCTCCTACTTCTCCCCCCACACGGGCTGCATTATCCATTGCTATAGACGAGCCTTTAATCAGATTAAGTGTTAAGTTGACCAATGCATTTTTTTCAGTAACGTCCCCCAGCTCATATACTTCACGGAGGGTTGTCGGAGGCTTGATGCCTCGATCCAATTCTCCCATCCTTTGCTTTTGCATAATGATAAGCCTCAGCCTATCCACTATAGCTGCTTCTTCCTCGGGGAGTATATCCTTAGGTATGCCTCTTGCAGACCTAACTACGGCTGCTTGGCTAAAACCCCTGGAAGGGAAAAACCCCGCGGTAGGTTCTATATAAGTAGGAAAATAGGCACCCGCGACGTCTTCAAGGTCTTGAGCCGTGCCTATCTTGCCACTCCACTTCGAGAAGTCAGTATTGTTTTCCCATATAGCCAACCGCAAATCTTCCATCATGTTGTCAGGAACAGCCTTGATGAACCTTGTTGCAAGGTTTATATGTACCGGGTCAATACCTGCAGCTCCGTAGCGTTTTCTTATCTCCGCTATCATGTCATCTTTAACCTTAGAACCGGTAGCCTTTATCTTATCCAGGGCTTCCCGTTGAGCTGCCTGCCCGGTAGCTGCAGGCCCAGCACCTACTTGACTCAGTGGGGGCTTGGGTATATCAGTTGAAATAGATTGCCAATTACTACGGTGGCCGGGGGTAGCCCGCATCCCCGCTATCTCAGTAGCCTCTGGGAACATGCCTCTCATAATATCGCGCACAACCATCATGTCTGTACGGCTAAGCATTGGGGTCTTACCTTCAAACGTACCATATACAGAATGAGCATCATTGGTTATGTTCAACAGCAGTGTTTTTTCTGGGCCAACGGTTGCCTCAACCCTCCAACTATCTTTACCACGGGTTATGGTTAAATCCCCATAATGCATATCGGTATCATACCAATCAGTTTCTTTAGCCCCTCTGATAGTTAAGTCTCCTACTTTAACGTCTTCCCCGGCCAGTATGCGTTTGGACAAAGAGCCTGGAGAGGGCTCTGCATGTTTATACTTCCTGCCGGTTTGGGCCGCTTCCCAAGGTGTCTGGGAATCTATCCAAGTGAGTGCGTTATCTAAATCTCGGTATAATAATGCTGGCCCATCTCCGCCAATTCCCGGCGCAGTAGCAGTAGTCTCTTCACTGATGTCTCTACGGATTGACCTTCCTGCCAAGTCCTCGAATACATCAATTCCGACACTTGCCCCCGTTTGACTACGTATATGGATGACCGGGTTGATGAAATCCGGGCTCAAATCCATGGGCCAAATATCTTCTATTAGGTCTAGCGCAAGCATCTTACGTCCGTCGTCTGAAGCTAGTATCTCCGGTAGCCCTTTCCACAAGCTTAATAACCTATGAATATCACTGACTTCCTGTGGGGATAGATTTGAACTCACACCTTGCATCCTACGCCATAAAGCGTTAGCTTCTTCCCCAATACCGAACCGTGGGGGTACTTTACCTAGTTCTTCTACTATCCTGACTACATCCCGTTCCTTGGCCAGGTATTCCACTCCAAAACGACTGGTAGTCCGCCCAAGTACATCCCAAGTTGATGCATCCCAATCTTGGCCCAACGGGTCCAGAATGGGCTCGTCTGCTCCACTAGTCATGCGTGGCAGTTCAACTTCATCAGCAGCCCTGCCTACGGATCCATAGAGTATCTCATCCGCTTCATCTAATAACTGTCTCGCATCTCGACTCGCAGCTTCTCCTATTTCCGCGTATCCTTGAGCCTCCCAGTCTACATTGAATCTATCAGGAGCCAATCTACCCGTAGGGCGAGGGCCACCCATCGTACCTCTTCCCAATGACAACACTTCATCAGTGTCAGATATAGCCTTACCTCCATGACGTTTTGCTATAATATCGTAAATGAATGAATGTCCTTTTCCCGGTGGAAGTGGAATTTGAGCATGGCTGATTTCAGTACCTATGTCGTCCGTTAGATTAACGCCTCTCCGCCGCATCTCGGAAGACATTGATAGTTCAGCCATCGACATTGTTTCTAATTCCACTTCCACCTTAACATCATCTATCTCGTCAAATCCTGCCCTAAAGTCATCAGGTATTTCCCTCATGGGCATTCCCATGTAATCATCTTTCCAGGTTCTACCTTGAGCGAGGCTTTCCCGAGCCCTAGCCACCCCTTGATCAACTGCCTCTCTAATACGCAGTAAGTCCTGCTTTATCTCTGTTGGCATAATAGTTGCAGCAGCCCTGGCTGCGACATCAGGTGCTTCTTCCACAACCTGCCTTGCGGCTATGCCTTCTGCTGCTTCCCTCTGATAGATGCGGGGAGACTTGGGCATCCTAGCTGACATATCTACCAGTGGCTGTATGAGCCCCCTGGTAATACTGCCGTGCATACCGTTACCGAATATAGTGTTCGTGAGTTCGTTAGTTGTCTTAGGAACACGGTAACTATCAGGAAGCCCCATGTATATTCTCTGCATCTCGGGAGTCATGTCTATGACAATGCCGTATTCAAAACCCCTACCTTGAGGGTCAGGTAATATGATACGCTTCTTGCCGCTTACCGTAAGTGTCGGGCCTATACCGCCTGCCTGCCTTGCGTTAACGCTTCCCTGAAGCGTACCCCCTGTAGTTATTATGGGTTCATTGGCAGATAGTTTACCTTTATTAATACGGGCTATTATCCTTGCTTTTTCTTCATTCCACCTAGGTACATCTTTTACCAGCTCACCTTTACCTTTCGCTGCTTCTATTCTTATATACTTGCTCAGCGAAGTATACCAGTCCGTGCCTCCTGTCCTTTCCGGTAATTCAGGAAGATTGTAACGATGCCTAAAAAATCCCCACTCGTCCCTCTCGCCACGTACCGCCCTGAGGATCAATCTTTTTCTATCCTGCGCCCCCCCGTAATCAGCCGAGTTATAGACTCCCATATCCCACTTGTAGCCTAGCTCATCCAGCGTATCTGTGATTATGTTGAGCAGGGCAGCCCCTTTTTCAGGAGTTTCGGACCATACGCCTGGACCCCTTGTAACATATCCACCATACGCAGGCACATTTTCCAAGGAGAATGTAGCGGGCATGCCTGCGCGTAAATTCCTCGCAACTGACATGGCAATAGCACGGTCATTTTCATTTACCACTTTTCCAACATTTGCCAATGAAAATCTCGTACATTCAGGGGAAGCATGATAGTGGGTTGCCCCGGAGTATTCAAATCCCAGTGATTGCCTAATATCAGCAATATCCCTGGGTTCAACGTTTGTTTTCCAAATCTTATTGTATATAGCAACTATCTCTGGGCTATACTCGTCTACATGTACAGTGTCATAGCTACCAGTACGTAGCGCACCCTGCATTGTGCCAGCGCTTGCCATTGAATCTGCTACCTTGGCAACAGGTTCGGTAATCACCCTCCTGTAGAACGCATCCAAGTCTTCAGCGTCACGAACAAAAAATCCCCGGCTTTCCAAATACTCGTTTAGAAGTTTAGTAGATAATGAATCTACTTCTTTCGTTCCAATGGTGTCCAATATAGTAGGAATGTAATCGTCACGGGACATGTCCATGAGCCGCTGATTCAACTCTTCTAACGTAGGTTGTGGATACCTTTTCTTGAACCACTCTGATTGATTACCGTATAGCTCCTGTATACGTTCCCTCGCACCTACCGAGGCAGGGGATGTTTCAGGGCTGCCGGGACGTAGAAGCCTGCCCCAGTCTGCTTCCTTCCTCGTTGCTGCCTTTTCGGCTATATCTCTCGCTGCCTGTGGCAGTACTATATTTCCCTGCATTTCCGGGCTGGTGAAGAAGGCAGACTGTGGATGAACGGTTAAATGTTCAAGCCCCCTATTTGCCAGTCTCTTGGCCTTATCGGCAGCCTGCGCAGATTTAACAGACTTGGTTGTCTTCAATGCCTTGCTAGCTGCACTCCAGCCCCCGGTTAGCGCCACGTCTGCAGGAAGAGTCCATAGTGCCTGTTGCCACCACGGCATCTCCCGGTACTGTTCTTGTGCTCTCTCAGTCGTTTCGCCGTAATCAAGGAAGCTTCCACTGCCAGGGGTAACAAAGTCTTTGAATGCCTGCTTGGTTGCCTCAGACTCCTCGCTTAATCCTTTGCGAAACCCCTTGCCTGAACCAAGAGCCTCAGTAGCCAGCTTAGTAGCACCCCCTAGTGTTTCAAATAACTCTATACCTTCTACAAATGGCTTCTTTGCTGCCGCAGGTACCTTTAACGGTTCTGATACCGGCAACTTGGATACCCTTAGTGCGTTAGGGAGCCTATCTAATAACTCCTGGTTATATCTCTCCCAGTCCTTCTCGGTAGGATTCTTGGGTAGCGGGGTGAAGTCCCTCGGAAGATTGATCTTATTACTTATGAATATATTTTCTATTTTATACTTGTCTTTTAGTGCTTGCGAAATATTTGGATTATTTAGCCATCTACTTATCTCATCTTGATGAGCCTTTTCCTCTTCTACTTGATCCCAATATTCCTGATAGGGAGACTTTCTACTGAATACATTGAAGGGTGCTATCCTCCCCCCTCCACCCGGATCGAGATGTTCCCAGTTGGGCTGTATCATTTTAAAAGCAGTATCACGGGTTATAGGCGTAGGTGTAGCCACTGGCGAAGGAGGGGAAGGTACCGGTGGTGCTGTTAACGCAGCCTCCAGCCCCTGTTCTTGCCAGGGCGGTATCCAGCTTTCAGGTTCCTTGGGTTTCTCTATACGAAACCCCTTACCGCTAGGCCTGACCTGACGCACGAACTTCATAAATGGATTAAAATCTCTAGCCGAGCCTAAACCTATCATGCTATTACCTAGTAATATATCTGTCTTGTAGTCGGACTGAATCTGCCGGTTGTCCTACCTGCCTGTTGCGGAGTAAGTGCCGCATACCTCTGGGTAAACGGATCAGACGCAAGGTAGTCCTGGAACTTAGCCGTGGGGTCCTGGCCCGCGCGTATCTGTTCTCCCAGTCCTCCAAGGAAGTCACTCCATACGTTCTGAAACTGACCCTGTAGGTATCTTCTTTCGCCCGGTCTCTGAACACCTGTCATCATTGGGTTACTGTAATATGCCAGTTCAGGGCTTTCCTCAAGCCACTCCAGGTATGGATTTTCTAATATCCCAGTCGAATATTGCTGGTAACCTGGGTTGTATGAATAGGCAGAGGGAGCTGCGCCTTGTCCTGTCTCTTGTGGGTTATACCATTTTTGAGTCATGTATTACTCCTGATTAACCTTGATAGAATTCGTCTTCCAGTGGGTTATAGCCCTCTGGTGCAGGAGTACCATAAGGTGTTGTTCCCCAAGGATGAAGGCCTGTCCTTTCCTCTATCGACGGGGTCAACAGATTCTCTGGCATAGTTATATCTCCCGTCAAGGCTGCCTGCGTAGAAGCTCCTGGTACCCATCCTTGCTCACCCATTACTTGACCAGTGGGCGGAGGAGGAGGGGGAGGAGGGGCAGTCCAAGCGGCAAATTGCCCCATGTCGTTTACTCTTGGCATGTAGCCTGGGTTAGCCGAGTACTGCGAGGCAAACTGCCTTAGCATCTCACCTGCCGCCATCTCTGGGTTAGCTGCCTGCCACTGGTCAACCGCCCTGCTTATACTGGGCTGTATTGCCCTGCGCATTATAGGATTACGGCCTGCCATCATTGCCCCTGACATTATATCCCTTGTCTCACCAGGGGTAATGGTAGAAAGATAATCATATGCCGGGCCTGATACGCTTTGGCCCCATAGGTTTTCAGAGGCAAGTTCGCCTATTCTTCCCAGCGCAGACCCCCATTGTCCAGATGTCCACGGGGTGAATCCACCGGCGCCAGGCTGGCTATACCCAGTCCCTGCGGCCCAGGGTTGGTATACACCTGGTGATGCCTCAGGAGCGGTAAATTGCAGAGGAGACTTAATAAAATCAGAATATGAGCCCAGGTCTCCGTAACCTCCTATTGATGTAGGGGCTGCGGCAAGCATGTACCTGCCCTGTAATGCCCTATCCCTATCTTGCAAAATAGTTCTTGCAAAAGGAGAGTACATATTAAATTGAGGCCCTGCCATATACTGGTTATATAGCCGCTGCCTTCCTTCTTGTGTGCCGCTTAATGTATCCTGCCACGGCCCTACCCATGGATTAGTCATATCTATCCTCCTTGAATGTTCTTATTGCTTCCGTACCCTTTTGGCCCATGCCATTGAAACTTTTTTGCCCCTGCCCATTCTTCCCATAGATTCCTACCCATCCGCGCCTGTATCTGGGGAGACAGGTCATTTATACCTATACCGCCATCATGGTAGGCCTTTGCATAGGTAGTCTCCAGTCCTTTCTCATCTAGAAAAGTATCACCGGGTTTTACCTCGGTGTTATTCATCATCCATGAATCCAGCTCACGGTTTATGGTCTGGCCTGCGTATCTTTTAGCAACAGGATTCAATCCCTTGGTAGACTTGGTTATTATCCATCCCTTAATATTACTGGGGTTACTGGAGAATATATCATGTGCATCGGCTATGAATCTCATTCTTTCTGCCGATATCTCTCTTGGCTTGTAAGCACCTGGGAGTTGTGGTTTTTGCCAGTCACTCCTATCGCCGGAAACCGGGTCATACGTGGCATCTACGGGTATACCAGGCGCATCTGGTAGATTCGTTAAGAAATTTTTATCAGCCCATGACCCTTCTTCATAGCCGGAAGAACCTGGGCCAGGGGGCGGGCCAACACCTTCTTGATGTAGCAGGATCCTGTATAGTGTCTGTAGGTTGCCCTGCCATTCATCCCTGCTCCATAGCCTTGGAGGACCCTCCATACCTTCAAAAAACTGCGAGTCAAGATACTGAGAGTATTCTTTCATGGGAGGCTCAACTCTTGTGTCTGCCTCAATTTTCCCAATATCAGTCTCAATATCAGTATCTGTTGAGTCAGGGTCTTCCGCCTCCAAGCTACGGCCTATTGGCATAAAGTACGGAGATCCAGGCATCATACGTAACAGCTTGAACTGTCTCCTGAGCTCGGATTCCATGTCATCCATAATCTTCTGTTGAGCCGGGTTCATGTTGAGATATACCGAATTACGCTTTTTAAATTCGTCGTATATCATATCCATCCCTCTGTCAACAGTACTCAGGTATCTTACCAGCCAGTTACCGTCTACCGTGGGTGGTGCAACTCCTGTCTCCTGGTATAGTTCCTGAACTGCAGGGTCACCGCCAGGATACAAAGGTCTTGGTTCAAGTTTTCGCACTGGTGATGGAATCTGACCAAATGCAGGACCTCCCCCTGGTCTATCAGCCACGGATAGCCCTATATCTTTTCCGCCAGGGGCCAGCATGGACCATGGCACATCAGGAGATCGACCTGCCCAGCCCTTTGCCATTATATCTATAATGGACTGTTCACTTCTCCTGGTTCTTGTCTTCTTTTCAGCGTCTTCAGTGCCGCCACCGAATATAGCATGGATAGCCTTCCCATAGTCGCTGGATATTTTATCTGATAAAGGTCCCATGATTACCTCGGCGGCACGAGGCCCATGCGCCTCATGCGTTCCTCGTCACTTTGAATAGCACCTGGCCTTGGTGATGCAGGCGGCATACCTACAGGAGGCCCCTGTGGCGGTACGGGCGGTACACCAAGTGCCGCATTAGGCATTACCTGTGGCGGCAGTCCGGGTGGCCCACCTCCCGGCGGTCCCATTGGCGGTCCTGGTGGAGGCCCCATTGGTGGTCCCATTGGTGGTCCCATTGGGGGACCCATAGGTGGACCCATTGGTGGCCCCATCGGTGGGCCGCCGGGTCCTGCTGGAGGCCCGGGAGGAGGACCCTGCACCATCTGGGCGGTCTTGGCGGTCTTCTCCATCAACAATCTCATTAGTTCACCGTAGTAGAATTCTGCCAGCTGGTCTCTTCCCCTGTTTTCCAGTGAAGATAATAGTGTCCAAAGTGCTGCCTCGGGTAGTTCTTTTTCAGCTACCTGCTCCTTGATAACGTCATCCAGCTGGTCTGCATCCTGAAGTCCGAGTACCCTGTCCCTGATAAATATGTCAGGCAGCAGCGGTGTAGGTCCCTCTCTTGCTATCTGGGCCATGCTCATCTTGGACATATCGTCCTGTGGCAGCTGGCTCATTATTGATACCTCGGGATCTCCGCCCTTCTTTATCACGTCAGGGCTTATCTCTTCGGCGAAATACATCCGCTCCTTATCCCTGCCTGATACCTCCATGGCCTTGAACCTTCCACTGCCGTACTGTGAAGAGATCATATTAAATATCTGCGTATATGCTCTTTCAAGTGTCTGTATCCTTGGGGACAGTACGGTTTCAATTCCCTGCCTGAGGGTATTAATTGCGTAACCTGACAGCTGGAACTGGAGTTCACCGTAGATAGAGTAGGGGAGTCCCCCCCTTTGTATCTCGCTGGATACGAGTCCCATGAAGGCACCTGATTCCTTAGCCATCTCAAGCATTCCGAGGGGTTCTACTTCCTCTCCCTGCCCGAGTGAAATCTCAGAACCTTCCTGATACGGGTCTTCATCGAGCGTCTTCGTTCCGTCCCTGGACTTAACCTTTAATCCCTGCTTTCGGGACCTTGCGGTAAGTTCAAGCATGGTAGACATCATAAAGTTATTGTTCTCGAAGTTCTCCCTGTTATGCTTAAACACGGATTCCCCGAAGTCTGCAATAGCATCGGAGCCTACTTCATCTGACTGTACCAGGGGTGCGGAACCCACCATTCCTATAAAGCATGGAACCCCATCGTAACCGTGCCTTGTCCTGCGCTTCAGGATCCTGTCACCGGTTACAACGTAGTTATCTTCCTTATCGTAGAAGTCATAGACCAATACGCTCTGTTCATCGTCTTTGCCTATGGACTTGAGGTTATATTGCTTTGCCACCTCTTCGGGGGATTTACGCATCCTGTAACATGCCCAGTCGAGTCCGTCAGGGCCTTCACCCCAGAAGGTATTAAGCGGGTCCCAAGGGGTTATATCAACCCTTGTACCCTGTTCTTTATCCTTTATCAGCAGCGCCCTGCCTGCGTACCAGCCCCTGAGGGTAACGTACCAGGCTAATTGGTCTCTGAGCGGGGGAAGAAGCCTCATGCACAGGCTGTCGTCTGCGGCACGGGTGATGCCTGTCAGGAACCTTTCCTTCTGGTTATCAGCGTCCCTCTGCTCTCTTTCGTTGCCGCTAAAGGGAATCCTCACCACCATTTCTGCGTTGGTAAGCCAGCTGATGATCTTGTCTGCCATCACCTGTGGTTCGTTGGAGGTATAGGACCTGTATCCATCCCCTGCATCGTAGGGTTCAAGCCTGTAGAGCCTGTGGTCCTGTTCCATTCTGTCCCTGAGTGGATAAGTAGATTTATAGTGGCCTTCCACCATGTCTACAATTTCAGAAAACTTACGTTTTGCCACAGCTACCACCTTTTAACGGAAATCTTATCCCGTCCCTGTACATAGCCGTATCCGTAGTTGTCCACTATACCATAGATCAGCGCTTTTACACCGTGGTTATTCTTATCCTCCGGTGAGGTTCCTACTATATTCCCATCGCGGTCAACTTTCCACCTGTATGCCCTTGTCTGACCGTCAAACGGGTTAGGGGCTGCCCCAAATTCCGAAAGAACCCCATCACACCGGGGATTTATCTTTAATTTTGCTTCTCTTGAGAGAGGGTCGGGCTTTAAAAAGCTCTTTAATCTCTCGGTTCCGTCGTTAATCATAACTTTTTGAGAATTTAAGTACAATCCCGTTTCCTTTAACCATATTTCAGCTGGCGCAGGCATTGCCTGGTGCTGATTGCCTGCTATATCTATCACCCCGTACTGCACATCCTGCCACCACGGGCGGTTTTTACAGATATCAATGATCTCTTCTGTGACCAGCCCTCTTTCGTAGACTTCATCTATGACATGGATGACATCATCGTGGATTTGAACAGCCATAACAGCGTATGCCCCTGCATATCCAGGGTCCATCCAGAGGTGAACAGGGTCACCCACTGACCACTTCACTTCTTCTACGTGGAGGTTGGGCCTGAATTCACTAAACACCAATCCTTCTGGCGGTGACGGGATACCTTCGATACGTTCCATGAAGAAATCGTCACTGGAATCTCTTTTAAGCCTCTGTATCTCGGGGTCCTGTACCCCACCTGGGTATAAGTGGGTATTTGTATAGCTTGGAAGTGAGAAACTCTGCTCATCATCCGTGGGTACCGACCATGCGGTGTGCATCTGCGGGTACCATCCGAGTGAACCTTCAAAGGTTCCTGATAAAAACAGCCAGCCTCTCTTAGGGGCGCATCTTCCTCTCATCCTGTAGAAGGTTTCTATATCCAGCTGTGATGCTTCGCAGGCAATAATACCGTCCGGTGCTCTCATTGCAAGTGTGCGTGGATCTTTAGCGGATTTTGTCTCTATGCGTGTCCCGTCTGCGAGTATAATCCTGCCTGGGTCAACCCTTTTAGAGGCTTCCTTGAGTATTCCCAGCGCGGAGAAGTCATCTATCAGGTACTCAAACTCTGCCCTTGTGCGTTCATAGTCGGCAGCGACCAGCCAGTAGAGCCCCTCGTCGTTGATTTCCATCATGCGTGCAAGCAGGTACTTGCTTGCCATCATGGATTTACCTGCCTGTTCACCCCCTGCAACGAGGATAAATCTTTTACGGCACTCTACTATCGGCATCTGTGCCGGGGTAGGGTTAAATCCCACCTTATCGTAGAGATAAC
>Ga0080013_1002180_pt1 | contig 23721 bp, 30 predicted proteins | sample ETNvirenome_6_85_FD_69236 | JGI IMG/M metagenome (GOLD analysis project Ga0080013, IMG submission 69236) | Marine viral communities from the Pacific Ocean - ETNP_6_85 (SPADES assembly) (version 2) | ecosystem: Environmental > Aquatic > Marine > Oceanic | place: Pacific Ocean | collected 2013-06-19
ATCGATGTTAGCAGCTTCCCATATAGGATAGAAGTGCATACCGATTGCGTTGCTTGAAGGGACAACAGCACCAGAGATGATGTTGTTTCCATACATTAAAGAACCAGCAACGGGTTCTCTGATTCCATCAATGTCCACAGGTGGAGCAGCGATGAAGGCGATTATAAAACAAGTTGCAGCAGTTAACAAGCAAGGAATCATAAGCACACCAAACCAACCCACATAGAGGCGGTTGTCTGTACTAGTAACCCATTCAGTAAACTGAGGCCAACCCTGTAATAATGCGCCATCTCTCTTTTGAAGAGTAGTCATTTTTTAATAGAGCGTTTTTTACTTGTATGAAAAGACATTGTAACCCCTTGGTCTTGGTTAGGGGGAAGTAAGGACGGTAAACCGCCAAGATTATTTATTATAACTTTCTATTAAGAGATTGTCAATTACTTTGGTTTCTTCTTTGCCTTCTCTACCTCTGCATCAATCTCTGGATCAGCAGTCTTAGGCATTGCTTTGGCACTGAGAGGATCTAATTTCTTATAACGACCTGCTTGTTTTCCATAGTTTGGATGCATTCCAGTTTTTGGATCTAACTCTGGTGGTGGATTCTCTGGGAATGTTGGTCTAATATCTGCTTGTTTAAAAAATTCTTTTGCGGTTTTTAATTTCTTTTTCATAGAAACTGACTCCGTTACTTTAGATTTTCGTTTTTCCTTTACTGGGTCAGGAATTACACCACGGGCCATCATCTGAGCATATAAAGGAGCATTTGTTCTCTTAAGATCATTAATAGACATTCTTACTTCACCTGGTACATGTTTTCCTCCACCAAATGTTTCTGCACCAGTAATAGATTTTGAGAATACAGCACCAAGTCCCATTCCTACTACTTTTGAAAGTGGATCACTACCAAACTTAGGTGACGCATCCACACTATACTTACCCAAACCAGTATAAACTACCTTTTGTAACATATTCACCTGACCCTTATTCTTTTGAAACTCTTGTGCATTAGGAGTAAAATCATAATTAAATGGAACAACTACTTCTTTACTACGAGAATCATATGTAGGTGGTTGAGTAGTTCCCATAATATTATCACCCATATCTAAAGTACCATCTACATTAAAAGATGCTTTATTAAATGCAGAATTCACATACTTCTTACCCAAATAATTATTATCTACTGTTGAGGGTAAAGTATTTGTAAGATGTCTTGCAAAAGTTTCACCTGCTTTCCCAAGTTTCTCCCAAAAATTAGCCATCTCAGGTTTATTTAATTGATTAGCTAATATATTCTTTATTCCTTCTTGTGAAGCATCAGATTTAGGATCTGCTTCCAATTCTCCTACTATTTTTTTCTCTTCTGATCCCTCCGCATCAGTGGATTCTTCTCCCTCAATATCAGTATCTGCTCCTGCATCTGATGTTACAGGATTGCCATCAGAATCAATCTCCACAATCCTCTGAGACATCTCTCTAAATCTTTCATTACTCAGATCCATTGCATCCTTATTAAGTTTGCTTATAGATTGACCTAATGCATATTCAGGAGTTCCAGGATCATATCCACCAAAATTAATATAAGTTGCTTTTCCATATTTATTGCCAGAAGGTAATGTCCACCCATATCCTGCTGCTATAATTAATTCATTCTGCTGTTTTGTCACATCCTTATCAAGAGCATCCCTCCACGCATAAAATGCTTCATATGCAGGACCTCTTACATCCCAAGATAAGTCTTCAAATTTTCGATATGTTTTGCCATTAACAGTAACACTAGTTCTACCTGGACCATTCAATCTCTTTAAATGTTCAGGAGAAAGGATATTCTTATCCGCAATAGGTAACTCTGTACCTGGAGGATCAAATGAATAACCATCTTTTTCTCCCCATAAATCCGATGCTCTATCAGATACACCATCTCTATTTGCTTGTTGAATATCTGCAACCTGTTTATGAGGCATCTGAGGATCATCTAATCTAGCATTTGAGCCAGGAAAATCAGGTCCCATATTAGTTGTTGTATATTTTTTTCCTGATGCCAATATATCCTGTACTCTCTTCTTTCTTTTCTTAGGAGAAGTTGTACCTGATCCTTGCCCAACTCTTACGAATACACTTGCTTCTGGACTATCAAGAGAAACAAAAACAGTCTTTGGAGTTTTTCTTCGATACTGAATATTTGTTATTCCATAATGATCATATTCTCTTCCAGAATTTGTCTGCTGATACAGCATAAATTGCTGATCTTTATTACGAGCCCACGTAGGGATATCAATTGTCCATTGTCTTAATCCTGGATATTGACCATCATATAATGGAATTATAATATCATTAACATCCTGGACATCTGCATTTTGATCATAAGATAATAGCTGCCAATAACCCTTAGGTGCCCTATCCTTGTTAAACCACATCAACTTCAATTCTTCATTATCTACATCAGGATCTTCTCCACCATTAGAATCATTTCCTCTAATAGCAGTAACAACCATTTGATCTATATTACTAGCATCTACTGCTTTTAAAATAGCATGTCTATTTCCACCTGACCAAGGTTCAGTAGTACCATCACTAGTAGTATTAGTATCTGCATTAAATGCTAAGTGCGTTCCTATATCAAATCCACCATCTTCTCCCGTTCCAGTTCCACTAGATTTAACGTTTACCCCCCTAAACATCATATTATCTAATCCATTATCAACACCATCAGTAAATGAATCTACTGTAGCAGTATCAATGGTACCTATCTCAGTATCTTCTCCTGCTGGAAGAAGATATGACATAGCTCCAGCCGTAGTCATCTGTTCAGCTAGATCTTTCCTCCAGTCATACCCCCAAGACTCCATCTTCTTGGCAATATATTCTTCTTCAAATTTACGATTCTTCTCTTCTATTTCTCGTGCAGCAATTTCATCTAGACATTTCAATTTAACGTCTTCTATATCAATATGATGTAATACTCGACTGTATCTATTCATCAACCTATAATCTTTTTAGGTATTTAGTTAAGCATTTGTCAACTTATGTTTCCACTCATTCTTTTCATAATCAAAATCAGGATGTGGTGCTGCGGATTCAACAGGAGATTTAGTTCTGTTTATTAAACTGATAAACTTATCGGCAGCAAATGTACCACCAACACATACATCTATCTCATCTCCATCATCCCATACAGGATCACCATTCTTTTTACGCATGTCTAGAGCCTTCTCTAATGCGTCAATAATCTCTTGTGTAATTTTCATTCTTCAAATGTTGTAAGTTTAGTATACTTCTCATACAACTCACCCATCTTAGGCTCAGTGCCACGTGACTTCCACATCTGTCTTAGGATAAGTTTCATATCATCCATCGGTACACATACAGATAGAGATCCATTCATACTAGGTTCAGTCATCTACCTTCCTTAGACTTATTTCTAATAGTAATATGATTACCTTCTATAGCAAATTCTAAGTAATCTATATTGTCCCAACATAATTCTTCATAGAGAGTATTAAGTTTGTCCATATCCTCCCATAGATCAGTAGGTACTGGCTCCCCCCAATGATGCTCTTCTGGTTCTAAATCTCCATGCATTATAAATTCTCCTCCTCTCCTAATTGTATCTTACAATCAGATGTTGGATAAGCAACACAAGTAAGAACAAATCCATCTTCCATTTGATCATCATCTAAGAAAGATTGTTCACTTTGATCTACTGTACCTTCTAATACTTTACCAGCACAAGAAGAACATGCACCAGCTCGACAAGAATATGGTGCATCAACACCTGCCTCTTCTACTACGTCTAAAATATACTCATCAGATGGGCAATCAACAGTAGTTTCATTACCCTCCGTGTCAATAACTGTAACTGAGTAAGATGCCATAATGGATTTTACAATTCAATGTATTTATTATAGCATACCTATAGATCCTGCGGCAACTCCTATTGTAAGCATTCCAAAAAATTCCAACAATCCCATTGCTTCTGTTGGAATTGAATTTACAGTATAAATTATTGTTAATAGTGTCATATCTTTTTATCGTATATAAAAACAGTTACTAATATTGCCAGACTACCAAATATAACCACAGTTAAAAACATTCCCATTGTACAGTAATGAAGAAAATTCATTACATTACAAACTGTTCGCCGTTTTGATACATCTTATGCTCCAGTAGAAACTGTAACTGGAACAGGTTGAGGTTGCATTATCCGTACACCTTTACCACCACCAAATGAATCATCATCGTCATCTCTATCAGCACCAGAAGCATAATAAACTCCTAATAATATAAGAACAGGAATAAAAGGATATATAATTGCCCAAACTGGTGATATAGATTCTGTAGCTGAGACTAATTCTCCCATTTGTTTTGGTATAAAGATAAGTTACAAGTAATTATTTAGTTTTGTTACGGTTTAGAATATACCTGGGATTATTTGCCCACTCACTGCATATGCACCCATAGCAGCAATAAATCCTATCATTGCCCAACGTCCATTAGCAAGTTCTGCTTCTCTTGCGTAGTCTTGATCCATTACTTCTATCTGTGGTTCTTTGGCGTACATGTTCTGTCTTCCACCATCTTCTGTTGTAACAGTCATTGTAGTTTTGTTAAGAAACGTAACATAATTATATAGTAAGTATTATTACCTTGTCAAGGTAATTATACCCATTTCCTAACTTACTTTAATTCGAACCCTGGAGGAAGTGTTCCGAAGTATGGATCATACTCAAAAATACTATTCCAATCTTCTATATTAGTTGAATCTGTTTTCCAAAAATTCCACAATCCATCATAAGTTGATTTATGATATAGATCTAAATGCTCATCATGAATAGAAGAACCCATATCCATAGTATAAAGAAGTAAAGGTATGGCAAAAGTATTACCAGAATTATAAACTAAATCGTCTGCAACTGCTCTTGGTTTTACACCATTATCAAGTTTATACTTATCACCACGTACATGTAAATCCATTAACTTCTGACCATACCTACGATTAATTAAATAACATGCCGTAGAAAAATCATTCACAAATCTACGATGCATCTTCATGTGTACCTGTGCTGGATTAATAACAGCAAGTTGAATTACATCATAATCATATGGAATCTTACAATAAAAATCTTTCCAAGTGAATGGCCAATGAGAAACAGTATTAATATCACAATCATCTTCCATGATGAGAGCACAAGGATCATCAGAAGTTTCTAAAAAATGCTTAATTGCTTTTAGATGTGATGTCACACATCCTACCTCACCAGAAGACATGTTATCAGGATACCTTCCTTTCAGAATATCACCCAAATCATCATCCCTTCCATCATATGCAGAGATACGAGTATACTTTTCTATCCCCCAATACTCTAAATGATTCTCCATATATTCTCTTCTCTCTGGCTGCCCATCAAGATTGAGATAATAGATGTGAGGAAGACCTTTTAATTTAGGTATGGCTTTATTCTTATCTGCTGTGTCAATCATAATCTAATACGATATACATTTTGTGGAAGATACTCCTCGCCATATAAAAAGGTAATATGAGAAGGATATTTGGTATGCAATTCATCATAAATTTGTTCAACTACACACTCTTGTTCAATAACATAAACTTTACACCCACTATCTAGTAGGTCTAAACATAAACGATATTGCTGACTCTCTGTAAGAATATCAGTCCCTTCCTTATAAGAAATATAATCAAAACAGAAAGGAAGATTATCCTTATTTTGTTTAATAAAATAATCTTTCAGAAATTTAGCATGTTCATTATTAAAATTATCTGTCGTCTCACCTAGATTATACTTCATTCCAAGTTTATTTGCACAAGCAGCAAAAGCACGATTATCTCTAGGTAAACATGGACCACCAAATCCATATCCATATTTCAGATACTTACTACCTACTCTACTGTCTGCACCTATAGCACCTAAGACATTATCAATCTCATCTTCCATACCAGATAGAATCATCACCTCACCAACCATATTCGCATAGCTTATCTTGGTTGTGAGATAACAATTAACTGCTAACTTAACAAGTTCAGCAGCAGTCGTACTCATAAAATGAATAGAAGGTTCCTTTACTTGAATCTTCTTATAGATTTCCTCTATAACAGGAATATGATGTCCGTACCCACCAACTAATACCATATCAGCATTCTCAAGATCTTTAATAATAGATCCTTGTGCTATAAACTCTGGATTATAATAAACATCTATACCAAAATCAGAAAGAGCATCCTGAAATTCTTTACAATCTCCAGGATTTGTAGTACATCCAACAACAAATGATTTACCATCTACACCACCAACTTGCTTAACATCATCAATAACTTTCCATACAGAACTAACATCATAACTTCCATCTTCTAATGATGGAGTTGCAACAAGAGTATAGATGATGTCACATTCTTCAATGACTTCTTTATTATCAGTAGTTGCTTTAAAATTTTTTGCTTTCTTTAAAAGTTCCTCAACCTCAGGTTCATTTGTTTCTATTCTTCTATCATTTAATTGTGAAACATAAACATCTCTAATATCAGAAACAATGACATCATATCCTGCTTGCTCCAATAAAAGAGCAAAACAGATACCCAATCTTCCTGCACCAATTACTCCAATCTTCATAGTTTAAATGTAGGTATAGGTTCCATCTTATGCTTATTCTTCATATTAAATTCATCAAGTATATCAAGTGCTGGACCTCTCCTATATTCCATTGCTTCTTCTAACTCTTCATAGGATGCTCCAATCTGATCCTCATCCTTTCTACCATCTTCCCAGAGTCCATCAGTAGGAATTGCATCACAAATCCTTTCATCCACTTCAAGATACTCTCCGAGTTCCCATACTTCAGTCTTGTATAGATCGGCAATAGGAGCAATATCAACCCCACCATCACCATACTTAGTGAAGAATCCTATACCATAATCCTCAATCTTATTACCTGTTCCTACTACTATACCACCAACAGAACCTGCTACCTGATATAAAGATACCATACGAAGTCGTGCCTTTGTATTGGCATTAGCAAGTTGATTATTAGTAAATGTATCATCTATCCAGAACATGAACTTATCATATGTCTCAGACAAATCAACATTCACTAATGTCACATTAGAATACTTCTCAACCAATCCATAAGCATGTAATTCTGACAACTCTGTATTATCTTCCTTAGAATGAAGAGGCATCGTCAAAACATAAGTAGGAAGTCCTGTCCTAGCACAAAGAGTAGATACCACAGCAGAATCAATTCCTCCTGATACACCCACTACAAATGCTTTTATACTATGCTGCCAATAATAATCCTTCATCCATCTAACAATTCTGTCTGTTAGATCTTCATAACTCTCAATCCTATTCATGATGGACCATCCAATTTTTTATTGTATAGTTGTCCCCCATATTAAGAGGAGCATAGGTTCGACAACCTTCTGCGAAGACTGGCTTTCCTCCTAGATTATAGGTCATTCCCTTCTTGTTGTAAATGATTTTAAAGAAATCTTCAGGAACTTTATCCCAGAGTGTTGGCATCACAACTTCTGCCTTACATCCACCAAACCACCAAGAACATTCTGAGAAGGATGTTGCCCATGTTAATATCAATTTCTTATAACACTGTGACAACAAATACATGTCAATGAATGCTGTGATAGTTTGATCTACATTATCAGAATGATTATCATGTCTGACAATATCATTCTTGGGGAATGTGATAATCTGCCCTGGATACCTGGAATTATAATGGGTAACTATTGGTTCATGATCAGTAGCAAGAAAGAACTTTTGAGTTGATGGATACTTTTCAATCTCTTTCTCAAATCCAGAAAAGTCCATCCATACACTTCTACTTCCATCATCTACAGGAGGGAAATTAGTTCTAACATGGACTCCTACCATGTCATCTTTATCCCAATCCTTAGTAAAATCGTCAATAATTTTTTTAACCTCTGGTTTAATTCTTAACTTCTGCCATACAGGAAGATACTTATCAATAAAATATTGTGGAGTACTCTCATATAATTGATCTATGGTTTTATATTCCATACAATACTCTTCTTCATCCTCATTAACCAATAATCTCCACCCAGAATGAGTCCATGGATGAATCTTTATATCCTCATCCTTATTACACAACTGAAAATTCTCAAACAAATGTAAGTCAGGTTCCTTCTCAATTAAAACCTCATCATATCTTTGTAAGTAAGAAACATATAATTTAATTCTGTTTCCTAATCCAGCTGATTTTAATACAACAAACTTACTCATCTTTTAATCCATTCCAGAACATCAACCTCTGGTTTCCATCCTATAACTTTATTAACCTTATCTATATTAGACCACGTGGTCTCCATTTCACCATCTCTCTTAGGGATATAAGTTTGATTATCAGAGATAGCATCAGCAATTTCTTGGACGGAATAATTAACCCCACTACCTACATTAAATACTTCTCCTAAATGATCCTTTACACCAGGCATTAATGATGCAAGATAATTTGCTCTAGCAATATCTCCAACATAGATAAAATCTCTTCTCTGTGTACCATCACCCACAATAGTAAGAGGTTCTCCAGCATCCATCTGCCTTTGGAATATACCTATCACAGGAGCATACTGTCCTCTGGTAGGAGATCTCTCACCAAATACATTAAAGTATCTAAGAACAACTGTCTCAAGTCCATAAAGATCACTATACATCTTACAGAATTTCTCTGCAGCAACCTTAGATGCTGAATAAGGATTCAAACAATCATCAGGTTGTGTCTCTATATTAGGAGATGGATTAAATCCATAACCAGAAGATGTAGAGGAATAAACAAGTCTCTTTACACCTGCTTCTCTGGCACACTGCAGTACCGTAGTAGTACCTACACAGTTCTTATATACTGCTTCAATAGGATTCTTAATTGCTGGTTGTAGTCTAGCCTCAGCAGCAAGATGAAAAACATATTCAACACCAGTGAATACATTCTTCATAAACTTATAATCAGTTACATCTCCTTTGACATTAATAGCCTTTGGATTCCAATAAAATTTATCATTACACTCAGCACTTTCATCATCAACACAAACTACTTGATGTCCTTGTTCTAGTAAATAATCTACTAGATTAGAACCAATGAATCCCGCACCACCAGTGACTAGACTAATCATAATCCACCTCCATAGTCATTGCCTGATGAACAGATTCAAAAATTTGCGTCTTCAATTTAGTACTAGAATAATCATGCCCTTCTCGATCTAACCAGACAATATCAATGGCATTATCTTTACCAGTATAGCTACCGTCCATATAATCTGTACCCAAAAACCGAATTTCATAATCATCCAAATAATATAAGAAAGTGTCCTCTGCCTGATATACTACCACATCATCCACATATTCAATAGCAAGAAGAATCTCTCTCCTTTCCTCAACCGTCTGAACTGGTTTCAATTTATGAGGACGTGCCATTGATGGATCCTCATGTAAAGCTACTGTAAGATGATTACAATGTTCCTTTGCTTCCTTAAACATTCTGATATATCCAGGATGAATAACATCAAATGCTCCAGCAATAATACCCTTCTTAGGTGGTACCGTCTTCTTCCATGCCTCTACATTAATACCCTTATCATCAATAAAAATATCAGCAGTTGGCTTATGAAACATAGGTTCAAGATCATGGTACTTGACACCCCACTGCCTCAATTGTTCTTTTGTTAGTCCAGTCCAATCAATACCAGATCCTCTGCCTCGTGCAGTCTGTATAATAATCTCATGACCTTCATCATACAGACGATTAACCTGTTCCACCATAAAAGGAAATGGATTTGCTTCCAAATAACCAGGTTTATTATCCTCTGATCGCATGGGAGTATCACAAATAGTTCCATCTAAATCAAAACAATATTTCATACCACTCCATGAAGAAAAATTTGATGGACACATTCTACCACACCATAGCTGTCACTGGCAATATGATAGTTCCATAATGCATTAGTTGATTCACCTCTTATAGTATTGTCGGGAGAAAATCCAGTTAAAACACCATAAGAAATTTTATTATCCTCACACCAATCCACACATTTCAACATATTCGTTGATTCACCACCAGAACTCATAATAATAACTAAGGTATCTTCTTCCACATAATACTCCAAGAACTTTTGATATGCCCAATCATATCCAAAGTCATTAGTAAGCATAGTAATCATAGAAGGATCAGAAAGAATAGAAACTTTCTTATTATGAAACTTCATGTAATCTTGAGAGATATGTGAAGCAACAGAATTACTTCCACCATTACCCAAGATAATTATCCTATTATGATTTGTGAATGCTTCTTGATACTTAGAAAACTCACTCTCCATATGAGCACATTGGAGAGTGTCAATATATTCCTTAAACGGATTCATAGTTTTAATCCCAATTAGACGGTATACGTTGTGTATGATTCTGCTTCTTTCTTACACAGAAATAAATGTTTGCTCCTTTATTATCATGATTACTAAACTGGGCATCTCCAAATAAGTATCCAAAGTATAAACCATTCTCTGTTCCAACTACACCAGCAGCCTCATGGAAACATTGTGGTTTAACACTATCAGGATAATTTCTACCTACAGGATATGAATGCCAATCATTTTCTACACAAAGTTCAAAACCATTATCAAAGAAAATGTTTACCCACTCAGCAGAATTAAACATTGACTGATGACGTATTACTAATTCACCATTCACATTCTCATAATCAGGAGTAGTAGCAAGAACACAACAGAATACACCATCATCTACTAAATGATTCTTGACATTATCAAACCATACACCCAAATCATCAGGATGGATATGCTCAATAACATCCCAACTATGAATGAAGTTGAACTTCATATCTTCATCATCTTCTTTTAATTGAAATGGTTTTGCCAAATCAACATTAAAGAAATTTTTATTTAAATACTTACTCCAATTCTCAGCACCTGCTCCTTGATGTGCATGAGTAGAACCTTCCAATCCAACAGCAGTATATCCACCCTCGACAAAATCAGCAATCATTTGACCACCAGCACAACCCATATCTAATATCTTAGTGTCTTTGGACCCACCAAAATATTCTTTTACTGCTCTAACATAATCTCTGTCAGTTCTATTATCAGCAACTGTTCCTGCTGGTGCAATATGATCTGGTGAATCAATAGCAACAGGATACTCAGTTTCTAAAGTAATCAAAGACATCTACCCACAACTCCGTTTGGTGACACATTTATTTTAACAGATTTATAAGGAATATTCAAGCTTTCTTTACTAGAAAATGCTAAAAAGAATCCTCCATTACCTGCTCCACATAATTTATGTGCGATAACACTTTCATTATTTTCTAAGACATTATCTATTTCTACAATCTTTTCATTCTCACATATAGAATCACTTGTTTCTTTCTTCTGTTTCCATCCATTATTTAAATGTTCAAAGAAAGTTTTATAATCATTTTTAATGAGACTGTCATATGCATAATCTACTGTCTCTAGAACTGGTTTAACTTTCTCTAAGTTGTCGGTAATGTTTTTGAGGATTCCTTTGGAGTTTCTAGTAACACCAGTAAACACAAGGTGAGTATCATAATGGTCAAATATATCAGTAGATAAAAACTCATATTTAATACGGTCACCACCCATAAACTCAATCCTTTTAAAACCCCCAATACCACAACCATATGGATCTTGATACCCACAATAAGGATTATAAATTCTTTCCAGTTTATATGCTAATTTACAAGCATCATTCTCTGTTATAGAAATTCCTAAGAATAAACAACAAGCCTTGATAAGACTTATAGTATAAGAAGAGGAAGATGCTAACCCACTTCCTTGTGAATATGCATCACTAGTAAGTGTAATCTGAACTGGTGGCATATCAAAATGTTCTAATACAGTTCTTATTACTTCATTCTGTATCTCTCCAATACTAGAAACTTCTTCTCTCTTTGAATAGTTTATGAGATACTTGTGTTTTTGTTTATTAAATCCTATCTTATCCTGACTAATAGTTACATATGTTTTTAAGTCACATGTAAAACTAATAACAGAACCATACCCATACTTCTCTACGAAATAAGGATTATCCGAAGAACCCCCAAATAAAGAAATTCTTAAAGGACAACTAGATACTAACATATTTCTTAAGATACTCCTGACTAGAATAGTAATCCCACAATTCTTGTGTATTCATTTTATTAATCTTCTCCCATACTTCAAAGTTCTCCTGCATATATGGATTCCCCTCAACAGAATTTGGCCAAGAATTTCTACCACGACTATGCTCTAAATGATACACCTGATCATCTATCCTACCGACCTTATAACCCAATGTCTCAAATCTAAAGTGTCTTTCCTTATCTTCTGGTGATGAACCCCTAAAGTTTTCATTCTCCATTCCTGCATCAATATAAGATGTTCTATTAAGAAATTGAACATGACCATACTGAGCATCATACATTTTCGATTTCTTATCTAGAATATCAAAATCAAAATCTTCAGAAAGAAACTCACTCACATCATTATCATCAGCAAATACCTGCTTCTGATATTCACCAAACCCATATGGATATACTATATCATATCCATCATCAATCATCTCAACTGCTTTAGTATATGTCTCTGGTTTAAACAGAACATCACCATCATAATTTCCAATCACTGGAGTATCAGACATATGAAGCATTTCATTTATAATCTTCATCCTATAAAATACAGGATCATCTGATTGCTCAAATACATGTGTAAGATTATTAATAGCATCACCAAGATAATCTTTAATCTGTGGTAGTACTTCCTTCTCAAATACAGATTCAGTATCTACTTCTTTAAGAATAACCTTAGTATCAAAATTTTCTAAAAGATAACAAAGAACAGTAATAACATTACGCATCCTATCTTTACTTTCAATCCTTACAGGAATGATAAAAGTACAACTCTTAAGATCAATCATTTAGTACAACAGAAATATGCGGATTCATCCCATCCTTGATATCCAGGAACATTACCAGAGTATCCGGCACCACGAACAATATGATTAAAAAGATATCCAAAATGATTTTGATTATGAAGTCCTTCTTCAAAAATCTTAAATCCATTAGATTCTATCTTATCCTTCCACCATGTAGCAGGAAAAACAGATTGATGTAGAGTAAATAACTTACCTTCATATCCAATAGTCCTATCCTCTGGTGCAAATGGTGGTACCATATCTTCACCCTTTTCATTCCTTACATCAGGAACTAAGGAAACTCCAAATACACAAAGACCTCCTTCCTTAAGATGCTTAAAGATATTCTTGAGCATAGGATCAACATCATCAGGTGCTATGTGTTCAAAGACCTCTTCCGAATGAATGAAATCAAACTCCATAGGTTCACCATCTTCATAGAGTTGATAATCCTTTGTAATATCACATAGAAACAAATTCTTATCGTGATACTTATCCCAATTTTCCTTTCCTACTCCTGTAAGAGAAGTACTACTTCCTTCTAATCCTACACCAATATCACCCTTATTGATAAAATCAACAACAAATTGTGCTCCAGCACATCCCAAATCCAATACGGAAATCTGCTCATTATCAAAACCATATTTAACTTCTTCAATCAGTCCTGCAGATGTGAAGTTATCCCTTACGGCACCAACCGGACAAATATGATCTGGTGAATCATCTGCTACTTGTTTAGTTGCTTCTAGTGTAATCATTTCTCTACGTAAATCAAATTGTTGAAATTTTCTAGTTCTTCATCACAATTAATAGGAGTAGGAATAATCACCTTTGATCTACACCCACTCATCCACCATGCAAGTTCATCAAAAGAACTAGCATATGTACCAATAATTGTAGCACATTTAGATAGTATTAACAACTCAATAAAAGCATCAGTTGTTAATTGAATGTCATCATGATGTCCAGATTCAGCCATTCTAGGATCATTAAACATCTGCCTATCATATGTGACAACTCTATCACCATACTTATCTACAAAATGTTTCTGGACATCAGAGTTATCAGAGCAGAAAAAGAACTTCTGATCTTCTGGTAACTTATCTATTTGGTTCTCAAATATCTCATTACTATGAAATACCCTCTTCTCACAATACCACGATCTAATATGGACTCCAACCATATTATCCCATCCATCAGTAAACTCAGAAACATACTCCATTATCTCTGAATTGATTTCTAATGTATGAATCAAATCAAGATACTTGTTTATAAAATAATGTGGAGTATTTTCATATAAGAGATCAATAGTATTATAAGTTGCTATATATTTCTCTTCTTCAGGAGCAACATAAAGTCTCCAATCCTCTGGATATTCATCTACAACCTCATCCACCTTAGGAAGAGATGGAAAGATAAAAGACATTGTATCATGTAGAGTACTTACATCTCCATACTGTGCCATAGCACTCAGTAGATTCTTAATCCTATTGGCAATGCCAGCATGACTAACAACAGTTACCATTCAATCTTCTCCCATTCATCTGGATACAAATCATCGGTACTAATATGAGAAAGTCCTGGTCCATACCAAGGAGTCGGTATGATAACTCTCTTTCCTTCTCCAGCACCTAACCATGCACCCCACCATCCAAAAGTACTATTGGAAATAATAAAATCCTGGCAACTGGATATCAAGCACAAATCGAAATGCCCTTTATATATGTTATCAGGAACAACCTCATTAAAGACAAAATTATCCCCCTGAAATACATCCTGTTGCTTACACAACTCTATATTATTAGAGCAAATAATATATGTTCTATCCTTACCTAAACTTTCAATAGCCTTCTCATAAAATTCCATTGGTATATTGACATGATTATTCTCACAATTAGGATAATCATATTCAGGATTAAAATCTCTTACCAGAATAGATACTGGTTTCTTATCCAAATACTGCCCAAAATACGAATAAACCTCATCTATAATGTGTGGTTTATATCTAAAATCTAATCGAATTAACTTCTCTGCATTCTTAAAATATTTTTCACTCTGGAAATATCCATTGAGTGATACATGATTAGGACATTCCTTAAATAACTCCTCACAAAATTCATGGGACTCATGTAGTTCTACTTCATCACCCTCAACTAAACCATACCTATCACCACAATGAAGCATTTCAAAACAGTGTTGTAGTTCATGATACTCAGTTATAATATTCGCACCGACCTTACGATTAAAATATGTTGCTTCTGAATGATCTGGTATTATAAAATCATATCCACACTGCTTGGCAATGCCAACCAAAGCAGCATACTGGAACATCTGGTTTCCCATTCTCCCATTCCTACCAAGATTATTCATTCCAATTGTCATAGAACTATCCCCTTATTCTGTTCCTTTAATCTATCATCTATTATATCACCAATGTCTAGTGAATAGAATGCATGGAACCCTCTTCGGTTTCCTGTATACCAATGATTGCAATCACCTCTATCCATTTTTACCTTCACCCAATACTCTCTAGACTGTACCTGATAATGATTCAAAAGTAACTCTGGATCATCCTCATTAGTCTGATATGAAAGATTAATACTTGGACCACTATTAGAAGCATCATGCACATTAAAAGATTCAATACCAAAATCAGTATTAACAATACACTTTGGACCATTTAAATTCTGCCACTCAGGCTCATTCTGCCCATTCACAGCAGCATGACTATAAAGAGTACAAAATACTCTTGTATTATACTCTGCCCTCTTAATAAAATTATTCACAATCCCACCTGTAGGATGTTTAATAAAATCACTAGAGCTGAACCATACCCAATTAGTGATTACTCTACCATAGTCTTCATATTTTCTTAAAATATTTTTTAAATCTATATCCTTTGGACTATAAAGAAATTCATCTACATCAACCTGAGCAATCCATGTAGATTCCTTAGCAATAGGAAGAAGATACTTATTTGTAATATGAATCTGTCTTCCACTGAATCTTTCTGCTACATCACTCTCGAATAGAGTCACATATCCCGAATCAATATAAGGTTGAAGAATAGGAAGATAATCATCATCACTAAAATCATCTATCAAATAGATATGATCTGCTCCATGTAACTTATAATGTTCTATCCATTCCTTTAAGCTCCAACTTTCATTCTTGAACATTGAAGCAACAGAGAAGTAATACTTATGACTCATCTAACAATACCATATTTTTTATGACAATATTGAAACTCCTTTTCAACCTCTTCATCAGTAATAGATTCTTTTAAAGTAGCAGGATTCCTCGCTCTATTACCTATCAGAAGATCCCCATATAAAATAGGCATCCCATATTCTAACATGCAATGATAATAAAAATCAACATCTAAAAGCATAACAGTATTAATATCAAATCTAGTTTTAACTTCCTTCTTAATAGACAGAACTGATGCTCCTCCAATAAAATTATACCCAGGATATAACATCATCTTTTCATCCCATCTAGGATGCATTGGATTGAAGAAACTCTTACCATCATCAATGGTATGAATGGCACCACAGACTAACCATTTTTCTGAGGAGTTAGTCATGGCATTGTACATCTTTTCCAATGCCTCAGTATCATAAAAGAAATCATCCTGATAAAATAATTTAATAATTTCTCCAGTACAATGATCTATTGCAGCATTAGTATTAACACCAGGATTACCTCTTCCCTCTTCATTTCGATAATATTTAATATCTAAATTATATTCATTCAGATTACAATAATCTTCAATAGAATTATCTCTACTATGATCAGAAATAACAACTTCAACATCTTTTAAAGTTTGTATAGAAATAGTTCTGAACATATCATCCAGAAACTCAACACCCCTTCCATAATATTCAAATGTAGGAACAGCTACAGATACCTTCATAAAACTATCCACTCTTCACAATAAAGATCTTTTGTATCATGATTAAGATTCTCACCAAACCATGTCTTAGGAGCAACTACCTTACCTTTGTTTGCTAACCATGCACCCCACCAACTAAAGGAACTATTAGCAATAATAAAATCATTACATAAAGTCATTAAACACAAATCATAAAACTGATTACCACCTTCAGCAATAGCAAATCTATCACTCTCAAACAACTCTTGCTCTTTACACCATTCAGGATCATCAGAGAAAATAATAACTTCTCTATCAGAATCAAATAATTTCAATGCTTCCTTATAATAATCCAATCCCAATGGAGGATGATTACCAGAGTTGATAATAAAATCACCTCTTCTTATATGAAGTGATAAAGGATTATCAAATTGCCCTATAATACCATCACATAAAGTATCAATTTCATCATTAAAAGAAAAGTCTTTTCTTATCTCATCCTCAATATGCTTAAAGTATTTTTCTGTCTGAAAAAATCCCCATAAAGAATAATCATTATTTTTATTAGAAGAAAAAAGTTTACTATTAAAATGAAAATGATCTTCTTGAAGATAATTCTGAGTATTTAAAATTCCCCTATTAACCAATCCAGAAAGTTTAAAACAATCAAATAAAAGAATAGTATATTTATTTCCTATTCCGTCATCAAATATTTCTCTATGATCTGGTATCGTAAATGGAACACCTATCTGAGATGCCACACCTCTAACTGCTGCATATTGGAACATTTGATTTCCCAATTGTCCTAATTTTCCTAGATGATTAAATGCTACTGTCATTCTATAATTTCTATTCCCGCAGGTAAGTTCTCATGGTATCCAAATGGTATTATACCACGATTTATATCTAGTGGAGTTTCATGAGAAAAATCTTTTGCAACCTCTACAGGTGCAAACTTACATCCTTGCTCCAAAAAGATGTGTCTATTATGTACACAAATGTTTCCATCCTCATTCCAATTAATAGCACCAAACATCTTATAGAAGTCATTCCTAGCAACAACATCAAAAGGAACATCAACCTTAGTCGGAACTTCAATTAACTTCTTACTACGCAATGAAAACCCACCATTACCAACAGCAATATGTTCTCCAAATGGAGTCACATAACTATTCTCTCTCCATGGCCAAGGAGCACCAACATAATCATAATCAAAGAAGTCATCTCTCCATGCACTAGGATTTATCACAAATCCATCATACTGAATAGTAAGAACAAAATCTGTATCAACATGCTCATGCATATGATAAATCATATACTTAGCATAATCTTTCATATTAGTAATTAGAATATTAGGTTCTTCACAAATTATTCCATCCTTTAATAATTCCTCACCTCTTTCTTCAACAACTTCTTTAGAAGTTATGAATTTAACACTACCATAATCTATACCATTCATACTGGTATATAAAGCTTTGATAGTTTTATCTACTCCATCATTAACAATCTTATCCCTTTCACCATCCTGAAAATCAGATGATACTATCTCAGATTTATCCCAAGGAGCATATAATGCGAGAAGAGTTGTATTCTTTAAATTTAAATTAGATCTCATAACTATCCACCATTTCCTCAATATAAGAAATCATAGCATCATTTATTGTTGGAGAACAACCAAGAAAAAATACTTTATTTAAAACTTGATTTGCATTTGGATACTTCTTTGCATTATCTAAATGCGAATACCCTTCATGTAAAAGAATATTTCCAGCAAAATAATTTCTGGTTTGAATTTTATTCTTTTCCAAATATGCAACAAGAGAATGTTTTAATTTTGCAGTATCACATAGAATAGGAATTCCAAACCAACTAGTTTCTGCCTCTTGCTTTTCATTCACTATTCTTATTCCAGGAATTTTTTCTAAAATCTTCTGAATTTTTACTTTATTACTTCGACGTAAATCATGTATCTCTCCAAATTTCAATAACTGAACTGATCCGACAGATCCTTGAAGATCAAGTGGTTTTAAATTATATCCCATAAGTGGATAACTATACTTATGATCTACAATACCATCATAATTCTCTAACCATTTGCTAAATCTCTTACCACATACTCCATTAGAAAGTAAATTCTGTTGTCCCACACAATAACATCCTCTACCCCACCAAGCAAAACTTCTAGCCAAATCAATAACTTCTTTTATATTAGAAGATACCATTCCACCTTCAATAGTACAGATATGATGAGCAGGATAGAAAGAACAAGAAGCAGCAACAGCATTATCTGTAAGATACTTTCCATTCCACTTGCTACCAAGACTATCACAATTATCTGCAATCAATTCAATACTATTTTTCTTACATATATCAACAACTCTATCAATATTATAAGGATTACCTAGAACAGGAGAAGAAAAAACAGCTACAGTTCTATCACTAATCTTAGTTTCTATCTCATCTATATTCCAATTAAGATCAGTAAAATCAATATCAACAAAAACTGGTTTTAATCCACTCTGAACAATAGGTGCAATAGTTGTTGGAAATCCACAAGCACAAACAATAATTTCATCACCATCATTCCATCTAAAATGTTTTTTGAGTGCCAATAACATTACTAAGTTAGCGGAACTGCCAGAGTTCACCATAACAGAATGTTTGAAATTAAATTTCTTAGAGAATTCATGTTCAAACTTATCAACCCTCTCACCAGAAGAAAGCCACTTACCTTTTAGGATAGAATAAATTAATTCTCTAGCTTCTAAATCATCCCAATAAGGACCAGAATAATAAACATTATCTTTACCTTTTACAAAATCCTTTTTATTAGCTATAAAGGGGAAGATATCATCATCCATCTCCTTTGCAGACTCAATAAAATTATCAATCAATTGGTACATGTTGTTAAATCCTTTCGTAATGTGCCCTATACCTTTCTTCTGCCGTAGAAGTAATATCTGTTAGATAATAAACAGCTAAACTCTTTCTCATTTTTCCCTCTGGAGGATGAATAGGTTCAGGAAACCCGTGCCATGAATGTTGCGTGGTATCAAATAACACAGCCCTATTAAAACGAGGTGCAACCTCTGTTACCTTCTTAAGAGGTTTTTGCTTTTCTTCATCATGAGACCACAACTGAAGACTGCCACCCCATGCAGGATCATAATCTTCCTCAAGATAAAGAATCAAATTTAATTTCCTCTGCAAGTTTAACTTAGGGTGTATAGAATAATCCAAATGAATAGCAAGTTTTCCACTCTCCCCATGCATATGCCATCCACCACCATGTAATCCGACATCAGGATACAATGGTGATATACCAGTAATCTCTGTCAACTTATTAATAAATTCTACTGATAATAAATTAGAGAATGTATTATAAGTTAATGGTGGAAATCTATCCCATCTATTACAAGCCTTCTTTTCAGCAATCCAACCTTGATAATGTACTATATCTTCAGGACTATTATAATCAATAAACTCTTTACTTAATTTTTTAGCATCTTTAATATCTAAAAAATCATCAATAATCCAATGGTCAAAAGGACTATTATTAAATTTAATATTCTCAATACTAAAATTCATAATTGTTTTCCAAATCCTGTTGAGAATAAATGTTATGCTTTAAATAATATTCTTTCCACTCCTTCTTACATTCTTTCGGAGACATTACATTCCCCTTATTATCCATATAATCAGTAACATAACTAAAAATACTATCTCCCAAACACCACCATCCATCAGAATGATTCATACAATAATTATACTTTGGGGAAATACATTTCTTAAGATTCGTATTAGTCCATAAAGGAAAACAAGCAAATGTTGTAGTAGAACAAATAATATTCTTACAATTCTTAATCGCTACATAATCCCAATTACCAACCCAGGAATCTCCCTGCGGAGAACCAAGTGGAGCTTTCTGATTTTCAGTTTCAACATCTCTATGATAACATTCAAATTCTGGAAGAATATCATTCGCTGCATCCATATCATCAGTAACAACTATAAACTTCATATTTGAATTAAACTCAAGCATTCTTTGTATAGCATTATCCCAATATAATCTAGGAGCATACACATGAGTATTTCTCATCTCTCCTCCACGAAGATTAAGAATACATAAATCATCATCAGAAGTATCATCATGCTCATACTCTTGATTAACTTTCAACCAATCATGAAGCTCATCTAAACATTCATGGAAATACCCTTCAGATATATAACACCCTTCCAGTTTAACACTCCCATCCAAATCAAATACAGATTTATCAGTTAATCCTAAGACTTGATGTGGATTACTTAATGGACTCTTTGATCCATGAATATACTCTTGATGGATAACATATCCCTCTGGGATTGTATCACCCCAATCCAAATTAAAAAGTTTAGGTGCCTTAAAATTTTGAGGACTTTGAATACCAAAAGGTTGTCCTAATTTTTTTGCTATAGCTCTTGTAGACGCATAAACAAAAAGTTGATTGCCTAATCCCTGTCCTTTATATAATTCAGCAAAAATCATAATCAATCAATCCTCTCAACTAAAGTATTACTCCACATAAAATAAAAAGTTCTTTCTATAAGATGAGATTCCGCACAAGTTGGATCACTAGAAGACGTTGGATCGTATAAAATTGATAATAACTTTTCATATAAACTTTTAGTATATTTCAAAATAGTTTCCTTCGGAACAACAAAATTACATGCAGGAATAAATTCAATAGAATTAGATTTTGGTGGATCAATAAAACACCAATTCCAAAGATCATAAACACGAGAAAAATATCTATGCTCTAGATTAGTATTATACTTGAAATCACAATGATGTAAAGGCTGACTTAAACGTCCGTTGTCTAATGATTCCCTTGTTGTGTATGTTAAATGTCTAAAATCATTTAATGCAAGACATTTATCAACCCAAAGACTAAAGAACTTATCTTCATTCAATCCTTGAATAAATCTCTCCTTGGTAGTATAGTAGTTTTCCTCTTTTTTTGAGAAAAGATTACCTTTTATAAAAATACTTATGTCTGGTAAATTATCATAGTATTCAATAATAAATCTTAATATATCATACTGATTTCCTCCAATATTAGGGGATGAAAAAGTTTCACCTAAATGACTCCAATTTTTTTTATTATTACTCCTATCATAGATGATAGTATTATCTGCAGAGAATCCATTACTATGAGTCATCTTTAACCATTCAAGATCACTATTGTAGTTTGAAACTACCAATTTTTTACTCAATTCAGATGTGATCATTTTATTAAATAAGAATATTTTTCTTTATTATCTATAAGGAATTTAGGATAATTATCTTCATTAAAATCGATAGTCGTATATGAGGCATTAGGTTGTCCTATTGGTGATTTATTATTAGATATTTGTTGATTAATAACCTTACTTAAATCTGGATTATCAAAAACTTCTCTGTGTGCACTTGTTTTCATCTTCATCATAATTCTATCTTCCATCGATCCCACCTTATTACTACCCACCGTGCTCCAGTGCCAACCACCGGGATAAATTCTAAGATTATTCTCACCGTTCAAAGGTCTTCTCATATCTGTTAGAGAGTATTTTTTTAAGATAGAATAATCACACATCTTAGTTCCTATCCATCTTGGACCTTCCGAACCATATTCAAAGTCGGGTGTTTGAGAGAATATAGAACTACTAGTTTCAAACCAATTCAAAGCAGCTTGATAATTATCTTGTGCAAAGTTATAAACATTTCCAGATTCATAAAAAGAATTTAAATCTTTCAATACATCTGGATTAGGTATTTCATCTAAATCACTCCATAAGATTACATCACTATTATCACAATAATTACTCAAAACATTTTTTATACTATCCTTTTGATATACGTCTCTTTGAAATGTGGGATATCCCCCTATGTTGTATTTTGCACTTATTAAGTTTAATTGTTCTTCTGTTGGATCAGGTATTTGATTGTAAATAATTTTGTGAGAAAACTTTTCAAATCTATCTTTGTTAGATTCATAATTTAAACCTTTATCAATACCAGAAAATGCCCATTTAGATTCACTAAAAACAAAATAATCAACGTATGGATCAAGTAAATTTAATCTTATCTCTAGTAAATCTAATTCATAACCAAAGAGAAATACATCGTATATTTTCATTTATCTCCTTTAATTTGTGATTGAATCCAAATATATGTCTTAATAATACCTTCTTCTAATGTCTGTGAATAATCCCATCCTAATTTATCACGAATCAAATCGTTATTAGAATTACGTCCACGAACCCCAAGAGGTCCATCAATATGTTCTTTCTCAACATTCTTCTCGGCAACCTTTGCAGCAGTATCTACTAACTGATTAATAGTAACCATTTCTTCAGAACCAATATTAACTGGTCCTACGAAGTCACTGTCCATTAATCTTCTTGTTGCTTCAATACACTCGTCTATGTAGAGGAAGGATCTTGTTTGTTCTCCATCCCCCCATACCTCAATTGATCCACCTTCATCGGGTAAATAAGCGACCTTTCGACAGATTGCTGCTGGAGACTTCTCTCTTCCTCCTTGCCAAGTTCCTTCTGGTCCGAAGATATTATGATAACGAGCAATACAAACGGAAATATCGTGGTTACGAGCGTAAGCAAGGTAGAGACGTTCCGAAAACAATTTCTCCCATCCGTATTCAGAGTCTGGGGATGCGGGGTATGCTGATTCTTCACGACAATCTGGATTATTGGGATCAAGTTGATTATAATCTGGATACATGCAAGCAGAACCAGAATAAAATATCTTAGTATAATTCCTACCTTTCTCCTCATTCATTAACCTTTGCTGCTCTAATACATTAAGGTTAATAGTAACTGAATTCTGCATAATCTCTGCATCAT
>Ga0080013_1002181_pt1 | contig 23711 bp, 19 predicted proteins | sample ETNvirenome_6_85_FD_69236 | JGI IMG/M metagenome (GOLD analysis project Ga0080013, IMG submission 69236) | Marine viral communities from the Pacific Ocean - ETNP_6_85 (SPADES assembly) (version 2) | ecosystem: Environmental > Aquatic > Marine > Oceanic | place: Pacific Ocean | collected 2013-06-19
ACTTCGCAGCCCTCACTATAATTCAACGTCACAGTGCCGTCGTCCTCGACGCCCAGCTCTCGCAACTTCTTAATAAAATCACCCATTTTTAAATTCCCTTTCTTTGATGTGATAAGTTGAGACCCCTGTATCCCCGGGCCTCCCTGCGGCTGTCAGAGTTTAACCCGAGTTCTTGGTCTCTTGGACCTCGATACGGAGTTCCTGTGCTAGTGTCTTCACTTCCTGCATATTTTTTCGAACACGCGTTCCTGCAGCGTTATTGCCGCTAGTAAAGAACTTGTCGTGATCGTCCCGAGTTTCCTCAAGGAGTGTAATCAGTTGTTCTAGACGATTAGTTTCAGTAGTCATAACTCTTCCTTTCTTTTTTTGAGGCCCCTGATAACCCTAGGCCTCCCTGTGGGGGGGATATTAGAGAGCGCCAAGCTCTGCGAATGCAGCATCGACAGCATTAGCGTCGGTTTCGCCATTCTTGGTCCCGCCGTACTTCGTGGTCTCAGAAGAGACACTCTCAGCATCGGTAACCTGAGCGTTCATAAATCCATCGAGGATGGTCTGAACGTCATTGGCAGACTTGCGCTCAAACAATCCGGCAAAATCCGGAATGCTATCGAGCAGCTCTGCACACTTGTCGGGGGTCATATCCTCACACAGCGGGGAGGATCGACGACGAGGGACAAGCTTCGTCTGCGGGAACTGGGCCCCAGCAGGCTTACCATAAGTAAGAGTCAGGTCGGTGCCAGCCTCGGTGTCGGTGATATCACCATACTCCGGGTTGAGCACTAGCGTCAGGAGGTTCTCGTAGGCAGTCTTGCCGTACCCCCAGATGCGTACACCCCTGTCTTCCTCGCCACGTACCATGACAGGGCTGAAGAACCGCTGTCGCACAAACAGAGACTTTGCGGTCTTCTTGCTGTGGTCGTCGTTGTTGTCGACTCCCTCGCGCCATAGCTGTGAGGCGAACTCACAGACCGGACAGCCATCGTCGAAGTTGCGCTTGGGGCAGAGGAATCCGCCCTTCTCCACATTGTAGTGGAACCACATCTCCTTAAAGGGGTCGCCATCGGCTGTCGGAACAATGCGGATCGTCTGATCCCCGTCCTCCGGTCGCCAAAAGTTTGAATCGGAGTTACCCTCTCCGCGTAGGGATGAGAGCTTTGCCCTCATTGCGTCTAAATTGATACCCATTTTAATTTCCTTTCATTGGGTTAAAGTACGATCAACTAATCTCTTGATCGTCTAGTTGTAATTGTACCATAGATGAATGCTTAATGCAATAACAATATTTTTGTTCGTATGTGGTCTTAAAGACGCCGTATGAAACGCTAACGTCTTCAGAGATCTTCGACTTCACAAAATTATTAATCTTCCTAAGAAGCGTACCGTCGTTCTTCAAGTCATCCTCATTGATACCATAGTAGTATACCACATCACGCACTCCTGTCAAGTCATAAAACCATTTTTCTTTTTCATCATCGTCTGACTCGACGTCGACGATACCAACGGTGCATATGCGGCTGATCTCTGATGGCCTTATGAAGTTTCCTATGACAGGCTCAGTGTGCTTGAAAACATTCATCATGTGTACCGTGTTTACGATCGCCTGATTGAGTGTTTCATAATAACTGATGATTGACATATCTCCGATGCTTCTCTCGAGCATATTGTTATTGATAAGGATAACTCTCTCTAGTAGTCCAGAGCGAGCATATTCTTGTAAGACATTGCTAACTATTTTTTCTTGCTTTTTCTGATTCTCGCTCATTATTGACAGGTCGCCCTGAATATAGAGCACTGCCAAATTGTTATTCTTTAATTGTTCTAGAAGCCTCAGGGATCCGCCCGAAATGCTTCCAGCGCCGGCGACGACGACGATAACCTCCTCATCTTTAAACTTGAGCTTCTTTTTAAGATTTGGAAAATGTTCATCATACTCTTCATGGGTCTTTCTGTGTCTGATTGTAATGTCAGCATCTTTAGTCGTGTCAATACCGTACGTTTCGTACTGCGGAAACTTAGAAAAAACTTTCGCGATGTTGCAACCTGCTTTTCCAAGCCCCACTATTATCACTTCTCTTCAACCCACTCTAAAATAAGACCCTGGTCAAATCCACCACGCGTTATCCTCTTTGCGGTCGTTTGTGCTACCACTTGGCTGTCTCTGATCCCTAGGTGGTCGCAGATAAAATGAAAGATTTCCATAATGTCTGCGGCCTCTTCTGCACAGGGGTCTTCAATGAATTCCTGTACTTCTTCTTGAAGCTTCTTCATAGCGTAGCCCATCAGCTCTGTTTCTGATGCTTTTCTTGTGGCAAAGGACTTGCCTGCGTCTGCAATCACTCCAGGGATACGGTCCCTGATTAACTTTTGATAGATCTTCTTCACTGGTGGCGCTCCTCTTCCCGGGCCACCAAATATTCCAACACATCGCCAAGGGTCAGTTCTTGGTAGTCGCAGTCAAATGCTATGGCGCACTCCTCTAAGATCCCGATAATTTCAAGCCTGAAGTACCCCGATACGCTATCGTGTTCGTGGATTCCATTAGTATAGCGCTTCGGTGACGGCATATGATATTTGGCTGCATTGATATCTATCACATTGTTCTTCATAATTTTAGTTCCTTCATTTCTCCAAGGTTTTTGCCAGCTGAGACATTAACCTTGAACATATCATACCGTGTTTTCCTGAACGTGTCAAGCAAATTCAGTAATTCATATCTGTCTTCTGCTGCGAGGTCGATATATACTGCGTCGTGAATAAGAAATGCGATGTTGCTCTTTGTCCCCTTCAAAAGCTCATAGACTTTGTGAGCCTGTTCATGCACCATATCGATTGTGGTGCTTTGAACGATGTAATTGAGAGCGTGATGCTCATCTACATTCTCTATTATTCTACCATAATCTGTCTCAATTTTTAAGCCATCCCAGTACTTATCCCGGACTATTTTCTTGTTGTAAAGGGTCTCTAAGTCCTTGTTTTCCTTATTAGAATACAGCCACGCAAAGGTTTTTACTTTGGCTTCGGCGCGCGTCAGGTGACCCCCGAAAATGTTCTTAACATTCCAGTTGTGAATATCATTCTTGGGCTGTTCGACACCTGCGAGAGCCAACAACACCCTTAATTCGGCTGCATTGAAATCAAGCTCGACGAGGTAGTCGTTCTTTGGTTTAATACACGCGCGGAACTCCTTGTTCATCGTGAGAATCGGCAGGCTGTTTGGGTTTGTCGACAGGCGCCCGGTGATCGTGCCCCATGGGTTATAATCGCACACGTGATTGACGGTTTGCAACGCACGGTGAAAGTTCATTCCGCGGACGGAGCTAAGAAGATGCTTAATTGGATTGATATCGACACTCACCGATTGTGAACGGATGCTAGAGAGCATTTCCACAAGATTGTACATGAAGTCATAGTTCTCTGGTCTCGGGTAGGTCTCGAGAACGTGTTTCGTGATCTTATTTTTTGCCTCAAGGTATTGAAATAGGAAGTATTCCGGCAGTGCGTCATACAAACAGTTTTCGTCCAACGAAAGATGAGACGTTCTAAAGGCTTTCAGGCACGATTTAAGCGTCTTCTTAATCTTTTCCCACTCAGGCCTTATATCTTCCGGGCAGACGTCTGTAATCGTCGCTCCGTTGCTATAAATACGCGCTATCTCGTAGTGGGGGCCCCTCAAATGACGAGAATATTCCCAAGTCTCTCCTTCTAAAGGAAGAGATCTTTCTGGGATAATATCATTGTTAGAATAATATCCGACACAATCAGCTTTTGTGTCGAGAACTTGAAAAAGCAATCGAACCTCTCACCTTCTGTTTATAGAGGACACAACCTCCATAGCAGTGTCTAGTATATCAGCTGTACCGTGAGGGTCAAGTCTTAAATTCAAATTAATTTGACTATAGTTCGAAGGATACAAATAATCCTTATATACCGCGTCGACATAAACTGCCACCTGATTAAGAAGTGCCGGGGTGCCATATGTTCTATATAATTCATACGCCCTCAACAAAACTGTTTTTAGTAGACCTTCGTCGGTTTTTGTTTCACGGGAGCGCAACAAACAATACAAATCAATTGTCTCGCGGTGCGTGAGCCCTTCAGAGTTCCCCAAATAGGCACGATAACCGATCTCAGCGCGCAGAGGGCCGCCGGCTGATTCAGCACAGCGAGCCAAATAAACTATTTTTTCTTCTTCATAGATTGGCTTGGCTTCCACAAACCTCCGATAAGCATTCCTGACGAAATTACTAAGAAGCGACACTGAATTGCTTCGAATTTTATAGAAATATGTCTGAAAGAAATTATCTTTGGTGATGTGTCCACCCTGTTGAGTAACAAAAAGATTAATATATTTCATCGTCGCATCCGAAAACAGATCTGCTGTTAAAATCCATGGAGCATTTTTGTCCACCAAAAATCCAAACTTCTTTGCAGATTTAATATAATAAAGAAAATTCGGATCACTTACAAAATCCTCATATTTTACAGCATCATCCCCCGCATCCTCGTCTGCAATGGCAATCTTTAGGCCACTTATCATAGGGCTCGTATAGGCAGACAAAAGAAGCGCTGGCATCGTAATGGGAAACTTTTCAGACATTATCTTAAGATACTCAAGAAAAATAGGCTTGAAGTCTCCAAAATTCTTTATGGGCTTGGATGGACTGGCATTATAACTTGCAATGAATGCCTCTATTAAACCATTTAAGTAAGTGTTATATTTAATCGACGGGTTAGTATAGGCCATCACTGCGCTTAAATCAAAAAGTGCAGAGTTTCCCCGGTGGTCGATACAGCCCGTAAAGAAGGCCTCCTTCATATGTGCCACAAAGTCACCAAAAGCAATACTAACAAAGTCTAAACATAGCATTCCTGGCCTTGTAGCTTGTTCAATACTAGCCAAGCGTCCGGCGCGCGGAATGACACAATGTTGGTCTTGATCAACGCGGCCGAATAAGTTTTTATCATGCCAACTATGCAGAGGCTTTGTAGTGGCCTCCGGATAAATAGCCTCTTTATAAAGGGATCTTTGAAAAAACTTAGCGCGCGGTGAAAGAGCATTGTTTCCAGATGGATTATGCAGATCTACTTCGGTATAGTTGAATGACTTTGTCATAATATCTTAACTAGGGTCCGACTTGGGACTTTCCTTGCCATCTCCTTCAAATTGGTGAATTGCTACTAAAGTTCCGGCCGACAAAGTGATTCCTTCCTGCAAGCCTACCACACGCACATCGAAACCATCACTGGATATAGAGTGCGTAACAGACGACACTAAGTAATAGCCGCCGATTCCCAACAGCTGGGCAAGATTGGATAAAGATCCTCCAGAGTCTATTGCGCCCACCCCAATAGAGGTCGGGTCGACTTTGATATACTGGCCATTTCTATGTAAATTGTTGCCTATCATATCAATCTGAACATTATACAGTTCTCTCAGTTGAAGAGCTGACAGCGTACCTTCACGCTGAAGGCGCGCCTCGCGAAAGTATGGCATATCATTTTTATGAAAAGATATTTTTTTACTGAGGCCGCAAGCTCCTCCAATATAGTGGGTATAAATACCGTTTTGAATATTTTCCATCTCGCTCTTACTCACGGAGGGCCTGGAGTCGGCCGAATATAACACGAGGCTGGGAATTACAGGAGCGTCTCCCAGGTCTTGGTCCAACAGTGTCATGCCTTTTTGGGAAGCCTTTGCTTTAGACCGAGCCACTTCCTCTGGAGATACAATTTTGGATGTGAACGATTCATCAAGGCCAAAGTTGGCCGTATCAAATCTTAGATTAAAGTTGAGGGCATCTCCAAAACATTTGGAGTTGAATGATCGACCAATGAGGTTGGCGCAAATCTGTTTAATAAAGTTTATAAAAGAAAAAGTTTCTCTCTGAGGTCGTACTACATTATTAACAAACCATTCCTGAAAATACTCTAGCGAGATGGGGAGGCTGCCAATGTTTGTAAAGAAGGCTAACATGTGAGAGTTTTTAAACCGAAGAGGGTCAATATCTGCCAGGGCCCTTTGAATTATTGGGCCTTCTCCGTCCCCACACTGTATACTTACATCGGGATATTTAAATGCAAGCATGGGATCCAAAATCTCTATATTGGATAGCATCATTTGAAAGCTTCCGTCGAAACCATTACCCGAATCTACAATGTTTTTTAAATATGACAATATACCATCAATTAAATCACCCAAATAAAAATACGGCACATCCAAATATTTTGTCGATGCATATTTTGTACCGCCGCGGCCTTTCTTAATAGAACGAATAATGTTTCTATTGACGGCGCGTGCTGAACCAGGGTTCTGTTCTTTACCTGCGACTGCCTTACCAATAGCCGTTTGAGCGCCTAGTATGAGGCTCTCGACATCAGTCTCGCTGGCTCTCTGGGGCGTGAGTGCCATGTTGGTATAATTGCCGTTCGGGTCCAAGCGGCTATTTGCCATTTCGGCTCTTTGTTCGGGAGTCATATCTTCTGCCTTCTTAAGCGCATCAACATCTACGCGCAACATATAGATTTGACTTTTATCATAAAGGTTGCATAAAAATCTCTTATATTTAAAAGACTTGTTTTTGGTAGTCAAGTCAATCATATCTTCTAGTTTCTTTTCTCGCTTCTTTTGGAGTCTATCTATCTCTTTTGTCTTATCACCATTTGACTCGATGTATTCAGCATCTGCTGCATCCGACGCTTTGAGCGCGTCTTTCATCTCTTTTAATTTTTCATCAAACTCGGTACCACCAACAAATATGTCAGCATTGGGGGCTTTCAGGATTCCGTCCAAAGAGGCTTGATAGCGGACCTTAAGATCCACAGCGCCATCTTCTTGAAAAGATAAATCATGGCCGACGACCTGTAAATAGAGAGATACACGCGTGTCGTCAATTGCCTTTTCTAAAAACTCACCATGAGTTTGAGATGTGCCCTCTATTTTATTTTGAAACCCTCGAAACTCCATGTTAGAAAATCCGGGAGGGGTGGCCCAGCCAACGGTGGCCTTAATTCTAAACCGGCTTCCCTCATAGGTCTCACCTATAAGGTCCTGACAACCCGGGGACGACCTAGGTTGGGCGCCTGGGGACTCTTTGGGGGTCTTACGAAAAGACGTCCCGGATCCAATAATCAAATCTAGATACCCAGCTTCTTCTCCGCCGGCCGAGAGGCTCTGGTTTAATGAAAACAAATCCTGGAGTGTCTGAAATCGTAGCTGTAACTCGGCGCTGATATTGTTTTCTACCTCAGCTGGGTTAACCCCATCTAGTTTCCACGTAAATGATTTAATGCCGGCGCCGCTGTACCTGCCGAGGGCACCATTTGTTATCTGTTCTATATCTTTGGGATCTATAAATGTAGGAAACGGAATTTCCACTTCTCTAAAGGGCACCAACGTATCCTCATCCCTATAATCCACGCGGCACACCTTTATGTAAGGAGTTAATAGTGCATATGCATCAGGACATAAATTCAAAAGAGCAGAGACCTTGGGGGTCTGTTCTGATCCTCCGTGATTAATATAAGAAATCATGTTGCCGGGCTGGACACCTCTTGCGGGCACCGCTTCCGGTGTCTTCGTCCAAGGATTCTCCATTACTTGGCTATTTTTCTTATCAACTATAATTGAAAGATTTTCATAGGCGCCGCGGCCCTCTTTAATTCTCTCCTGTATTTCAGTATCTTTTGCATAAGTAAGGGTACGAATGTTTTGTATAAGAAAGCACTGCAAATCGTAAGGCTTCAAGCCTGTGACATCTACGGGGGGGTTTTTCTGAACACCGGTTGAGGATTTGCCGCCAGACTTCGTCGCGGCCGCGGTTTCTTCGCTGAGAATATTGGCAAGAATGTTTGCCAGCATGCGACTAATTAAATCTGGGTAACATCGGGCGATGCGCGCTACTATTCGCGAAGTATAAACACTTACGGCGGCCATGCCAGAACTCTTGTAGGCAGACTCCTTATAGGTGTCATCGTAAACTAGCCAGCGGGCCGACTGTCCATATTTGAGCTTTCGTTTCCACTTTTCCCCGGTTATGGCCGTAAGCCCTTCATAGGAGAGCGGCGACCAGTGGGCCTGAGTGGTCAGCTTCTTTATTTTCACCTCCCCGGTTTGGTCGAGGGTGCGGTACTCCGAGCGTACCTTCGTGACCGGGGGCATGCCGCTGGTCGAGATCACTTTGGACCACATCTTCTTCTTCGTCTCGCCCTCCCAGTCGTTGTTGCTGTCCGGCGGCCGGAATCTCTCGTTCATAGACGGAAGGAAGTCCGCCAACGTCACTATAGGATCCTCGTCGCCGTTCCCGGCGCCCCATTTATATGTTTTCACAGCGCCACCGGCGGTATAGGTTTTCCACCCATTCTCGCCGCCGGGCGTCGTAAGGCTTTTAAAGCGCGCTGCCGGGTCGTCGGCCCAAATTTCTGCGGCTTTTGCTCCGGGCGAATTGGCTTGTGACCCGGGGGTCGGTCCGAATCCGAGACCAGCCATCGTGAGGGACCAAGGAGCAACATTCCCGGCGCCGTGTGGGGGGACATAATTTATAGTATTTTCGGATGCTATCTGAAATCCAGGCTTCAAAAGGCGCACCATACCGCCGGCGGCGCCGGCCTTGAGGTCGCCATTTTCGAGACCAACCACAGATCGTGTTCCCTCTTTTTTCTCGTCTTCTTCGTCGGAAAAGCCGTCGGGATGCCAATATTGGTAATCCCCTGATTTAAATAATTTGCCCGTTACTTGAGACCAGTCGATTAGTTCGACTGCTTCATCAGTTAACAACCATGGTCGGCCGTCGCCGTCGTCAGTTGAATTATCACTTTTTTTTTGAATATTCCAAATTTCGCGGCCATCATCGTTGTCGTCCCCAGCAGAAGCTAGTGGATATTGAATAGCGATATAACGTTTTGGGTCCCACGAGAGCACTTGGTCGGAGATCGTGCCCCGCGCTGTCGTGTATATATCTGTCCCCACTCTTAGTGTGTTGTATTGCGGGCTAGCCTCCTTCTTTTTCCGCGCAAAGAAGCGACTAAATGCGGCAGACCAGGTATCATAGTCTTGACTAGCAGATTCGCCCAATAACTTTTTGTCAATTGAATTGTCTAGGGCGCCCTTTGAGAGTATCGATGTGGAATTTACCAAACTCACAAAAAGTGCCCAATCAACTTTCTTAACCTCGGTGTGCCCCCCATCTCCCACATCTGGCATTTTCCATGTGTTGTTAGCGGTCTTAACGCCGGTGGCATTGATCCAATCTTTGGTGTCAAGAGGGTCCTCGCCTAGGTCGGGATTGGACTGATCTTGAAAGATAATTTCGGCTGCATTATAGATCAAATTATAAAAATGTTGCTGACCGACTTTATCCTCTGTCATATAACTACATGCATCTAATATTCTCTTGTATGCGCCGTTGTCAACGAAACCAATATCTCCTTTGATGCGCTGTCGAAGTTCGGACATTTTCTTCTTCTCAAACTTTTTAGGGAGGATCTCTCCGTTTACCTCCTTGCCTAGGTCAGCTTGATACGCAGGATCCTTGACCCAGACTGCAATAAAAGCGTTTATACGCTCTGCAGCGACGTCGTCGTCGTCTTTGGTCAAAAATTCATACAGGAATGTGATTACAAAAGCTTGCGCTAGTGTTTGCCCTCCATCTTTTTGGTCGTTAAACCAACGTTTTGTGGCCCCTACTGTAACACTCATAAACTAATTCCCAATATACGATAAGATCTTTTCTAAAGGCAGCGGAATATAGATAATGTCTCCCATATTTACATTTGCCTCTGTGGGCTTTTTATTATAGTGAGCAATTACCCACCAGAGTCTAGGGTTTCCATAGTATTCTGCTGCCAATTTGTAATATCGATCTCCGGTTTTCCAGATCCTTTGAACACTCTGAAGAGTGGAAATCTGTGCCACACTAGGATATCTTAACACACCTGTGCCAAAATGTGTAATTTGTTTTACACCTCTTTCGTCGAAAAACTCTTCGTACTCTTCCAAATCGTTCTTTAGTACGCGGCGGGAACTATATCTGCTCATCAGTTACCACCCCCCGTCCGGGCCCGGGCCACCGGTTGCCGCGTTCCAGGATGCCTCGTCACCGGCGCTGGGCCCGCCATGGCCATGATCATAAGAATGGCCATCCATGGCGGCGGGATCCTCCAGCACCTGAGCGATCGCGGCGGAGCTGATCTCGGGCGGGGCGGCCTGTTGAGGCCCAGCGTGGTCGGAGACCCCAGCGAGTGTTCCGTAGAGACCGGTGTTGTACTCGTCGCCAAGGAGCCGGTCGATAGCTTCGCTCGTGGTTTCCTGGGGGCCCAATTGAGGCGTTTGCGCCCCATTCGTCGCCGGGTCGGCAGGAGCAGGAGCAGCTGGGTCTGGTTCAGTTTCATCAGCGGCATCACCTTCTGTCGGCAGGATAATGGGATCCGAGATAGCATGTGGAAAGGTCGATCCCAACTCTCTTGCATCATCGCCGCCAAAAATGTGCTTGCTTACGCCGCCTCCCAAATCAACGGTGCGCGTTGTCCAACCTGTGAGATGCGTGTGGAGAACCGTATATTCAAATTGTACGCGGTGAAGCTGGTATGCCATAAAGGGTTTCCCGGAGCCTCTTCCTTTTACAAAAAACTGACCACTCTCAATCTCTGGGGAATATGAAAACCCGTTCAAGAACCCTACGAGGCCGGCGCCGTCTAGAGCATTGGAAATCAACCCATTCCATTTTACTTTTAACAACGGAGCAGCTTGTAGTGTTTGACTATTGGGCGTTCCCAAGTCGCCCTGAGGGGCTGAATATACTGGGTAGAGAAACTGGGCCAACTTATTAAGTTTTCTAACATTTTTGGCAGCTTCAAACTTATTGGCTGCCACAACATCAAATGCCAATGATATTTTTCTACTCGTTTTTTGAAAATTGTATAGATCATCCATGCGGCCATAAACCGGAGTTCCCTTCCAACTGGAGGCAAACGAATCGGCAAACCCTGTCACCCAGGCATCAAAGCTTACATCATTGCCGGTTGGAATATGTGTGATAGAAATTTGAAAATAATCTTTAGCTATCATTCCGGGTTTTTCTGTTCTCATATCATATCCTCCTAGTAAGACCCACCAAGGAATGGGCTAGCTGCTTGGGCCACAGGCCCTGCTGGATCATTAACGACACTAAGCAGTCCATGCGGGTTCACAGCAATTGAATCCTTGAGGGAGGCCTGGATGTTGGCGCCAGCTAGCCCGGCAGCGACTGCTGCGGGGATGCCTTGAAGCGCTGCCATGATCTGCTGACTGCTTCCACCTCCACTGGGAGCGAAAGCGCCTTGCGCGGCTTTAGAGAGAGGTCCGCCTGGTACCCCAAAGCCGAGAAGTTGTCCTGACTCAGAACGGAAGGGCTGATCAGCGCTATTGACACCATGAGCTCCGTCCTGGTCGAGCCACACATCGTTATAGTCACGATTGGCATACGCGAGGCCACCGAATAAGCCTACACCGGCGCCGATGCCGGCTCCGAGCGCCGTGCCCACGCCCGGGATAATCGAACCAATCATAGCTCCGGTTGCGGCGCCTCCTAAAGCGCCCGTCATGTTGGCTGCACCTTGGCCTCCCTGTTTTCCTCTAAAATGGTCAACACCCTTCATCGTCCCGTAGCCGGCTGCAAGGCCTAGGCCGGCCATGCCAAAGCGACCCATCGACATAGCTCGTGCATTGGCCGCGTTGGCGGTGGCCGCGGTGCTAGCGGCGGCGCCTTGGGCAGCTGTCGCGGCTGTGGCTGTACCCATCGCCCCTACGAATCCCATCAGCCACGAGACACCCATTGACAACTTCACTGCACCCCAAGCAGCCAGGAGCCATCTCCAATTATCCGTAAGAAATTTAACTGTTGGGATTAGGTTTTTCATGATAAACCTTTGCAGCCCGAGAAGCTTGGGTTTTACATGCTTATCAAATATCGCGGTAAGATCATGATTCTTTTGAATGAAAACTGAGAATTTATCAATCAACCTAATAATGCTATTAACAAACGGTTGATTGGCAATCACTAAGCTGTTGAAGGCATCCTTTAGTTTAGCAAGGATATCTCTTGCTTCGCCGGCTTTCCGGGCGAGCTGCTCTTGTCTCATAACCTGAAGCTCTTGGAATGGATCTAACTCCTGCATGGACCTTCTGAGGGTATCAACATCGGTACCAAGTGCAGATGCAAACGCTTTTTGTTCAAACTTATTCAGATCACCAAAGAGAGTACCCGAGGCTTTTAGTGAGTCTTGGAGCATTACAAGCCGTTCAGACTCAGAAGCGTTAAGCATGTCAATAGAGTTTAGATATGGGCCGCCGAGGAGTGCATTGAGTCTGCCGACAGCTTTGCCAGAACCCTCAAATGTATCGAATTGTTCTCCAGTAATTTTTAATAACGAGTCCATGGAAAGGCCTGTACTCTTGGATTGAGCTTCTAGTTCTTTAAATACGTCTACTGCTTTGGCGCCATAAAATGCAAGCTTTGGCATCGCAGAAGCAAAATCTTTTGAAATCTCGCTGATAGGCTTGCCCACCGAGCGAGCAATCATTTCAAATTCGCGGAGTAGTTGTTCTGATTGACGCGTATTGAGGCCCAAGGATTTTGTGGCCATATCCAATATCTTGCCCGCTTCGGCGCCAGTGACACCAAACTTTTCTAAGGCCATGGTGGTGTTGGCAATATTGGCCTGTTCTGAGTCCGATAGCTCTGAAAACTCTCTAAAGGATCCGAAGAGGGCTGTGACTGCTTTGCCGGCATCAGCGGCGTTCATCCCATATGTGAGATACGCAAGGCCTGCGTTCGAGATAACTTGATTATATTTATAACCTGCGCCGGTTGCTTTTCTAAAAGAGGCGGCGGCCTTATCTACGCCTAAGGCAAACTCAATTGAATTGCTGGCTATTTTTGCTAGAATCGAACCGACGATTGATAGGACGCCGCCGACCGATGACGCTTTTCTTAGAAGCCCAAGTGGGGCCAGCATGGATGTTCTTAGAAATTTATAGCTGTCGCCGACCTTGAGTACATGATTAGCCAGAGTCTCATAGGAAGCATCAGCCTTCTCTAAAGTCTTGTTATATGTGCTTTGAATCTTGGTAAGTGTTTTTAACTTACCGCGCATGCCGACGATGAGATCAGTATACTTTTCGTAGTTCTTGTGGCCCTTCCCCAGCTCCTTCCGGGTGATCTTCAGAAGCTCGATCTTGGCGCGCATGGCCGCGCCCTCGATCTCCCAGGCTTCCTGGCGATTTTCTGCTAGATCTTTGTCCATCGCGGCCGCGTCGTCGATGGCCTGTCCGGGGTTGGCCGCGTCGCGGGCTGCGCCTCCATAACCTCTTTTTCCCTCTTTTTTGTTCATTCGCTCGACCAGGCGGGCGATTGCGGTCGTTTGGGCTTCGACTGCTGCAGCGAGTTTGCTGATATCCGTCATTTAACCGCCCTAGTTTTTAAACGGCCATCGTAGGCCAGTTTCGCGTTCGAAGCCTTCGACCGAATTCATTAATTGATGCCGATCGGAAATAGTACGGCTGTCATTCAGGCCGTGCTTGAGGTAACTGTCCATGTAACGCTTTTCTCCCTTTAAGGCTTTAAAAAAGGTGTTAATTTGTTCTTGGGTTCCCTTAAGAGAAAGGGGAGTATCAAAGCCAGCGAAATGCATGTCCCAAAGGAGGTTTCGTACATTCAGAGCAAATTGTGTATACATCGCCTCATTAAGCATTTTGTTGTTTAAGTCAATAATGATTTTGTCTGTTGCCATAACGGTCTCCTCCTCTCATAAATAGTTTACCATAAAAAAAGACGCCCCCTATTAAGAGGCGCCCTTCTGTTGTTCTTGTTCTGCAGCCTTTTTCTCTTTGAAATGCTTTATTAGTCTCTCCAAAAACCACCTTCTAAGACCTGTTGGCAAGTTGTATGCTTCTGCGAACGACCAATTACCGTGTTGCTTTAAAAGAAAGAATTCTTCATAGAGAGACTCTTGATACTCAGAGTTCAGGCCAAAAAAAGTTTAAATTGATCGGCACCTCCAGGCGGCCGACGTGGTTGCATGAGCCACACTCGAAGTCAGCATACATGTTGACGTTCGGCATTATGTCTTCATAAACATTTCTTATTTTTCTTGATAATCTCACTGGCATTTCAGCGATCATATGATTAACCGCAGAGGGTTCTTTTATATCGTTTATTGAAACGATAATACTTTGCAACATTGTGGTAACGTTGCCGGGTTCTTTTTTCAACTTTTTCATTCTCTCAAGAGTTTTTGTAATCCGCAATTCGTCGCGGCCGGTCAGGAGCTTAATCTCAACCTCTAAGGTGAATTGGGAATCTGCCATGGTCATCAAGAAATTACCATTATCTAAAAGAGTAACATCATCTGAGAGTTCAGATTCTTTAATTTCCTTTTCCTCTAGGGAAAAATCCTTCGTGTTCACCTCTCCGCAGCCCGGGCATCCAATAGAAGTAGTATAGATATCCCCAAATCCAGTTTGCCTGGTGGCAATAAGGACCGCATTCTTGTCTCCAATTAAGAGAGAATCAGGATCGATGTCTGAATCAATTAAAACTGACTGCAAAAGTCGATTGAGAGCCATCCCATTCTTTAAAAGAGGCTCTGAGGTAAGAATATCTTCCTCTTTGGCTGTCATGTGTTTGATTTCCACCACATCCACATTGTGGAGCGGGTGGTCATCTGGGTAAAACATACCCTTGCTGGGCAGTTCTACAAATTCTGTCGGGGTTGTGAACGAAAAAGTGTTTTCAGTTCGAGGGGGTGCCATCCTGGGTGGTGGCTGTACATCTGGTGAAGACGTACGCGATGAGTTCCTTCTTTTCTTACCCATTAATCACCTTCTTTCTAGTATTTTAAGCGCTTTCGCCGCTATGAATTGCTCTAGCGGCCGGTCCGATATCATACGTAGCCCAATCATACCGCATTGTGACCTCAATATTAAGGATATCTTCAGTATCATATGATAAATCACCAAAAGTGGCCGCCGTAATAAAAGCATTATTAAGAGACCAAGTCCCTACGGTGCCGCCTTCGCCCGAAAGCTCTTCAATCTCAACAATGCCGAGAGCTTTGAGGGCTTGGTCCTTGTTAACAGTGGAAGGCTCTTGATCACCCCGGAAAATTAATTCCTGAGTGTCAGGCTTTAAATAGCCCATGTTTGCCAGGGCATCATACAACAGGGCATTACCATCAGGCGCAACAGCATTAACAATTGTAGCCTGAATTGTGTTCCACTCAACAATTCCTGGGTAGTAATAGGTGTTGCCTAAAAACTTGTGAGGAGTTTCAGAAACAGTGTAAGACGGCTTTGTTACGGCGCGCGCAAGATACTCCGTGTAAGTAAACTCGTTGTTGTTGGTTGCTAACCTCGGTAGTCTAAGCAAAAATCTATGTTGTCTTTTCGGTTCTGATAGTGCGCTTGTCCAAAATGCCATGTTCGTTGTCTCCTGGTGACTCTAATATTATATAGTGCGGGAGCTTATAATATCCCGCATTATTTACTAGTCGTCAAATGATGCTCCCGTTCTTGTAATATTAAAGTCAATCGCGATGAATTCAATAGCACGCGTCGGCTTCAAAAAGATCTTAGCATAGAGAATGTTTCTATCAATAAGATCTGGAGTTGTTGTTGTCTCGTCCAACACCACCTTATAGTCTGAGAGACCAAAGTTCGTCTTTACATTAGCCAAGAAAGGATTGACCTCTGACTTAAACCGGGCCCATGTAGTCTTCGAGTTCGGATCGAAGAGGATCGTGGATGCCATCTGGGAGATGCGCTTCTTCACGAAGATCATCAGGCGACGGACATTGATACGATCGAGGGCTGAAGGCGTCGTTTGAAGCGTCTTCTGGCCAAAGATCACAATACCCTCTGCCGGGAACTTGGCAATCGGGTTAATGTTGGCGTTGTAGAGGTCATCTCGATCCTTGCGGCGCAACTGGTGTGCCACATCAAGGATGGGAATTCCTGCTGCACCTTCCGTTAGGCCGCCGCGGTTGAAGCCGGCTGGGGCAAACCAGACCTGCGTCTTGCGCTGGGAACTTGAGAAAGTACCAAGGGCCGGAATAGAAGGCGGTAGCCATACGAGCGCGCCGTTAAGGTTGTCGCGGCCGCGGACCCATGGATAGAAAGTACAGCCGTAAGAAGTGTTAAGGCTTCGCTCTCGTAGGTTGGCAATTGCCTGTCGAATCTCGCTGGCAGTATTATTGCGTTGGACTTCCTGGCCTTCCTCTCGGGGATCGAATCCGTTGGGTAGATCAATAACCGCCAGGGCATCTGCCCGATCTTCGCATGTGCGAATGAGGTGGGTTGTCAAAGTCTCCTGGGTGAGACCCGGAATGGAAGCCAGATTCATCTCAGTAACCTCGGGGTCTGCCACAGAGTCGATAGCGCGTCGGATTGAGTAGAATTCGTAACTATCGTCGTCGTTGGCAGCTCCGTCGATGTTGCGATTGGCAAAAGGATCCATTTCCGTGATGTCAAGACCGTCGAAACCACCATATAGAGGCACCGTAAATCGATCGTATCCTGCGTCCAGTACACCGCTCACGGGGCCATTTGTAAAAGTCAAAGATCCCTTCCCAGCGGACGCGTCGTCGCGGGAACCACTAACCCACGTACCAGCGGAGCCTGAAATATCGTCCAGGGTGAATTCCATGGAAAGCTCAGTATTGTTTGTGCCAGAAGCTCCGAAGCTGTTGACGATACCGCCGCGAGGGCGGAGAAGATCAATCGTAGAGCGATCAAATACTGTGCTGCCGGCAGCTTCGGCTGTTTGGAGGCCGAAGTACGCATCCTTGGGGTTGTTCAGGTTTCCGTCGGAAGCGTTGATTCGGAACTCAGGAACGGGGTAGATGACGTTAATGTTGTAGTTGAGGGTATCCGTGATCACTCCGGCGCCGCCAGAAATGGCAAAGAGAGAGCCAGAGGTGATCTCCTGTCCAGCGCCTCCGACGGGAATATTCACATGCGCCGTGCCAGAAAGCCACTGGCCAGCGAGGGATCCCGTCTGGAGCAGATCCTCATCATTGTATTTAACGATGCCCCTAAAGCCAAAGGGAAGAAGTTGTGGGTCCGTAATCGTGCCCGCGTCGACATCTGCATTCATAACGATGCGGATATAGTCGGAGCGATTGTCATAGTTTCCTACCACGCGATACCGGCGCTCGTCTTCGTTCCACTCGGTTCGCTTGTCGCCAATAAGGCGCGCGGCATAATTAAGGGAATCCGGGTTGAGATTGCAATCGTTAAACTGTTCAACGACCCTTACCACATTGTCGGTGTCACTTAGATGACGAACAACAACCGAGAAAGACCCGTAATCGGTGCTATCATTGGTGGAAACCGCGATATCTTGAATGGAAATCTTAAGATTTTTGTTGGTCCAGTCGCCAGGTTCATTGAGGGCTACAATTTTAAACAAATCTTGAGGCGTGGAGGAAGGGCTTAGTCTGCAACTAATAACCTGTGGAGTTTCGGCAGAATTCAAGTTGGCTTTAAAATCATAACCAGCATATGCACTTGCTGTTGTGCGGAGAGGCACAACCGCGGCCCAGGTGCTGCTCTGAGTATTATCAATTTGAGCTGCCAGGTGCCGGTCAAAGGTTTCCCCTAACCAATAGTCAACAGTATTTGTGGTAATGGCGCTATTAGTCTTTTGTGGGTTTGTGCTAAGAACCTTACGAATATATTTCGAGTCGTTCTTGCTAAAGTTGAAAGTAGTAGTGAGGGTATTAGAACCATCATAATTCTTAATAAGCATCTTATATTCAAACTTACCGCCCGTGTTTTTCACGATTACGCCTGAGCCTGTGACCGGGTCGCCGGCTGCCGGGGCCCAGAGGCCCGATGAAGTCGAGCCGGTCACTGTGGCAATCGCGCCGCTTAGCTCAAAAGAAACGTCTTCATCCGTGGAGTAGAAAACTGCTGCAAGAGCACCAGTAAGCTCACATATAACACCAGAGCCCGTTTCAAAAACAACGAGACCGTACGCATTAGTCGAACTCCAGCCGGCTTGACCAGCTGTGGCAACTCCAGGTTTGTCGGCACCAAGGAGTCGTACATAAGTTAGAGGAGAACTGTTTCTAAGATATGCCTGCGCAGCATACATGCCATATGTGGTGGCGGTGCCATTGTTGCCTCGGCGCCAGACATCGTCGCCAGAGCTGCCGGGACTCGGTGCTCCAAAGACATTCACGAACTCTTCAAAAGAGTTAACTGTTACTGGCCGTAAGGCAGGCCCTTTTCTTGCGCGACCAAAAATAACTGGTCCGATTCCGGCGGGCGAGGCGGGAAGCTGAGAGTTGTCAATCTCATTGACAAAAACTCCAGGTGATACAAATCTGTAATTTTTTACCGACATTCGAGAGGTTCTCCTACATTATGAAAATGTTCAAAGTAAATAGTGCTAAATAGTAGCAATGGTATTATTCTCTATAAAATCCATCTTTAATACTATGAGGGATTTCACCAAGGACCGTTCTCTCTCTGCCTATTTTTACTTCAACCGCATTTTCGCGGCGGACAATCTTGGGCTTTTCTTGGTTTTCACCCTCACCAATAAGGTATCCTAAAACTTCGATATTAATAGTAGTTTCATAGTTTCTTTGGGCCATCGCAAGGTTCGCTTTGTTCGCATTATTGGCCAAGTTGCCATCAATGAAAATTTCATAAAAATGTCCCTCATTTTCGATTCTTTTTGGCATCCGAGAGTTGCCGGGAACTGTCAGAAAAGGTCTGATCATCTCGTTTAGTTGTTGCTGGTATTCAGTTCGAACGGTAATCTCATACATTACCTTCACCCACACTGGAAGGGGGATGGTTATGGTTTCATATACAGTTCTCTGCGTGGACATGTTCCTTTTGTTGGTATTATAATTCTCGGTGGGAATCTTTTTATCGGGCCCAAGTTTTCTATTTGCGTACGCATTTTGAAATTCAGCTGTCTTCTTAGGATTTATATGCCTTGCAATAGTAACAGTAGTCCCGCCCTTCGCATCCGCATTGGGATACAAGTTTGCGTAAACTGTGCCCCTAAAATTTGGCTCCTTGGTGACAGAGGACCGATTTACACTGATTAAAGGTAATATGAAGGTTTCCTCCGAATCTCTGAGGTCTTTGTTATGCTTAAGTTGATATGCTCGTTCCGCCGTAACCCATAGCACCGGCACTTTTTTAAAGCCTTCGTTTGTTGTGGTAGATAAGTTTAAATCTTCATCAATAAATCTTAACAGCGCGCCGTCGATTGTTTCCAATGAAGACGGCATAAATTCTATTTCATGCAGTTTATCAGCGACCTCTTTATCCCCAACATAATCATAACGACTTGCTTCTTTATCTTGAATTTGTGCCTGTGTTCTTCGGTTTTTGGCCACGCGACTACCCTACAAAGATGCCAGCTGGCACATTTTCCACCACTTTCTTGGTGGAGTCCTGCAACGAAGCGTCTGTTGTCGCCAACTTGTCGTAGGTTGTCTCGTCAAGAAGCGCCTTAAGTTCTGTGCGAAGATTATCTTGTTCGGTGCGTGACTGAGACAGCAGGTCAGACGCATTCATGGTTACGCTTTCGCCAGGAATTGGTACTACTGAGAACTTCCCTCTCACATGTCCAAGCATTTCCTTTGTCAGGGCTAGTGCAAACCTGCGAATCCACTGCTTTCCTATAGAATTGATCCTATTGTATGGGAGGTTCTCGAAAGGTAACGTATTGAGGTTGTTGATCCCCTCTACTCCCTCCGCGCCGCGGCCGGTCTCTTCCCATGGGTTAAACTCTTTATCAATACTAAACTGAACCCAGAATTTCTTCTGTGAAATGTTTTGTGGTTCCGGGAAAAGGCGCAGCATATTGTCTTGAAGTTGATATGAATAGTGTGAAACGCGTGTATATAAGGAATCCTCATATGCCATGGCCTGTAGTTTGTTCTGCCAGGTAGGAACAATCTCAAATGTGGAATCGTCAGCGTACTGCCCATAGGTGCGCATATTGCCAACCACTGAGAAGCCCCCGTAATACCCATAGAATCGCCACATCGCGCGTGGGGTCTTGAAGAAGACTTTACGAATAATAATTCTTCTCTTTCCCACACTGCCCGAAAAGGTGGCTGAAGTAGAAATTATTTCCTGAAGATCATAATCTTGCTGGCCTGCGGTCACATCAAAGGAAGATGAATATATAGGCAATAACCCTCCCACGGCCGAATCTGTTGCTATGGTTTGAGAAACGCGCTTGGCAAAACCATAATCAAAACGAGGATATTTTAATTCTACATTGGATCCGGAAAGCGCATCGCCGGCCGAAATTTGCCCATTTTGATCAAACGAGGCTGTTTGAGCCCCCAGAAGGCTAGATAATGAATTCTTGCTTTGATGAAGGTTAATTAAATATGAATATTCTAAAACGGCTTCTTCATAGGCTGAATATACATTTCCCTCCGTAAGCTCAATGTCTAAGACATCCCCTCCTAGTTTCTTATATGTATAAGCTACTTGATCGGAGGCGCCCGATAAAAAGGGCGCCGAAGCGGCGTAGATCCCAAAAGGGAGGGTTGCCACAACATTTGTCGGGCTCCCAGTAACAGGGAGCACATTTGAATTCGTTGTTGAACCTGGATTTAACTTTGGAACTGCCATCTATCTTCCTCTAATTGTCCAATACTAAATAGAAAGCCCCGCCTCAAAAGAGACGGGGCTTTAACTATTTTGACCTTACGCCAGATATTAACTTAATATCTCACTCAATCACTTAGCTGATAGGATTACCAAACTCAAGATCTCGAACGATAACTAAACCGTACATATCGGGACGAACCATCTTCTTGGCGTATCGAGTCATGACTCCCTTACGGGGCACGAAGTCTTCAACACCGAAGATAGTAGGTGTGGTCTGCAGCGGCACATAAGGTGCGTACACATAGCCACTCTCAAGGAAGCTACTACCGCGTCGGCCAACTAGGACCAACTGTCGCGGGAAGTAGGGATCGACGATAACATCGAACTTCTTCGAAAGCGAACCAACCTTAACAGCACCCGCGTCGCCGCGGTCGCTATCAGCAGTCACATTGGCACGGAAGCCAGCGGTGAACTCAAGGATGTTGGCAACTTCAGGTCCGCAGACGACGAAGTTGGCAGCACCACGGAGAGTCTTCCGGTGGATCTGTGCCGACACATCATTGATAGTCTCAATGAGAGTCTCATACCATTCACTGACGTTACCCGTGAAGTCCGGAGGACTTGTGGTATTAGACGCGTCAGCACCGGTCAGCCGGTTAAGGAACAGACCAGGGGAGCGCGACCAGTAACGAACACCAGCCTCAGAGCCTCGAACGAGGTCCTCAAGGATCTCACGATCGATCTCAAGAGCAATCTGCTCCGAGAGGATCTGAGTCAGCTCGACCTCAGCGTCAAGGTTGTGGTAGGCGTTAAGATCCTGTCCTAACTCCGGGGTCCACTTGGCCTTGAGCTTCTTGGTGACCGCGGTAACGGACACACTGTCGACCTTGATGTCGATCTCAGGGATATCAGGGTTGTTCTCCAGTCCCCACTCCACAATACCTTCAACAGCACCTAGGGAACCATTAACAGCCTGGAAATCATCTGCGATCGGAATCGTCAGGGTGGCAAGGCCCGAGAGGGCTGCACCGATGACTATATCAGTCTCGGAACCGCTAGCATTGGCAATCAGAACCACACGATCACTATTCGTGGGATCCTCACGGCTAAGGCGACGCACGAGGCGGCCGTTGGCCAGTGTAGCATCAATCATGGTAACAAAGTCATCAAAATTGAATGATCCAGCATTCAGCGCTGATTTCAGAACAACAGCTCCTGCAACAGAAGATCCCGATACTAGATCAGGATCAAACTCAAGCATATCGGCATTACGAAGTCGAGCGCCGACGTCAGCTAGCGCGACGGAGTCCTCGCGAGGCTCGACCTCGCCGTTCGCACCCACGTTGCCCGAGAAGCACATTTTGGGAGAAACGGTTGCAGATCCTGTCGGTGACGAATAGCCGTTGTTAAGTGCATACGGACCACGCTCGGCATTTACTCCGTTGAGGAGAACACCGCCGGTGATCTGCGAACCAACACGACCACCACCATAGAGGGAAGTGCCAGTGGGGTATCCAAGACGCGGATTCGGTGCGGCTGCACCAGCGCCGATTTCCGTGGAAACCGTGAAGTCGAGGAAGAAGATGAGGCCCGAGGGCAAACTCATCGGCTGAACGCTAACGAGATCGTTGGCGATCAGATTGCCGAATACTCGGCGAACGAGGGGGAATGCAACAGCTGCAAAACCCTGTACATCACCAGCAGACATGCTGCTGGTCTCACGTAGTAACTCTCGTGCTTGGTTCTCAAGCAGTCGAGCCATACTGTTTCGAAGTGAGTCATCACCGATTCCCTCTAGAAGACCAGTCTGTTCCCATTTTCCAATGAGAGCAGCGCCTTCGGCTGAAAGATCACGATTAACAATACCTTCGGTTAATTTTTCTACAATAGACATTTATATAACCTCCTTATAATTGTAATAATTGAATGTCATTTATTCAAACCTGCTAAACGCAGCATTCGACCCATTGCTGGGTCTCGTGTTGCCGTGTTGTTTTTCTTAGAGTTGAGTAAAAGCGAGGTTGGTCTCTGAACCGCTTCACGAAGTGTTTGTGGTCGTGTTCTCTGAACAAGAGTGGACCCCACTGCGTTTTGAATTGTTTCAAAAATCATTCCCGCCTCTTCAACAGAAGTGGCAGATTGAACAGCTTCGACAATTTGATTCTTTTGTCGCTCATTCAAGGAGGCGCTATTCAAAGCCTTGTTTTGATAAACAAGCTTGGCGTTTGCCAAGTTCAACTTAGTAAGTTGTGACTTGGCTTCAATTAAGAGAGCTTGAAACTCTCTTTTTGATTCTGTAAGTTCGGAAATCTTGGTCTCATAAAGCGACGCGTCTGATACAACGTCGGAGGCCGTGTCGACTTCCTCTTCGAGTTCTTCGTCTTCTTCCAGGTGTGCAGCCTGGGCGCAGGCCATGGCATTGTTGTTGGCCTGCTCAATACTGTTGTCGGCAGAGTTGATCGAGGACCATCCTTGTGGTCTCGGCGTCATATCAACAACTAGTTCTTCGATAAGATCTGAGAGCATTTCTTCTGTAAGGTCGATGTCTTCGTCTTCTTCGAGCCAATTACCCGGGGGCGGTTGGAGTTCGGACGGGTCGACGTCGGACGGGTCTTCTTGGGCAATGTCGGGATATTCACCTCCCTCTTCCAAAGCAATCTCATCGGCCATGGCGGTGGCATCAATCATTTGATCTCCCTCAACAACTTCATCTTCTTCTTCAAGTCGCTGCTTAAGGGCATCAAAATTAATCTCAACAATTTCGTCTTGGGCTGCTTCATCCAACTCTTCGTTCTGAAATGCATAAGGCACTTCGTCTATAAATTCTGTCAGCTCTGGGTCTACTTCAGTCTCTTCTTCTAAGCCTAGGCCCAGATCGTCCTGCTCTAAAAGAGTCGATAGGGCGCCCTTCACCTCGGCCGAATACTTCTCCAATACGGCGGCCTCCGCATTCTTAAGGGCTGCCTCTTTGAGGGCTTTGGCATCTACGATTGCTTCTTCTAATAGTGAAGACATAAAATTAACTCCAGATCTGATGACTTATCAGAAATAAATAGTTCGTAAGAGTGGGAAATGACTAATAGTT
>Ga0080013_1002182_pt1 | contig 23703 bp, 21 predicted proteins | sample ETNvirenome_6_85_FD_69236 | JGI IMG/M metagenome (GOLD analysis project Ga0080013, IMG submission 69236) | Marine viral communities from the Pacific Ocean - ETNP_6_85 (SPADES assembly) (version 2) | ecosystem: Environmental > Aquatic > Marine > Oceanic | place: Pacific Ocean | collected 2013-06-19
TTAAAACCATATATTAAGTTAGAAGTCTATTTTAGTGTAAAAACAGAAGAACTGTGTTATTGTATTAAGTATGTTTTTGTTTGTAGGTACTTAATAATGCATTTATGTCATTGCAATCATCTGTTAACATCTATTTTATGCTATTTCGCACATTTTAACTAAATACCGTGTTATTACACCATATTTACTTAAAATCGTATTATTTGCCATCATTTACAACTTTTCATCATAACACAGTTAAAGTTCTGGGTCATCCAAATCTTCATCACCCTTCGATTCTTCAGCTCCCTCACTTTGAAACAATTCCTCTCTATTCATCCCCGCCGCTCCTCCATCACCACCTGCTCCTCCATCACCACCTGCTCCTCCATCTGCATCCGCAGGAGGTAATTCACTTGGATCCGTTTCATTGGATCTATGTGAAAATATATGTATTGGATTTACAGTCTGTGCACCAATTAATCCATCTATCATTGATATTAACTGCCCCACAGTCTCTGGGAAAAATACTTCTATTCTGGTAGCTATCTCCCTAAATGTTTTTAAAGATAATATATCATCATTTACCCTTATTGGATCCATAAAATTTTTACTGTTCACTAACTTCGTAAAATCAAGTAACAATAGTTGTTGTGCTTCCGCCGGTTTTATTTCTTCTAATAAAATATCAGCGCCTTCCTTGAAACGTTCATCTCTTTCATCAATAAATCTTTTTGTTCCCTCATACACTGTTTGTCTTAAAAATGATGCAGGTGGAACTGCTTCTGCTTCTCTCTCTTCCTCTTTACTTTCCCTCAATTCACGTTCTTCTTTTGTCTCTTCAGCACTACTCTCTGGAGGTAAACTATCTAATACCGATAATCGATCTATAAATTCTTGTCTCTCAACTTGAGCGTTTCTTATATTCATGTCTATATTAATCAAATCAGCAGCAGCGAAATCAAAATTTCTTATTGTTGTTCCAACTCTCTCAGCAAGTGCATCCAATCGTTGCTGGTCAGTCCGACCTCTTATTGCTCTTGTTCCTTGAACCAATGTATTATAAACAACTAAACTGATATGATTTCTAGCAAAATGTGTATTTATCAAATGTATTCTCTCAACGTCTGCATTTATTTCTCTCATTCGATCTCTTACTTCTTCAACAGTCATAAGTGTTCCATCTGTACGTAACAATTGGACAGCCCGTTCTGGTGTAATGTGCGACATATAATATAATACAATATTTTAATTAAAAATATTTAGCATAGTATTTCATAATAAATTTATAGCATTTCAAATGATATTTTCTATCAATCCAATCATCCCTAACTCTAAACTTCCTTAAGGGTTTACCACAGTGATCACAATACATATATTATGCTAAGAATAAATTTAATTATTTTATTCTTACCATATATCAAATGTGTGATCACGAAAAACTTGAAGAAGTTATTATGCCAAATGAATATATTCATTACTCTAAAATTATTTGCAAAAAATGTAAAAAATTCCAATGTTGGGGAAAATCTCCCGACACTACAAAATTACATGAAATACGTATTAAAAATATTTATTGTTTATTATCTAAAAATCTTAATAAGTTTGAAAGAGAATTCTTAACAAATATTTGTCCACAAAGGACTTTATCACCAAAGCAACAAAAAGTATATGATAATATAATTAAGTATTATAATAAAATTTTATAAATACTGGCAAACCCAAAAAAAGAATTTTATATGTTTTTTTTCTTTTTTGGGTAAGGCTATTTTCTTTTGTAAAAAGAAAAATGCCTAAAATTTTATAAATACCTGTGGTATATCTTCAGATATATCATTCAATATATTTTTTTGATAATCAATACATTTATTCTTATTGTTACAACTAGAACAATAAGGACATTTTTCAAATTTTTCTATTTCATCATCATCAGTCATCTGTTCCAACCAAAGATTACACGATTTACATCCAGCCCATTTTAAATCATATCCCTCGGCATATACATCCCTTTTCAATGTTTTCAAACATCTCTTATTGAAATTGAACTCTTTTTGTGTTTTATCATATTTATAATTTATACATGTATTACTTAAACATTTTCGTAATATATCAACACTATCACTATTTGTTTTGTACTTCATTACTATAGAGATATATATTAATCTAATGATATTCAACCCAGAGAAATGAACCAGATACATCACCTGTACTACTTGAACTACCAACCATTCTAACAGCAATCGTTAATTCTGCTCCAGGTTCTAAACAATATTCAAATTTACTAAAATCAATATCTAAAACAGAACTTTTACCAACACCATATGATGCAAGTAATTCACCAACTGTTGTAATATCTTCATTTGCTGTACTCACACTAATAGCACTATCACTATCTACACTACTCCAACTCATACTATTTGTAGTATCAAATATACAATTTTTAAATACTTTCATTTGCGCAGAATTAGAACCATCCCATTCCAATCCTAGAGATAATATATACTGTTCTTGTCTATTTCGTACACTCTTAAAATATTCATTGTTTCTAATTGTACATACATTCACATAATTTCCTCCAGATCCATTTACACTGACACCTTCGCCATCACCTAATACACTCATTTTATGTCCTAAAAATGGATTTATTTTACCAGTTGCAAATCCAGCAATCGATGCACTATAAAATGTTATATCATCACCAGCTGTTCCATTATATACATCAAATGTTATTGGCATATCAGGATATAACATAGAAGGTAAAGTATTAGAATTAGAATATTCTACTCTATGTATAGGAATCAAATCACCTGATACAGAATCCTCTATATAGAACATGATTCTACCGAAACCCGACCACTGAAACTCTATTTGATACACATTACCTTTACTCAAATCCAAACTAGGTAACGTTTTAGTTCCATCTGCAGGATCTAAATTCCATGATGATTGAGCTACAAAACTATCTGTTGGGTCATTACCCGCTTCAATCTGAGCAAAAGTGGCTGTCATACCTAATCCAGCAACTGAATATAATCCGGATTTTGATCCATTACTAAAACTAACAAATATCAAAGTATCATCATCCAAAAATACTTCCCACCCATCTCCCAATTCACTAAATGTTCTATTATTTGCTTCATCCTGATATATTTCTAATGCTGAAGTACGAACATTTGTACTACTGAGAGCTATTCTTCCAGTAGTATTCCCTTTTAATGTGACGGTAATATTATTATTAGTTGTTGCGGTTAATTGCATTGTTCTAATTTCTTTTACACCTGATCTACGTGTTAAAACACCAAAACCACCATCTTTATGAGCAAAATAGTATCCATTTGAGCTATCACCAAATCCAGCAAGTATTTGACAACTAGAATCACTTTGTCCACTAAATAACATCGTAAATCTAATTACAACACCTGTTCCAACCATATATCGAACATGGTCACGCGTTCTAACAATATTTCTTGCACCTGTGTTTGTACCAGTACGAACTTTCATCAAATTATTTTCATAAGTAATTCCTTGATTATTTGTGTCTCCATTATATAAAACATCAACGAAATTTGTATTAATATGATAACTAAATATATGTTGAACTTGTGGAGTAGCTTCAGCAACACGAATATCTCCAAATGGTGTTTTATCTGTTATTGAAACTTTCAAACCTTTATCTGCTGACGATTCAACATTATTATAATCACCATTAGGATCTTTACTAACAATAATTGATCTAGTAAGACTAACATCATCCTTTTCCGTTACAGTTTGAGTTACACCACTAGTAATATCACGAGGTTTATCATCATGAAATATGGTTTGCAATCTTAAATAACTTTGTGCACTACTACCATTGGTATAAACAATACGAAAATATTTTGATACAATAGCTAATGCATGAGCCTGACTACCATCAGAGGCTGAAAATGTCACATTTTTATTTCTATCCCAATTTGTTCCATCAGTTGATAATTGCATTGAAAGACCGTTTGTAGCACTCGCAACATCCGTCGCAATAAATATTGTCACAGAAGAATATAATAAACATTCTTCTGCAGTACCTGTATAAACACCATCTTCACCTAATGCAGTTGTAGTTGAATTGACTGTACTAAGTTTAACCATAATTACTATATTACAATATTTTATTTTATTCATGGGTATATTCCTGATCTAATAATATTTTTTCTATTTTGTTGTCTACATCAGCCATAATTCTTATTAATGTATCAATTTCTCTGTTCAATTGATCTTTAACCATTTTAATATCCAAATCTTTATTTTCTTTCAATATGTCCATTTTTTCTTTCAAATTGTTTATTCTTTTACTCAATTCTGCAATTCTTTCTAAAATATCCTTGTCAATTTGTCTCAATGACTCAATTGATTCATCATTTTTGTTTGTCGTATATAAATTCCAACAAAAATATATTGTCGATAACGATGTTAGTCCTAACAAGATTTTAAGCATTTATATTATACTGCCATTTTTTTTCTACCTATTTTCAAGTTTACTCAATCTAATTCTCAATCTTCTATTTTGCTCTGAAAGTTCTTGTATAGCCCCCCACATAACATACATCAAACCAGAGTGATTAACAACCTTACAATCATAAATACAATGTCCACATGAACACCTATCATTACAAGTGACTTTGTCTTCATCACCATAAGAAACTCTTGTTTTTTTCTTTTCACTTACAAGTTCAGGAGCATATTTCTCCAGATCTTGAGCTATCAATCCAACTCGTTTCTTTTCTGGATTGTAATTGTATTCCTTCTTGAAATTAAAAGATTTAACTTCACATTTATTGACTATTTCTAAGAAGTTTTTCTTGTATTTTATAACGTTTGACTTGAGTCGGATATCAGACTCATTAATATGATCATTACCGTTGAAATCAATGTCTTTATACGTTTGCACAGCATCCACTCCACTAGCACCATCAAATCTGAAAAATTCTGTTGTTGACGTACCATTGTTTACAAAAAACTGCATTCTGCTTCTTTCATCACTTCCCGACCCCCAAGAAGCTGTAGCACTATCTACTACAATACTAGCTACTGTTTCTGCGCTACTAGTCACGGGAGTACTTTCATTACCCGAAAACCGTATCCTACCGAAATCATCACCAACACCACTGAGCGGTGTTCCGGGACCATAAAGATTGACTGATGCTCTTGAACCGTTTTCTTCCAATACTTCTATTCCACCATAAAATGATGATTGTATACCAGAACTAGTAGGATCTCCAGCATATAAATTTCCACACCGTATGGAACTAGTACCATTATCAATGGCACCAAATCCTGATGAAATTGAACCAGCATTCAAAGTACCAGTTGTAGTCAAACTTGCCATCGTAATGACATTAGGTTGAATTGTTGTCATTATATCACCATAATATCCACTACCACTATAAACTTTCTTAGCAACTGCTAATCCTCCAGACATTACAACACCACCAACGGTACTTGAACTGGCATCATTTGTTCCATGGAATACAACATCTTTATCTTGTTGAAATTCTACAACGGATTCAGGTGTATCATTTCTAATATGAAATTTACTTAAACCAAAATCTAAATATCCAACAGTAGCATCTTTATGTAATTGTACACGAGAACTACCAATACCCTTATCACCGATAACAAAAGCTGAATCAGCCGGTACCTTGATATCACCCGCAACTTTCAAACCTCCTGCTATTTCAACTGATTGAGCACCAGCATATGTAGTATTATTGGTTGTGTCACTTACTACCAAATTTGTTGAAGCAGGAATTGTAACACTTGAACTTGTAACATTCAAATAACTCGTACCACCTACTTGAATACTTGTGGTCAGTGAATCATCACTATATAAACTCTGGCTTCCATTTAAATGTATCGCTGAATTAAAAGTATCTAATTTATTAGTAAAAATGGATTTACTGACAGCTAATCCACCTGCAGTGTAAATAGAGGCATTTGTATCCGATTTACTGGTAGCATCATTAGTAGATGATATATCAATTGCAGGTACAGAAAAATTACCTGATACTAAATCAACACCGTTACAAGTGATCTTGAAAACATCCACATCACATATATTAAAGTTAATATGTTCGTTAGATTTAATTTTTACCTCACCATCACTGGAGTCAGGATTTCCTAAAATAATATTTTTTCCTCGTATATTGTAATTCATACTATTAATATATACAAAGAAATAAAAAAATAAAAAAAATTATTTTAGACCCATTTGTCATTAACATGATCTTGATTAAGTATTTTCCGTCCTATATTTCCGTCATTGTCAATATGTAATTTCTCATGGTATACATGAGCTATTTTTAATCTACCTGTTTGTGATGTATTCACTATCAATTTAAGATCTTTATGTAATCCTCTCATATTTAAACTTCCATAGTTTCCATTTTTACTACTAGATATCCCCCATTCAAGAGTCCAAGCAGTAGAAGTAGCATCTGGTACTGCATCACTATCAACACCAATATAATTATGGTTTAATAATACTGATTCTAAATAACTTCCAGAAAAATATAATCTTTGATCATTTGCAGTTAATTCAACAGAATTGATTACTTGTCCTTCACCTGCAATGTTGTCTGTTTCAAATGATAAATAAGATCTGTGTACGAGTTGACCACACTTTAATCTTATTGTATTATCACCTGTACTTGAAATTACAGCATCTGGTTCATGATATACATTTTCTACTGATACATCAACTGGATATTCATTTTTAGCAAAACTTTCATAATCATCTATTACTGCATAATCACACCATAATTCACTTGCATGAGAAGCTGAAGAAGCATTGGCATCATTGGTAATGCTACTAACGGCACGATATATAACTTCTAATTGACATCCTTTTAAAAATTTAGTATCTAACCAACGATTGATATCTTTACCAATTGAAAATAACAAAGGAGTATAACATTCAATACTTGTTGGACTATCTTTATTAATAGTTACTGCTGTAACTAAAATATTATGTAAATTAGTAGAAATTGTTTCATTAATTCTTTGCACAATTGCTAAACTATTTATGAATTCTAATTCCTTCCCATTTTGTATAATTCTTGCACTTTCAATAATATTTGCCCCAATGTTATCTTTGAATGTTGATGTCGTAGTATTTGCTAAACCTGTTATATTGTGTTTCAAAAACATTTTTCCTAAAGACCCATGATCCTCTAAATTATATTTTACTCTTTCTCTATTGTTGGTTAATCGTTCTGTCAAAGGGTATAATCTTTCCTTTCTAAAAGCAAAATTTGGTAAACTATCATCGTCTCTATAATTGAATGCTTTCGTATCTTGTTTTCTTAAAAATTGTTTATGCACTCTGGATTCTTGATTTGATTTTACAATTTCCATTATATAATATAATACCACATTTTAATTAGAAAGTTTTTCCTGCCATTTAAAAGAAAAATAGGCAAACCCAAAAAAAGAATTTTCCTAACAAATTCTTAATGAAGTTATATTAAATTTCTTAAGAGTTTTAATTATTATGATACAGTGTCTTCTAAACTTTTTTTCTTTTTTGGGTTAGGCTATTTTCTTTTTTCAAAAAGAAAAATGCCTGTAATAAAATTTCTTTGTTAATAATAATGGATCTTTACAAACCAATACAGCAAGTGGAAAGAAATGGTTTAAAATTAGATAATTCTAATGATGATAATGAAAATGCTAAAGCCAAACCAAATGATATGAACATAGAAGAGTGCAAAACTCTTACTGAATTTGATTTGAAAGAATTACCTGAATATTTCTCATTACTTTTAATTGGTAGTCGTAGAAGTGGTAAATCGTTTATTCTTGATTGGATCTTAAACCAAGTTCATGAACAACATAAATGGGATGAGGTCTACTTATTTTCAGCTACTTCCCGTTGTCAACGAGAATACTTTAAATATAACTTAGATGCTGATCATAAGATAGAAACATTAGAAACAGCTAAAATTAATGAAATTTACCAAAGGAGACTTGATATGTTGGAGAAATATAGAGACAATCCTGAAGCTTACCCTCAAGCTCCAAATGCCCTCCTTATTTTCGACGATTTATTATCAGACCGAGCTGGTCACTCGATATTCTATAATCGAGAAGTTAATAGACTGTTTTTTGCAGGACGTCAACTGGCGTCAGTAAATTTTAAAAGAATTTGCTAGTCACATATGTGGCAAGATACCTTGTTGCGGGAACCTCCTAAAGGTTCTAACTACCACTCTATTTAAGAAATTAAATAGAGGAACACGATTAATAGTCGTACCCAATGGTAATAAGTTAGAATTATAGGAAAATCCGCAGTGTTACTACCTAAGTCCATCATGATAGGATATGGTAGGCATTCAACGACTGAACGGGTGTCGGCAAACTATAATGGATTATCACTCCTAGTTTGCTTAAGATACAGTCTAGTCCCTTATGAGAGTAAGGGTATTTCGCATGCAGGAATTACCGTTTGTACTATTGCACAATACTTCAAAGCTGTTTCTCCTTTATTAAGAGGAAATTTAGATATTCTAATTTACTTCAGAACGTTAAGAGATCTTGATAGACAAAGTATATGTTCTGAATATCTTTGTTACTCAGATGATAAAGAAGTCAAAAAACAAGGATTTGAATTAATGGAAAGTATAACAAAAGTTCCTCACCAAGCTATGATCGTGAATAAGAAAATTGCTCAGTTCTGTAATAGTCATTTTGAATATATACATACGTTAAAAGCACCTAAGAAGTATAAACATGAGTTAAAAGTATTTCCATATGATACTGGAAAACAATTACTTACGGATGAAGATCTTGAAAGTGAAAGGAATAGAGTTAAAAATCTTTTCCATCCACATGATCAAAAACAGAAAAAAAGATTATTATTGGAAATATAAAACTAATAAAAATATATATAAAAATCTTAAGGAAGTTATATTAAATTCCTTAAGAGTTTTAATTCTTATGATACAATGCCTTATTCTTCAATTTCTAGAGTAATTAAAATTGATGCGAAATTAACTAAATCATCCGTAGTATCTTCTGCATAAATATCTAAATTAAATTGTTTAGGAATATGAACATCTTCAAAAACGATGTTAGGTCTCCATATATCTATAAATTGTCCTGTTGTTGTATCCATAGGCATTAATAATAATTGTCTATCTTTATTATTATCAATATGAACATTGGGATCTAGGAAACCAATATTAATACTTGCAAAATTGCTAGTACTATCGGAACTGGTCATAATGGCGATTTCCCTTAAAACCATAGAATCTGTGTTATGACATCTACCCATATCAATAATCGATGATACGGAATTAGTTTGTATTTGTAATATTTTACCCATTAATTATATGCTATAAATTAATTTATGGGCTTCAAATATTTTATGTTTTTTAGATCTTTTATGTCTAGTAGAATCACCCATCCTACCCTCTGATCCACATTCACAAGTATATCTTTTATTTGAGTTATCCTTTAATTTTTGTTTATTATTTTCATAATATTTTTTTCGGTCTTCTTTATGTTCTTCAGCATATTTTTTAGCATATTTAATATATTTTTTTCTGTTTTTTAGGTAAGATTTTTTAGCAGATAATCGATGTGCTTCTTGTTTTTCTTCGTCTGTAGCGTAAGTCATTTAATATTTAATAACTTTTTTTATATATATTTTTTACTCGCTGATCTCCATAGTCATAATAGCTGATCCGAAGTTACCCATAATTGTGGTTGTGTCTTCTTCAAAAACCTTAAAATCAAATTTCTTTGGAATATGAAGATCTGTAAATGAAATATTGGGTTTCCATTCTGTTCTTTTTGATTCTAATCCTGTTGCAAATGTTGTTGTGTTTAATGGCATAACTAATAATTTTCTGTCATTGTTATTTTCATTATGAACATTTGCATCCAAGAATCCAACATCGATAGAAGCATATTCTATGTTTGAAGTTGTTCCTGTGGTTGATAAGGAAACTTCTTTTAATACTGCTCTGGAAGGTGTATGATCTCTTCCCATGTCTATTGTAGTGTCTGCACTTGAAGTGACTACTTGTAGTAATTTAGAACTCATTATATATTATATTAAGTTTTTATTTTTACATATCGAGACTTAAATGTTTTCTCTTGTTTTTCTTTACACCAACACCTAATCCACTTACTCTATAGTTTTCATCACGTACATTAATCATTTCATTCTTACCAGACCAATGTCTATTGTAATATTTATCTAAATTATTTAACATTAATACTGGTTCAGGTTCTGGTTCTTCGAAACAATCAATTTCTTTGAGATCACCTTCAATACGTTTGATATTACAACTGTGTGGTTGTTCTGGTGCAAGATCACCAAGATCAGTAGCTTGTTGTAAACCTTTCAATTGTTTATGACTGTTGCTACCACCTGCTCCACCATTGGAATCTTTGACTAATCCTTTATCTCTTGCATATTGTATGAAATCACCTAATGCTAATCCCATATCGGATACATCTACAACTACACCAATAGAGTTGAAACCTGCTAATGTGGTGGACAGATCAGAAGGTTTTTGTTGTGACATGTTTTCACGTACACCTTTAGCTAATACAAATAACTCGAGCCATTGTTGTTCAACTAATTTATCAGTATCACTGGCTGGAATAAGTAATACAGGAATTGATAATTGATCATGATATGTTTGTCTTAATTGTTCAGCTTCTTGCCAAACCAATCTTTGTTTCAAAGGTTTGATTCTCTTATAGTCATCTCCTTCTTTAGCAATGTCAAGTTCTCTTAAGAAACTTCTATCACTGAAGATTCTATCAGCAACAGCAGGATATAATACTCCAGCTTTTTTAATTGCTTTAGCACTATCCTTACCAATTTGATCGAAATTAACACCTAATTTATTAAATACATCATCTGGATTTTGTGCAACTACATTTTTAGCATCACTTTCAGATATTACTGTTCCACCTGCTTCTGCTGGTTGTGGTGGTCCTGCTTGTGGTGGTCCTCCGGCTTGCGGTGGTGGTCCTGCTTGTGGTGGTCCTCCGGCTTGCGGTGGTGGTCCTGCTTGTGGTGGTCCTCCGGCTTGCGGTGGTGGTCCGCCAGCAGCCTGAGCAGATGCTGCAGCTTGTTCTCTACCTCCAGTTACTGGTGGTGGTGGTACTTGTTCTGGTGGTTGTTGTACAACACTTGGAGCTTCAGTATCTCTTGGGTCTGCTGGTATATCTTGTTCTACACGTTCACCTTTTAATTTTGACATTAATTCTTGACTCCATGGTTGAGAATCAACTTCAGAACTTATCTGTTGATACATACCACTCCATTGTTCTTCTGTAGGAGGGGTGTTTATAAATTCGGATAATTTTTTAGTTAGATATTGACATACTTGTTCCGCACATTTATCAGGATGTATTTTTAAAAAGAATTTTCTAAAATCTTTTCTATCAAATTTTGATGATAAAATACCTCTGAAACTAGGAAATTTAAAATTTATATAATCCATTATAGTTAAAACATGAGATGGTATTCCCTGTTCTTTTTGTTGTGGAGGAGCTTGTGGAGGATCTTGTGGAGCTTCTTGTTGTTGTTGAGCGCCAAGTTGTCCTTGTGCGCCAACTTGAACTTCTGCTGGTCCGCCTGGTCCGCCTGCTCCTCCAACAGCTACGACAAATTCTTGAATGGAAATAGCACCATCGCCATCAGTATCAACTTTTTCAATTAATTCTTGTGCTTCTTCTTTTGCTTCATCTTCAGGTTTGCCTTCAGATTCTATGATTTCATTTTTAATTTCTTCCATTGAAATTAAACCATCTCCATCTTTATCAGCTTGTTTAAATTCATCTTCAGTTAATAATGGTCCTCCTTCTGCTCCAGCACCTGAAACTTCACTGAGAGCTCTCACAAAAAATGACTTGCCTTGAGTGATACCTAATCTTGCTTTGTTTTGATTTATTACTTCAATATTTTTCTGTTGCATTCTAAGAAAAGTAGGTTTTGAGTCTATTTTTGTTGGTTCCCTGTCTTGGCGTAATCCATCGAATAAATCAACACCATCATCATATGCTTTTTTTAATCGTTGTGTTTGTTGTTTCAATTGATCTTTGGTAATTTTTTGTGGATTATATTTGTCTGGAACTCCACAATTGGTTGCTCCGCAAGTAGCTTTAACAATTCTATTGTTATCTTCGTCGAAATAGAAAAACGGCATTATATAATAATACAATAAAAAAAAAGGGAAACTCACCCCCCTATTTTTTACTATATCCCTTAAGTTAATCTTCTGTTAGATATCTATATGTTGGAACAACAACATATTTTAAACCATATCTAAGAGCATAATAAGCATAATATACATTGAAAATTGTTTCCAGCATTTTTATTACTAATTATCAACATTTATTTTTTGTGTAATCCACCAACTTTAATTTGAGGTAATGATTGTCCTTGGAGTTTATCCATATATTCAAGTTGAGCAAAACCACCTCTGTAAGCACCTCTATCAAATTGAAAGAGACCAGCACCTTTACCAAAGGCAGAAGCATGAGAGAATTCTTTTTCCAATACTCTACGGTGATTGTCTTCAGCTGGTAAGCTTTTCTTGAAACCTTTAGTTACATTGGGTACATCATTAAGATCTTGTGCTTCGTCTTCAAATTCTTCTTTGACTAATTTATCTTGCGCTTTTTCATGTAATTCTTTTTCTTCCTCAATTCTGTTTACTAATTGTGATTTGAATCTTGATTCAAAAGATTCATCATATGCTTGAGTCATATATCCTGAATTAGCTGCCAAATTCTCACTTCTTTTGAATTCAGGGTCATCTTGTTTTAAAGATTTTTCTCTGCCAAATTGGTCTGTGCCATGAAATACTGCGTAATTAACTGCCATTATATATATTAATTTAAGATATTTATTTGGTATAAATTTCTTAAAAAATATTTTAACTAAAAGTTTATTAACTTCTAGCTGATACACTTACTGATCCATTACGAGGATCTATGGATAATAATTGTTGTACTTTGTGGATAACATGTATTTCTTTTGCGTTATCGCCGGTGTTAGTGTAAAAAATGTCGAAGGTCTTACTCGTAAGGTTACCGGCACTCAAGCCACCGCTGAATTTATCGCGTACATCATCACCCAACCCTTGCATTGTCCAATCGACTTTAAGGATGTTTGTAGAGTTTACAGTTCTTGTAATAGTGTTGTCGGTTATAGAAACACCATGTTGGTAGAGATTACCACCTTCTTGTTTCATACAGAGACTGAATCCTTCAACATTGTCTAAGTTAAGTAATTCGCGTCCATTACCATTTACTACTAATTGAGTAATTGGTTCGAGAGCCATTAAATTTGTATTAGTGCCTGATGGGAGATCTTTAACCATGAAGTACGATTCCGTAATACACCCAGGCGCGTCCCAACTGTTACCAGTGGAACTTTCTTCAGCGCCTACCCCCGCATCAGACGTTTGTGAAACAACCGATTCCTTGTAACATGTCCATGATACCCGTTGTTGGAGCTTTGTTTGGTTCTTATAGTTATTGTTAACATGTTGTCTGTATGCTTCATCATCATATTCGTTGAATTTAGCATATAAATCAGCACTTACATAACTTGCATCTGCTCTTGCGTCAGTGGCTGCAGCAGCGCGTGCTTTAGCGTGTAAGGTGAGTTGTTCTAAAAATCTAGTATCTAAAGCTTCCTTTGGGCTTCCAGCGAAAGGCATAGCTTGTAAAGGTACATAATTGATAATGTTGGAAGTAGAAGCAGCGTCGGAACCTGCAAGACGGTTTCCCATAGCATGGTTTAAATTAACAGCTGCGTTGTAATTGGTATTAGCAAATAAATCGTGGATCAAAATTTCTGGGTATACTTTCATGATTTCGCTGTCCCGAGAGTTAACTGAGAAGTATTCGAAGTTCATTGGACCTTTGAAAGAAGACGTTACTCCCGAAGCTGAAGTAGCACTGCATTCAACCCTAAGATAACCATCAACTAAGAAACCATTTGATGGAAGTTTCCATTGGACATCTTTAGCTGTGGTACTGTTTAAAGCACTTTCTGGTGCTAATTTGACAACATTCATACCAAAATTTGGAACGGATGGTGATAAGCTGTATTTGGAGGGATCATCAACTTCTACACCTTGAAGTGCGTTGATCATCGCTGAATCTCTATTCGAGTTTGAAATAGCAGACATTTATACTATATATGAATATTTTAATTTTCTAAAAAAGTTTTTCGTATAGTTTTTCTAATTCTTTCTTATCTTTTGTTCTCAACATTTCTTGTATTATTTTTTGTTTTTTTCTGTTAAAGCCTAAATGTCTAAAGTTATCTCCTATAAATAAGTCAATTGTATGGGGTAACAACTGTGGTTCATCAGATACTTCGTCTAACGCAAATTCTACTTTTCTATCTTTATCTCTCCTGATAAATTTACTAACTGGATCACCAGTTTGTCTTAAATATAATTCATGTCCAAATTCAGGTATCTCAGCTTTATTAGATTCCTCAACATCTATACCTACAAGCCATTCACCAAAACCAGCAACAGCATTATAAAGTGTAATATCTACAGCAGGATTATAACCTATGACTCTTGCCTTATCCTTAATTTGTGGATGTCTCTTAAATGCTTCCGACGCCATCAGACCTCCAAGTGAGTGACCAATCAACTCATAAGTTTCATCCCTCCATGTGGCTGAGCGTGTCCCCGACGATGGTGCTGCATATCTAGCAATAATTTTATCAAACACTCTAAGATTTTCTTCAATGATTGGAATGTATACACTTGGAACACTAACTCCTTGAACAATGTCTGCAATGACATCACTCGCTTCACTTGTTCCTCTAAATGATACAATAATATTTTTAGTGAATGGATCTCTATATGTTGCAATTCTTCTTCCAGAAACACTTGTTAATAATTTATGACCCATAATATCCAATGGTCTATCTTCAGGGTCTAAATAACTTACACCTGCAAATACTGCTCTAATTTGTAATGCATTACTACCCTTAAAATCATTGAAATCTTTATTTGCTAATTCCCTTAAGTTAGATTTGTATTGATTCATATCTGGTGGTAAAGTTGCTCCTCTTACACCTCCAGAACTTGGATCTGGTGATGGATCAAATTTCGTAAATGTATATTTTTTATTACTAAATTGTCTTAATTTTAGTACACCTATTTGGTCTAATAATTTATTAAAATCTTCCTCAAATAAATCTCTTTCACCATGTACAACATGTTCTTCAGATTTATGTAATAAACCATATAATTTACGTTTATCATTTTCATCTAATTTACCTTCTTCATCAAATTTCACAATTTCATTTCTAACTGCTTCTAATTCCCTATTTATAGTTAATTGGAATTGTCTTGCACTTGGAGCATCTCGTGGTAATGAAATACCATTTGGAGCATCTTCTGGTAATGAAATACCATTTGGAGCATCTTCTGGTAATGAAATACCATTTGGAGCATCTTCTGGTAATGAAATACCATTTGGAGCATCTTCTGGTAAACTAACACCTTCTGGTTGTGGTTGTGCTTCTGGTTGTTCATCTTCTGGTTCAGTATATACATTTGGTTTATAAATACGATTTTCGTTTCCAAGCATATTATGTTTGATAAATCCAGTAATTTGGAATTGATCTTCATAAAAATATGGTTTTATAGGTATTCCATTTTGTTTTTTCTTATACAATATAAATGCTTTAATTTTTCCTTTACTTAATATTTTACTAACTAATGAAGGAGGAAATCCATCATCATAAATGATTGGAATATTAGGAGGAGGTCCAGGTTCAGTTTCATCATCAGATCCATCATCACCTTGAATGTATGTATTATTGAACCAAGTAATAAAATCATCACCACCTAAATCTTCGTTTGATACTCTGTAAGCGTAAGAACTACGTTCAACTCCCCCTGTTATGATTGAGGATTGAACACGAGTATCATCCCCATCTAAAAATATATCACCATTGCCATCAACGTTTTTGAAAGTGTAATTGATATTACCATCAGCGTCTACCCAGTATGTAACGTAAAATTGTTGAACTCCATTTTGTTTAAAGTTAAGATTATAATCACTTGCATTGTAAACATTTGAGAACATTACATCTGTATCATCTGGTTGATCAGATGGTCCACTATCATCAGGAGGTTGCTGGGGGGGAAAATGACTGTCAAACCATTGATCGAACCAGCCTTCACTATCTTCGTGTTGTGTATTGAAAGTATATCTTCCAATATCAGTTCTTTCAATGCCAAAGCCGAAATTATCGAAACCTTCGACATTGACCTGTTTCCATCCGTTACCAAGATTGATTTCAGTAAAAACAGTGTATGTACCAGAAATAGGATCATAAGTATAATTCATTCTGAATTGTCCATCAGTGGTAGTGAGTGGAACAGGATTCCCTTCAGCATCAAAAAAATAGAAGTTCAAGTAACTAAATTTATCTACATCTCGTACAGTAGATCTTTGATCAGGTGTATCTGGTTGGTCTTGGGTATCACCGGTTGGAGTTTGATGCAATTTGTTCATGAAAAACGATGTTATATTGCCACTATTAATTGTCTGTCCATTAGCTGATATGTATCTCCTATCATCTGGGATAACATATGCAGTTCCTGTGAATTGTGCTGGTTGTCCTGGACCACGGTCTGCTTGATAATTGAAGTTTATACTTTGAACGCCATCCAAGAGCATACTATGACCATTGTCGCTAGATAGCTGTAATGGAGTCATTCCTGGTCCAGTAAACATAGCAACATATCTTCCTGATGTATTATCATAAACGATCCATAAAAATACGTTTTCATCTTCAGGTAATGGTGTCCCATTTTGTCGCATACCTATTAAATTAGGATAATCATTAAGACTGAATTTATTGAGGAGTTTGTTATCAGTTGTTCCTGAATATATAGTACCATCTCCTGATTGTTCTACAAAGTCTTCATTAACGTTAATATTACTATACACGATATTTTCAACTTGATTCATTGTGAAATTTTGTGCTCCTGGAGGTAGTTGGTATTCACCTTCAATAACGGACGGAGGCATTATGAATCTTGTTCCATCGACAGAGTTAGGGATAAGCCGACCACCATATCGATGGTCCCCAGGAGTAAAGGAAACAGTAACTGTTCCATCTGCATAATATCGTCTAACAATTTGGATAGGTCCATTATAAGGTACTAATCGTTGACTATCAGAATCCCATCGATACCATGTACTATGGAATGCATCTGGATTATGTAAATTTGCTACTGTACTACCACTTAATTGTCTATTATCTTCATTTAATTGTCCACCATCGCTCCATGAATATGTTCTTTCTTGTGATGTGCTGCCGCCACCTCCGACTGCACCAAAAATTGCTTTAATGTCGTCCCACCAATTAACTTCTGAAGGCATTTATAATAACACAAGATTATTAAATTCCCAAGTTTACACATATTTAAATAATAAATGATGTTAAAGTATAATGCCAGCAGGTAAAATTTATAGAGTGCCAAGAGACGAAGAAGAGGAAGAATATATAGTAAAATATTTTTTGAAATTGAAATATTACTATATGCATTGTAATTGGGATCACATTTATGCTATGTGTAAAAGGAGGATAAATGATTTCCCTCGAAACCCCATATTCTATTTAATGCGAGCATTGCATTCTAATGTTTTTTATAAAAGTATTGATGATATGAATACAATGTTTAAGGTGCAAGAGGCTTTATTGGATGAAATAACGAAAACTGAATTTGATAAAATCGATGCAGATGTTGATAATTTTCTTTACAATATGTACAATGAGTATTCACGATATCCTAGAATTGAGTATAAGATATTGTTGGAAAAGGTTTATGATAAATGTTATAAAAATTTCCGTTTTCGTGGAGACTATGTCATCAATGATAGTAAAAAAATAAGAATAGGATTTTGTAGTCAAATGTTGTATAAATCCTCAGTTGGTAAATCAATAATGGGATTGATTATGAATTTGCCTAAAGATAAATATGAGATATATTTGTATAATTTTATTCGACGTGATGATCTGGACCAAGTGCATAAATTAATGATAGATCATTGTCATAAATATTATCATTTGCGAGAACATAGTTATGATGATGCACGTAATATTATATTGACAGATGAACTGGATATATTAATGTTTTGTAATGTAGGTGATGAGGAAACCAATACGTATCTATGTCATAGTAGATTGGCACCAGTGCAATTAATTCATGCATGGGGATTTGGAACAACAACAGCAAGTAAGGCAATTGATTATGTGATTATAATGAATGAAGAAGTTCCTGATTGTCAGAAGAATTATGTAGAAAAAACTTTAGCAATGAATAATCTGAGTGTTTATTATTATGAACCAAAGATAAATGACCCCATGGGTGTTGGTCATTTATTCAATCATTCGGTAGAAGTTCCAAAGAAAACAAGAAGTGATTTTAATTTATCTGATGATATTATAATATATGGATGTATACAACAAGTTTTCAAATTTGATATTTTGTATGTTGAAACCTTACTTAAAATCGTGGAAAATGACAGAAAAAGTATTTTGCTTCTTCGAAAAGATGATGTGTCTCATGATATATTTATTGACTCTTTGTGTGATTACTTTGGGGAACGTTTTGAAAAAGTCAGACACAGGATCAGATTTGTTGAGAAGATGGATAGTACCAATTATCTTCAATTAATGGGTCTATGTGATGTTCATTTAGATCCTGAACCATTTGGGATGGGTATTAGTGCTTTTGATGGTTTTGCAATCGAAGTACCTATTGTAACAAAACCAAGTAGATATTTGAGAGGTAGAATGGTGTATATATTATACAAGAAAATGGGTATAGAAGATATTTCTTGTGATACAGATGAAGAATATGAAAATAAAGCTTTTGAACTAGCGAATAATGTGGATGGATATCGAGACAAAATAGTCGAATTAATCCGTGAAAACAAACACAAAATATTTGAAAATAAAGATGTGATTTCCGAATATGACGACTTATTTATGACGTTTAAGGATCATATACAAAAAATGAAATAGGGAATTATATATTTGTTGGAATGATATTAATCCAACTGTATATAAAACAACTGAGCAACAGTAGACAAACATATTTAATTTAGGAGAAGGAAATACAATTGTCGGTTGGTGGATTAGATAGGTCCACCGTGAGAACAAACTAGTTGCTCTCACTTTATATAAACATTTTTTATTTAAGTTATTTTACGAAGATAAATACCACAGTATAATATATATGTTGTCAATTCGAATAAGATTGGGGATCACAAGAATAAAAAAAAAGGAAGAGTCTATAAGTAAAAAGGAAGAACCTAAAACAAAAAACTGTAGTAGATGTGGAATGGATCGTCCTGTTGATCATTTCCAAGGAACGAGAAAGAAAGTGACAAAGACATGTCAACATTGTCGTAAGTACTTCTCTACTGTTGGGAACTTGAAGAAAAAACAGGCATTTTTCTTAAAAAAGAAAATAGCCTAACCCAAAAAAGAAAAAATGGCATTTTTTATAATCATTTTATTATTTCAATTGAAATAATTACATGTATATAAATAATAGCAAGAAGTTTTATGCCAAGGTGAGGAAGAAAAGAGGAGAAGATACATTCTTGTTCAACCTCAATATATGTCAATATTATTTTTTCGAGAATTTAACGATTATAAAAAATATACAGAAATGATTTAAACATTTCCGTATACTAATATATAATGGTAGAAACAAAAAAATGTTCGGCTTGTAGAGCCATGAAACCGATAGATGAATATAGAAAACATAATAGGTCATGTGATAAATGCTGTGAAAGAGGAAAATTATTTTACCAAAAGAAAAAACTAGAAAAACAAAAATTAGTATCCGTAAATAATTAATTACTTAAGGATTAACTTTTTTTTTAAATATTTTTCCGTAAAAAGTATTTAAAGAAATGATTAGTAAATATATTATAATATAAAATATAATTATAATATAATGACTAAAAAATACACTCTTGGAAGACACACAGGGTCGGTAGCCCTATTAGCCCAAAGATTAAGAAAATCGGAATCTACAATACGTCTCTATATTAAGCAGAGAAGTTTATTATACAGTAAGGACACAGGATTACTTACACATGTCACACCTTTAGATATTCCTAATATTGCATTGAAATATAATATTAACAAAAAGGAAGCAAGAAAATTAATAAGAGAGGGTGGTAAAATTGGGAAAAATCGTATTGTAAAGGAACAAAACCTTAAGAAAGAAATTGGCAACAAGCAATATGTTACCTACACATTTAAAGACAGCTCAAGTGGTAAAACACGAGTTAAAACATTAGAAGTTGTAGATGATGGAACAGCTGGTGATGATTTACAAGGTCCATTTGCTGAATGGATTGGTGTTGAAGCACTCGCGTATATTGCTATCACCGATGTTACTTCAAGTGAGACTGGAGTTGGTAATGGTAATGGTAATGGTGGGTTACATGTATTGAAATCTAACAATATGCAAATATTTAACAGAAATTATAAAAATTTTGATACAATTGAAAACTTCGCTGAAGTATTTAAAAAAAAAATGAAGTGGAAAAAAAAATCTCTATCTCAAGAAATTAGAAATTGTTATATGCAATGGACACTATTAAATTATGGTAAAAATATATCATTGAAAACGTTAAATAAATATTTGAAAGATTATACTGCAGAGGAAATTCATAATATGGCGGTAAAAGAAGATTTTACATTGAGAATATTTGGCAGTGATAAAAAATTAATTAAATATCATCAGGCAACTAAAAGAGGTAGACCATGCCAGAATTTTGTTGTACAATATGAACATATATATCCGATACCCGACATGGCATTATTTAAAAAACAAGAAGTACCAAAATTTGATTTTGATAATACCATAGCAAGAGCAGATTTGAAACCAATCGCAATAAAGGCACTGAAACAAGGAATCGTTCCAAATATATGGACAAATGGACATGATATTAAATATATGAATATTAAAGATAAATTTTTTACAGTAAATGAAGCATACCAATATATATATGATGCGTATAAAGAAAAGGGGATTTTAACAGAATATTCCCCATTGAAATCTGAAAGACAATGTTTCGAAGATATTTTTAAATTGTATTGCAAGGAGAACATCAACAGTCATGCTCCATATTTTTCTTGCAAAGTACATAATTACAAGAACCCTGATTGGGACGGTGACATATCAAATGATGCTATAAAAAAAAATGATATGATCGGCGTCGATATGAATAAATGTTACCCATCATTACTAAGAGATCTCGAATATTTATTAGTTCATGATAGTTATGCTGACAAATACTATAAATACGAGGACCAAAAAATTGAAGACCATTTTATATATAACGTTGAAATGATTGAGCCTCAATTTCTTCTTATGAATTCTGGAACATATACAGGCGAACACTTAAAATACTGTGAGCATAAATATGTTATACGTGAAGTGTTTGAATGTAGAAAAGTAAAAAATTATTACACAGAATTTGTTAGTGAAATATTGGAAAACGATTGGCTCGAACCATCATGTCGGGAATATGATGTAAAATCCCTGACCAAATTTAAAAAGTATGGATTTGTGACTATGATTGGTAATATGGAAAACAATGAGTCAATTGATGGAGGACGAGTAAAATTTAAAAAATTTGCAAATAAAAATGAAATGAATGCTGAGGGATTGGAGTATGAAAAATTATATGAAAATAACTATATGTTATTTGAACGTTCTGGTTATCATACTAAATTTATTGATAAAAAACCTATTGCATTACAAATTAAATCACGATTGAGATTAGAATTAGCGAAAACAATGAATAAATTAGGATTAAAAATGGAAGACATTTTGCAGATCAAAACAGATAATATATTATTTAGAAGAACAGAAGACAATCGCAAAAAAGTAAATGGGTGGTTGTTATATAATATGACAAAGAAGTGGAAATACGAAATACCGAAAATTGGCAAATTTGATTTACAGATAAATGAAAAGTATGAGGATATAATACCAACGATAGAGTGGAATACTATAAAGGATAAAAACAGTAGAGCAGATACCGAAAATGTATTGAAAAAAGTTGATATAAATAAAAATATAATGTTTGATGGTTACGCTGGTGTTGGTAAATCTTATATAATTGACAAGGTATATAATAAGTACAAAGATGAGAAAAATATTGTAATATTAACTCCAACACATAGTGCTTTGGTTGAATACAGAAAAAAAGGTTATAAGAGTGATATTTTATGTTCATTTAGTAAATTAAAAAAATATAAAAATCATTTAATAATAATTGACGAATTTGGTATGTGTGGTCGTGGTCATTGGTTGAAGGTATTTGATAGTAAATTAGTTAAGAATTGTGTTATTCATGCGTATGGTGATTATCGTCAATTACCTCCTATCGGATATAAATCAATCGAACAAAATCCATATATGTTGAATAAAATATTTGATGAATTCGTCCATATTGAGGGGAATTGGAGAAATGATATCCCATTATCATTTTATAAAAAAATTATAAATGGAATGAGTAGAAACGAGATTGATAGATTATTAACTAGAATAAATAAATATAATAAAAAATCAAATTTTGTTGTTGGTGCATTTTACGATTGTGAAGGTATTGGTCAAAACATTAACAATATTATATCAAAAAAATTGAAAAAAGATATGTTTATTGAAGGGTGTAAAATTGTATGCAAAAGTAATGATATGAGAATATATGAGATATATAATAATTATGAATTTACTTTTGTTTCCGATGATGAAGAATATGTTACATTATCAGATGGCGAAAGAGAATATAAAATAGCAAAGAAATATTATGTAAAGAAAAATTTTAGATTAGGTTATTATACCACAGTGTACTCTGTGCAAGGTAAGACAATAAGTTGGGGTAAAATGAAATGTATTCCTGATGAAAAACTATTCTATGACAGTAGAATGCTTTACACTTTGGTGTCGAGATATTCGGGGGATATCTACAAATATATTAAGTAATTTATACTTTAAATACTTTTAAAAATATATGTCCGTAAAAAGGATATAAATACAATGTCCGTAAATATATATATAGAGATGAGATTAAAAATAGAAGTCAGAGAGACAACAATTGATGGAAGAGTATATAGATTTGATATTAAAATGGTTGTGGATCCGCTAGATCCGCTGCTGCACTCGCCGGATGGAAAATATGAGTATGATATTCCCGAGGCATTACGGTTATTATATTTAAAAAATAGGTGTTTTAGCGGAAGTCATATAGAAATACGAATGGGTTGTTGGGGGTGGATTACATTTTCAAGAAATTATGGAATGAAACATGAAATATATGACTGTGACTACTTGGAGGATGTGTTTAATAATAGATTGTATGAATGTGGTTGTTCTTGTTAATACTTAGAGTGATTAACTCTATGATCCACAATAAAGATTTTTTGAAACAATCTTTGGTAATGATTCAAATGGTTGATCTGTATAATAACAAACTCCCATATTATGTGTAGAGCCTGACCAAAATAATCTAGATAATGTTTTCCCCATTTTGACTCCAATTGCATTTACCTTAACGAGTATTGATGGGACTGTCTCAATATCATGATCATGATATTGCTTTTCAAATAGTTTATTGACTTCCTCTTCATGATTTGAATTG
>Ga0080013_1002184_pt1 | contig 23699 bp, 39 predicted proteins | sample ETNvirenome_6_85_FD_69236 | JGI IMG/M metagenome (GOLD analysis project Ga0080013, IMG submission 69236) | Marine viral communities from the Pacific Ocean - ETNP_6_85 (SPADES assembly) (version 2) | ecosystem: Environmental > Aquatic > Marine > Oceanic | place: Pacific Ocean | collected 2013-06-19
GAACGCAGCGGCGCAGCAAGGCGCGTTGGACACGCTCTCAGGCAGTTGGCTTGGCGGCCCGCGATATACGGAGATGTATAACGCCGCCGTGCGCCCCGCCACGCAGCAATTCACCGAGCAGGTTCTGCCGGGCATTACGTCACAATTTGCACGCGCCGGTCGGTTGGGCAGCAACGCACAGCAACTTGCCACAGAGCGCGCCACGGAGGCGTTTGGCCGCAGTCTCGCAGATGTTGGCGCGCAACAGTACGCCGCAGAGCGCGCACGTCAGAACCAGATGATTAGCATGGCGCCGCAGATCGCCGCTGCCGACTATGCCGACCCGACGAGGTTGCTATCGAGCGGCATGATGCAGGGATCGAAAGCACAGCAAGAGCTTGCCGACCAAGTTGGCCGATTTGATTTCTATCAGAACCGTCCACGGTCGATGCTCGATAGCTTCATCGGCCAGGTGCGGGGGATGCCAATTTCCGGCGGCCAGACACAGGCGGCGCAGCCGTACTTCACCAACCCTGCCGCCAGCGGCCTTTCGGGCGGGCTTTCGGGCGCCGTACTGGCGAACGCTTTGAATATCAACCCGTGGCTAGGCGCCCTTGGCGGCGCTGGTCTGAGCTTGTTGTAGGAGGCGCGCATGGCAGACAATCTAAACTTGTTTGGTCAAGGCGGGCTGCTAGGCCCGGCAGGCGGCGGCTTTGGAGGGCTGCTCGATCCGCGCGCGCAGGCAATGCTAGGCGCAGCCCAGGTACTCGGCCAAGCAGGCGGGCCGTCTCGAATGCCCGTCAGCACGGGCGCGGCGCTGTCCAGCGCCATGGCGCAGGGTGTCAACAGCTACCGTCAGGCGCAGGCCGCTGGTATGCAGCAGCAAATGAACCAGATGAAGTTCGATCAGGCCAAGCGGGCGCAGGCCGCTGCGACTTTGCAGGCGCAACAGCGCAAGGCATTCACAGACGCCCTTGCCGGCGGTGACCCGGCGGCTATCCGGCGCACGGCGCCAGCGGCATACCCAGGTAAAGCGGCTGAAGCCTATTTCCGAAAGCCGGCAAAGCCCCAGTACAAGCAGCGCAAGATTCCGGTAAAAGAAGCTGGTGGGCCGGTCCTGTATCAGAGCCAGGCAAGCCAGGACGGCGGGGTGACTTGGACAAACCTTGGCCCCGCAGCGCCGCCGTCTGCCGCCGCGAACGTATCTTTAGATATGAGGCAAGAAGGCGCTGAAAAGACGGCGATGGGAAAATCGCTTGTCGATACTTATAACGCGATCAATGTTGCCGCTGACTCCGCAGAGACACAGCGCGTGCAGATTCAAATGGCCCGCACATTTGCCAGCCAAGATGATGACTCGGTTAATAGGATGCCTTCTTTGCTTCAGCAAGCGGTGGGCAATGCGGCTGTAGGCATGGGCTTTGACGTGTCTGGGACTGGCTTTAAGGAGGTTCTGGGCAATATATCGAGTGGGCAGAGCTTTCAAGCCGTGATGGAAAATCTCGTCTTATCAAAGATGCAGGCCCAGAAAGGCCCGCAGACTGAAGGCGACACCAAAAGGATCAAAAATTCTCTGGCCCGTTTGGGCAATACCCCAGATGCGCGTGACTTTCTATTAAAGGCCTCCGATGCGCTGGCCCAGGCCGACGTAATGAAGGCCGACTTCTGGCGCAGATGGCGCAATAAAAGTCCTGGGCGTAGTTTTGACGGCGCTGCTTCCGCATGGCGCAAGTTCCGCAGTAAGGTGCCTTTAGTCGGCATAAGCCCAACACCAAAGCGCGATAAGAACGGCAAACTGTACTTTCCCACAGTGTTCTTTGCCGAATTTATGGATCGCAATCGTCATAAGACGTTCGAGCAAAACGCTGCCGAATGGTCGAGAGTTTACGCTGGGACAAAGGGTTCTAGGTAATGGCTGATCTTAATCAACCCGATCCCTCCTTTAATCATTTTGACTCCGCTGTTCCCGCTGCGCCCCAGACTGGGGTGCCGAGTGGCGGCGACAGTCGTAGCAGAGGGTTTATAGACCCTAGCCAGCAGCCGCCCCCAAGTGCCGCGCCCCTGCCAACCACTGCGCGGCCTATATTGCAAAGCATGGATCAGGGAGCGGATGTCTCCGATATAGCCGTGGCGTCATTGGCCAATGAACCACAGGCCCGCATTCGCTACTACGCGCAACAAATGAACATTCCAGCGCAGCGGTTCGGCATAAGGGAAGGGCAAATCTTTTACGAGGCCGACGACGGCAAGCTATACGCGGTCGTCCCAGAGGGCGATTTGCTTGGCGGCATGGCGCGGGGCGTGGGTGCGACCCTGCCTGCCACCGGAGGTCTGGCCGGGACTATTCTCGGAACGCCCGGCGGGCCATGGGGGATGGCTGGCGGGGGCGCCCTTGGCGCCACAGCCGGGCAGTATGTCCGCGAAGGTCTAGCGGGCGCCTTAATGGATCAGCCAATATCCCACAAGCGTGCAGCACGTGAAGGCGCCTATGACCTTGCAGGCGGCGCTGTTGGCGGGCTGATAATGAAGGGAGTGGGCAAAGCTGCCGCGACCAGGGCCGGTCAGAAACTTAACGCGATGATTAAAAGCGGTAAGTTTAAGGCAGAAGAGGCGATAGACACCGTTGTAGCGGACCTGAACAGGCGCTACGGCACAAGTTTCCAATTAACGCCAGCCGAAATCACAGAAAACGCCTATCTGCTAACACAACAGCGGGCGCTGGCCGCAAGGCCAGAAACCCTTGACCAGATAGTTGACTTCTACGTTGCCCGCGCCAAAGAGGCGGGCGCGATGATTGGCAAGCAGCTTGACGAAATATCACCACAGACAAACCTCGACGCGGCTGGCCGGCAACTGGCACAGGCGTCAGAAGACGCGATAGCGCAAGCCCGCAGAGCCAGAACGGCAGAGGGTTCGCCCCTTTACAAAGATGCGTTCGAGGCGTCCAGGGCCGCAGGCGGCGTTGATATGGCCCCAGTGCTGCATACCATCGAACAGCAATGGAAGATGGGCAGCAAGGAACTGCGCGCAGCATTAGATGAAGTTCGCGACGAAATCATCAGCAGAGAAATGGGATCGCAACGGCAAATTATCAGTGACCCAGAGTTTATCCAGGCCGCCGTCAAAGAGTTGCTTGATGACAAGATTGCCGCCGCATTTAGAGCGGGCAAGGGCAAGCTGGCAAATCGGTTGATGGTCGTCGGTGACGATGTTGTCAAGGCTTTGGACGACCAAGTCCCCGGCTACCAGAACGCCCGCAGAGTATGGCGTGAATTGTCTGAACCAATAGACGAAATGGCCGGCGGCGCACTTCCGCAACTGGCAAAGGCAACGTCGAAGGACTTTGAGCAGATCGGCGTGAAATTCCTGGGCAAGAGCAGCCCGTCCGAAATCGCGCGCGTTAAGAGCCGTATATTGGCCGCAGATGGCGGCGAAGATGCCTGGAACGCCACATTGCGCGGGTTTCTGCAAGAAAAATGGGACAAGGCCGGTCGGGAGTATTTTTCGGGTCTTTCCCGGCCAGACGCTGGACAGGTATTACAGCCCGCCAGGTATTGGGGCGCGCTTCGCGGCGACACCGCCATGGCGGCAAGATTGCAGGCCGCCATGTCACCTGAACAGTGGAAGGTCTTCCGAGACATCACTGACGCCTTCAGGCAAACCGGAACAGCGGCCCAATTAAACAGCACAACAGCCGCGCAGTTACTTGGGCAGGGGACGCTTGAGGGCGGTGCCATCAGCAAGGCCATTAAAGGAACGGCTGGGCTGATTTCCATGTCGCCACTTCAGGGCCTTGCTAACTGGCAAAACCGCTGGCGCACAGGGGCCAACGCTCAAAATCTGGTGGAAATCATCACCAGCCCCGAAGCCATTAAGACCCTGCAAAATCTGGGGAAGTCGGCAACTAAGCAGGCGCGCTTGGGCCTTATCGCAAGCCGCGTCTTGAGTATGTTGCAGACCCAGGCCCGCGCTCACAGCGACATCAGCGCGATACAATAACCTAACCAACCCGCCCGCCATGGCGGGTTTTTTACGGAGCTATAACTATGGCTGACACAATATCCGCCTATTCAAAAACGGCGGCCTCGAACACCACTTTACAGTCTATTTCGTGCGCGGAAGGCATGGCCCCCAGTGACGTAAATAACTGGATGCGCGCGATTATGCAGGACCTTGCCGAGTTGTACGACGGCACCCAGAGCCTGGCCACGTTGAAGGCCACGACCGCGCTCTCTGCGGCTGACGGTTCGACATCAGTGCCGTCTGTGCAGTTCACCTCCGACACCAATACCGGCCTGTACCGGCCAGCAGCCGATACCGTGGGCGTTGTCACTGGCGGCACGGAACAATTCCGGTTTGGCAGCAATCCTATTCCCGGCGGGTCTAAGAATCTATTTCATAATGGTGATTTTGCTGTAGCCCAGAGGGGTACTAGCGTAACAGGAATTGGCGCTGGAGCGGCTGCGTATAACGTCTTTGATGGCGTAATAAATACGGGCCTGTCCGGCTCTGAAACGGGCCGTTATACCATGTCACAATCAACAACTGTTCCAGCGAACACCGGCCATCGCCAAAGCATGAAGGTCGATATTACTACGGCAGACGCTTCGATAGATGCTGGTCATTGGTATTATCTTGAAATGCGCCTTGAAGCGCAGAATGTTAGCCATCTTCAGTATGGAGAAAGTGGCGCTAAACCCTTAACAGTCTCATTCTGGACCCGCAGCACCACAACCGGCGATTATCAATTTCTATTGTCACAGCCAGATGGAAGTAGGGCGTACAGCACGGGGTACACGATTAGTTCAGCAGATACATGGGAGAAGAAAACCTTAACGATTCCCGGTGATACTGGCGGAACGATCAATAACGATACTGGTGTAGGATTGATTCTGACTTTCATGTTGACTGGCGGCTCGTCATCACAGGGCGGTACGGAAGATGCGTGGGCTGCGGTTGCTAACGATATGTATGGTGCTGGTCAAACATTGAACTTATTTAGCAGCACGAGCAACGATTGGTACATGGCCGGATTACAGGTAGAGGTAGGCAGCGTTGCGACAGATTTCGAATTTGAAGACTACGGGACGACATTGCAGAAGTGCCAACGCTATTTTGAACGGCGAGACTGGGCAGATGCTGCCGACATAATAGCGCACGGGGCATCTACATGGACAAATACCTCAGCCGCTGCGGTTTTCTTTCAACAGGAAATGCGAACATCTCCAACGATTACTCTGAATACGGCCTCGACATATCGTTTTGTTGACCAAACCAACTCCGTCACGGCCGCTTCAAGTAACACTGCTGGTGCAATCAGTCCCACCACATTTGTCCTCAACCTCTCCCACGGTTCAGACCCCACACGGGGGGCTGGTTATATGACAGCCGTGTCTGCGACATATTTCGAAGCTAGTGCGGAGTTATAAACATGAAATATTTTAAACATTACGAAACCATCGACGGCGTTGACCGGGTCAATTATTTTCAGCCTGAAGACACAAATATGTGTATCCCAGTGTGCGAAGGTAATACCGATTACGACAGGATGATTGAGGCTGTCCAGGCTGGCAAGGCTGAGATCGTGGAGGTCGATGATACGCCCGTTCCGACATGGCAAGACAACCGCATTGCGGCTTACGGCTCTTGGGGGGAACAGCTAGACATGATGTATCACGGTACATGGGAAGATCATGTGGCTTCAGTTAAAGCGGCTAATCCCAAGCCATGACCCGCCTCGCCATAGCCACAGCAGCCGCCGTCCTGGCGGCTTTTTTAATGCCCGCCGCAGAGGCGCAGCAGCAGCGGATGCCGTGCGCCCCGCGTTCTTCTGTCGTCGCCGGCCTCAGTGGGCCAGATCACAAAGAGCGAGTGGTGCTGCGCGGCATAGCTAACGACAACATGATCGAGGTTTGGCTATCTGACGAAGGTGGCTTCTCGATTATCCTGACCAGGCCAGAGGGCGGGCTGTCGTGCATGGTGTCGGCAGGGACGGCAATGCACGAGGTAGCGGACCCGCCGAAGCCGCCGGCAAAGGGTAGCTAGGATGCAGACAAAGACTGATCTATTGATCGCCGGCAGCGGCGGTGGCGTGGCGACCTGGCTTGGCTTTGGCCATCTCGATGCCGCGCTGGCGCTGGCGATTGCATCGCTGACGATCTTGCTGCTGTGCATTCGCATTGGGCTGGCGATAAAAGAATGGCGGCGCTGACACGATAGTGATGATTGACGCTGGCAGGGCGGGTGAATTTCTCGCCGCCGCGCGCATCGAAATGAACGGTTGGCGGGCCGTACTGGCGACCGCTGACGCCGTCGATCTGATCGCCATGCGGGACGGGCGCATTGTGCGCGTCCAGGTCAAGTCAACCCGGCAGCCGGCGCGCCCCGGCATCTACCGATTTTCAACGCATCGGGGCGGTGACCGCCGTGCCTTGCAAAAGACCGACTGCGACGTGGTCGCCTTGGTCGCGCTCGACGCAGGCCGAGTGATCTTCAGGCCGGTCGCTGCTGTCCAGGCGACGACGACGAGCGTCGCGCAAGATGACGTGACAGCCGAAGCCGAGGCGGCGAGTTTTGAAGAAACATTCAAAGACCAACCCGATAGCCAGGGCGCTGCGGACGCCGACCTTCAGGCCGAGGGTCAAGAGGTCCGCTAAGACGTACAGGCGCACCGAAAAGTGGGTGCGTAAAAATCTAGCAGAAACGAAATCGCCATGAATATTTCCGACCATATCGCCGCCGCAAGGGATGTCTGCGGCGCCAACGACCGCCTGGTCATCCTCCATCTGGCGACCCAGATCGAAGGTCTGCGCGCCGCCGCGCAAGCGGCCACAAGCGGCGGGTTCATTCGCGCGCGGCCAGAATCTGTGCCAGCGCCCGCAACGCCAGACGCCATTCTCGCCGCGTTCGAGCGAATCGACGGCGTCGATGACGCGGTGGACTGAAAATGGATAAGGCGCTGGCTGACGATCTGATGCGCGACGAAGGCGTCAGGCTGAAGCCATACTATTGTTCTGCGGGCCGCCTGACCATCGGCGTCGGGCGCAATCTTGAAGACGTTGGCATCACCACCGTCGAGGCGATGGACATGCTCGGACATGACATCGACCGCGTCGTTGACGAACTGAACGCCGCCCTGCCGTGGTGGCTGGAACTGCCGGAACCGGCGCAACGAGGCCTGGCTAATATGTGTTTCAATCTCGGCCTGTCGCGTCTTTTGAAATTCGAAAAAATGCTGCTGGCGCTCGAAACCGGCGACTACGAAGTGGCCGCCACCGAGGCGCTGGACAGCCTATGGGCATGTCAGGTCGGCACAAGAGCCGACCGCATCGCAGAACTTTTCAGAGGGAGATAATCATGAACTCAGTCGTATTTTGGGCGCTATCACGCGCCAAAGAACCATCCACCTGGGCTGGCCTAGCTGGGCTGGCTGTCGTGTTTGGCGTCACCGCCGAGCAATGGTCGATGATCGGTAACGCCGTCGCCGCCGTTGCTGCCGCCGTTGCAATGTTCGTCTCCGAGGCCAATGCGGAGTGAATTGGCTATCGGCCATCACTGCCGTCAGCAAGTTATTCGGCGCGCTGACGGGCGTCTATCGTGATTGGCGCCTGCGTCGATCCGGCGAACAGGCCGCCCGCTTGGCTGCCCTCGAAAAAGCCCAATCACGCGCCCGGCGCATGGCGAAAATCACGGCTGATATTGATAGCCTTGGCGATGATGAACTCGACCGCAGGCTGCGTCAGTACCGGCGCGCCGGCAGCAGGTTGCGAGTGGGTCCGACCAATCATCATAAGCGATGGTGACGTGCTGACCACCGCGACCAAGCGAGTAGTGCTGGCTCACAACGAGGCGTGGTCAGAATTTTGCAAATGAGGTGGAACAAAAAGGGGACGGTAGGAACAACATGTGCTCCTATCGTCCCCTAAGTCATTGATTTCATTTAACCCTATCATACTGTATGTATAATAACAATTAATGAAATCAATAGGTTACGAGCTAATAACTCGCATTTTCTAATTTTAATATAGCGGCCTTGGCGCGAACTGCCTGCTGCGCCTCCACCGTGTAGTGTTCGATCATCGCCAGACTTTGATGCCCGGTGATGGCCGCAATCTCGTGCGGCGTACACCCGGCCTCTGCCAGTTTGGCCGCAGCGGTTTTTCGCAGACCGTGGAAAGCCAGACCGTCGAGTTGCGGGTGGCGCCTGATGGCCCTGGACGTGGCGCAGGCTAGGTAGCCACGCAAGTACGGGCGGCCTTCCGGCCCGGTCAGAATAGTCACCGCCGTTGCCGTCGCCTTCCAGGCGTCAAGTTCTTTTTTCAGCGCAGGCTGACACGGCAGGTATAGCCCCTTACCAGTTTTCTGTTGCTTCACCTCGATGCCCTCGCCGTCGTATTTGGCCCAGGTCATCGCCGCCAGGTCGCCAGATCGCTGGCCGGTATAGAACGCCAGCACAACGGCCCGCCGCATCGGCTCTGGAAAATTTTCCAGTGCATACGCGACATCCTGATCTGACCACCGACGCCGTTCGCCAATCGGCATCCTCTCGACGCCTGCGATGCCGACCTCGCGGTACTCCAGCGCCACGGCGAGCTTCATCAGGACGCCCACCATTATAACGAGATGATTGGCCGCACCAGGGCGGTCGCGGTACTCATTCCGCAGGGCAATAATGTGCCTTCGGCGGATTTCATCGACCCGCACCCGGTAGAGCGGTTCCAGCCGCCCCAGCGCGAGTTGATAATTCGCCTTGGTTCCGGGCGCCAGGCGGTCGTACTCAGGGCTGGCACGGTATTCTTGGATTAACGCCCCAAGCGACGCCGGCAAAATATATTTTTGTCGTTTCGTCATTTCCTTCTCTCCTTCATTAGCATCAAATCAGGATCATCATAACCACTCGCCTCTGAAAAAGAATCAATAAATCCATCAATTTTTTGCAAATCCCACCGCACGACATTCGGCCCCAATCGCAGCGGCTTGGGCAAGTCGCCACGATCCGCCATCCTCCCCACCGTCGTCTGGCTGACGGACAGATAGTCCGCCAGTTGTCTTCTGTTGACTAATCGCACGTCACATCTCCGCTTTTACTGTTCGGCGCAGCTTCTCGAATGCGCGCACTTCGATTTGGCGAACCCGCTCACGGCTAAGACCAACATCTTCCGATACCTCTCGCAGGGTTACACGGTTCACCCGCCGCTTTTTGAGGATGTAAAACTCGCGGTCGCCCAGACCGTTCATAGCGCCCAGCATCAGGCCCATGATCCTTTCAAGATTAAAGCGGGCGGCGTTATTAGCGCCGCCCGGTCCCTTTTCAGTCATCGTTGTGATCTTCCGTCAATCCTCCAGACACGCAGCCCGCCGGGAACGCGGCGGGTGGTGTACCTTTCACCGGGGTATGCCTTCACGCGATAGTTGGCGGCCTGCCCGACACGGGACGACAGGGCCTGGCAATATCCGCCGGGTGCGCGCACCAGAAAGCTGTCACCGATTTTCATCTTGGCGAAAGGATATTTTGCCTTCGTCTTCGCGCCCCGTTCGGGCAAAGGCACGTCACGCTCGATATCGCCAATTTCTTGACTTCGCATGTTCAATACTCCTAGAACTGTGCCGCAGCAGTATTGCCTGCTGGCGGCGGTGGCGGGGAAACGGCAGCCGCTGTCGCGGGCGCCGGGGCGGCGACCTGATCGCCATCGAATTGCTCGCGAGTGATCCAGCCGGTGATTTCAAGGACGGGCGAATAATTGGTCGTCGTCCCCTGCGGCGTGGTCGTCACCACGGGCGTCGTTGACGGGCAGGCAACAATCGGGATGGAACCGGCCTTGAACTCCGGCGCAGCCTTGACCCGATCATCAAGCGCATCAAACGCTGAACACATGGCCTTGCTGGTCCCTGACAATTCTCGCAAATCACCGCCGCAGTCCGCACTAAGCAGCGCCGTCAGAGAAAAGCCCTGGCGATGATCTGCGGATGGCTGGGCCGGGAGCGGCTCGCCAATCGGCACCAGCACCTTGTCCACACCATTGACAAATTTCATCCAGCCGATTTCTGCGTTGGCAAAATCCATCGCGGCGGAAAAGCTATTGGTGATGTCCACGGGCGTGGACACCCACATGCCGTCGCCGCCCTGTTCGCGGTCTACCCTCGACCACCTCCCAGCGCGCGCGTCGAATTTCACAATCGGTAGGAAATCCCCACCGCTACCAGTTCCTACGCTCAGTCCAAAAGCCATGATTTTCTCCTTTGTGGCTCGCTTCAAAAAACACTCAGTACCCAAAAATTTCCTGTGCAGACGTGATCTGCGACGGCGACCAGCGGTAGCCCGAATAATCAGGGATGACCAACCCCGCCAGTTCCTCGCGGTCTTTCGAGAGCGACAGAAATCTTTCTAACGTCCTCGCGATGCCCGTGGCCGTCCGCAGAGCGGTTCGGCAAGTATCCGCATCAAGCTCCAGGATCGTTGCCTCCTTGGCGGTCGCGTAACAAAACCGTTGTGCGCGATTACCAGAAGCGGCCCAGTAGATCGCCCCTTGCAGGCGGTGGTCTGGCGGGATGACGCCGCCGGCAGGCAACCGGCCAGGACATTTCAGGTCAACGTCAACGCCATGTTCGTCGTAGCTGAAATCCTTGAAGCCGGTGAACGGCACGGACACGCCATCAAGCTCGACCTCTATTTTCTCCTGAACAGCCGACGGCACGCCGTAAGGGCGCAGCGCCTCCAGCGCGTTTCTGACGACGCCGGGATACTCTGTCCGGCTGGTTGAGTACCCGGCCAGAAGCTCGCGCGTCTTCTCGACCTCGTCCTTGTCGAAAATGGTGCCGGTGATACGCCCGCCCGTTGTCTTGGTGCGCAGCACCCTCTCAGCAACGGCGATGGCGTCCTCGACCGGCATGTCAGGGTCCGACAGACCGGCGGCCACGCCGTCCTCGCCGGCCACGCCGCGCCACATGTGAAGTGACGCTGGCCCGCGCTGCCCGAACAGATATTGCGCAACCCAAGAATCCAGCCCGTATCGGGCGGTGTTTAGACTGCTGGCGGACAGGTGCCTGACGCCGTGGGTTTCAAATGCATTCATCTCAGCACCGCTTCCAGAGCCGCCATCCCCCATATCAGCGCCCAGCAGCAGCAGGCAAACAGAACGGCCATACCGATTTGCGCCATGGCGCGGGCCATCATATTTCCCCCTCCGACTTGCACCTGGCGCACTGTTTTATTGTCAGCCCGTCGTCGCCTATGTGGCGGTGGAAGCCGTTACCGTGGCACTCCGGGCAGATAATCTTCACCTGATCGTCGGGTACAAAGCGGACTGCGATGCTGTCGTGTTCTAAAATATTCATCGGTGGTGCCTCCTTGGGTTTCTGGGTCCTACGGGTTTTGAAAAATATGAGTAGTCGAAGGGGCCATGCCGGTGCTGGTAGAGGTGGGTATCGCCACGCTCTGCGGCGGCCAAAAACTCGCGGCGCAATTTTCTGGTCGCGACTTCGCTCTGCGTCAGTGCGTCGCTATCAATGACACTGTCAGCGCAGTCGAAGGGGAGATAGCCACGGTGATATTCATGGCCACCAGCGGCGCTCCGGTCGAGCGCGACCCCGGCGACCTCAGATCGCAAGACCTCCCGCGCTTTCTTTAGCCATTTGACGCGGTCGAGAAGATGTGTGGTGCTGTAGGTTGCGTTGCCGGCCTCGAGCCGGTCTAGCTCAGCCTCTGTGGCCTCAAGTCGCCACTCTAAGAAACCCGAAACATCGTAATCATTAATTGCCATGGGGTGTCATCATAATGACACCTCATGCAACTGTCAATTACGTTTCGTAATTATTTTTTAGGACGTAGATCCCACGATCAGATGGACCGCCCGGACAGCGTCGGCGGGGTAGCTGATTTTTTTCGACGGGTTCATCTGTTCGACAACGAGGGCGTCGTCTGAGCGGCTGACGAAGCGTTTGACGACGCCGTGGGTGTCGTCACCGCCGTTGGCAAGCTGAACGACGACGAAATCGCCAGCGCGGGCTGGCCGATGCGGATGAACGTGCAACATCTCGCCGGGAAAATATCGCGGCTCCATCGACGCGCCGTAGACGAAGACTGCGTAAGCGCCGTTGACGCCATTTAGATTTGCCGGTCGATCTGTGTAGCTCATGGCTGCCGCGCCTGCGGCCAGGTCGAACCCGTCGCTGCCACCGCGCGCTGATCCCAGCACTGGTAAGTCGCGACCTCCTGGGGGCGGCGCTGGAAGGGGCGCCGAGATTTCCGGCGTGTCGTCACCAAAGACCTCGCCGATGGTCTTGCCGAATAGCTTTGCGATCTTTTCCGCTGCATCAATCGGTGGCCTATTTTCACCGCGTTCGTAAGCACGGTAGGTAGCAGGCATTATGCCCAGTGCGCGGGCCACCTGGGCGGCGCTTTGGCCTGTCGCCGTTCGCGCCATTCGCAATTTGGTAGCCCGCTCAATGGTCATAGTGCAGGCCCCCAAGCCACAATAAAATATAAAATATTGGCAATAATTTATTCATGTTATTAGCTGAAAACTGCCAATTGCTGCTTTGAATCAACTTCCAAGACGCGCGAAACTGTATACATTTCCGTTACTACTTTTCGTGCATATTCGAGAATTTCTGGATCAAAAAGAAAATCTTGACACCATCTGGTATGGAAGGTCGCAGCGGCCAACCGGTCGGTGTCGCGGGTGAGGCCGTATTGCATGGCCATTTTAGTTAGCGAAATCTCGAAGAAGATATGCATCAACCTTTGCGCCGGGAATAACAAATTGCGCCGCTGGTCGGCTGGGTCGCTGACCAGTTTCAAAAGGCCACGATCCGCCATGTCTTTGATCTCGCGCCGGATGGTCGGCGGGGACACTTGCGGCATTATTTTGATGAGGTCGGCGGCGGTAGCGTGTAGGCCAACGTCGTTGGCCATACCCGCCGAAAAGCGGGCATCCAAAATGGCGAGCCACAGGCCACGGGTGTGGCGGTCTGGGCGCGCCGCTGCGGGAACCCACTCGCCAATCAGATCGACCCGACACATCCGCTGGCCGTAGACGTATAAAGCGGCGAATTGCTTGCTCTGTAATTTCGCCTGCGTCCGCTCGAACTGCGCCAGCGGGCATCGATGCTCAGTTTTTACCCGCTCCGGGATAATCGCCAGAATTTGGCGGTGCACCATATCCGCCAGCGTCGCCGCCGATGGCGCGCCGTTTGACGCTTTCAGATGGAGCATATTAGTCATCCCCTCACTGTAACTGATAATTTCCATCGCAACAATAGCAGTGTCTTGACAGCAGCGCAATGATCAATTACAAGTAGCGTCATGTTACATGATTTTTTACAGGCCCAGGGCCTGACCCAGACGGCGCTGGCAAAACGGCTTGGTGTGACCTCGCAATGCGTGAACCGCTGGTGTCGGGGGCGCTCGATCCCTCGCCCGCAGCACGCGATTTCAATCATGGAAATGAGCGACGGCGAAATCCCCCTCGCGCACTGGGCGCGGCTGGCGCGAGAGCGCGCGGCGGCAAATGACTGAGGCGGTGGTCTTCATCGTCTGGGCGGACCCCGTCGCCAAGGGGCGCCCCCGGTTCGGCAGGGGCCGGACCTACACCCCCAAAAAAACACGCGACTACGAGGAAAAGGTGGCCGAGATCGCCCGCCGCGAGATGGGTGCCAAGCCGCCGTTCGCTGATGCCGTGCGGCTGGACGTGACCGCCTGCTTCCAGCCACCGCAAAGCTGGCCGTCGTGGAAACGTATGGCGGCGCTGTCGGGCGCGGTCGGGCATACAGGCCGGCCTGATCTCGACAATATCGCCAAGGCTGTCAGCGATGCCCTGAACGGAATCGTCTACGAGGACGACGGGCAGGTCATCGAGATGAGGTTCTGCAAAAAGTACGCCCACCGCCCGGCGGTCGAGGTGAAGGTGACACCGCTGCCGGTCCATGCGGCGGCCACCGTCGTCAGGGAGGATGTCTGATGGATCGAGAAAAAATCCTGGCAGACGCCGCAGCCCTGATTACGGGCGACCGGAATTCCACCCACGGCGATGCACATGAAAATTTTGAACGGATCGCCGTTGGTTGGGCAGAAATCCTCCGGTGCGAAGTCAACGCCCACGAGGTCGGCCTTTGCATGGCCTGGGTGAAAATCGCCCGCACGGTGTCGTCGCCGACGCTCATCGACCATTACAAGGATGGCGTTGGCTACATGGCGCTGGCAGGCGAGATTGCCACGGCGAGGGGGGATGCAGAAAAGTGAGCTTCGACAACGCCAACGCCAAAATCGTGGAATGGGCCGACGGCCAGGGCATGTTCAAACGTGCTGAAGACCCGGCATTGCGGGTGATCTCCCTGGGCGCAGGCGTTCAATCCACCGTGATGGCGCTAATGGCCGCGCACGGTGAAATTGGTCCGATGCCTGACTGCTCGATCTTTGCCGACACGGGCTGGGAACCGCAAGGCGTCTACGACCATTTGGATTGGCTGGAGAAGCAATTGCCGTTTCCGACCTATCGGGTGAGCGTCGGGAATATCCGCGATGACCATATTGCTGGGCTGAACACGACCGGGCAGTGTTTTGCCTCTATCCCGATGTTTACCGCAAATGGCGGGATGGGGCGGCGACAATGCACCGCCGAATATAAGGTTGCGCCCATCAGGAAGAGGCAGCGCGAATTATTGGGCGTTCAGCCGCAACGGCGTGTTCCAAAAGGCACCGAGGTCGAGCAATGGCTGGGCATCAGCACAGATGAAGCGGGGCGGATCAAGCCGTCTCGCGACAAGTGGCAGATCAATCACTGGCCGTTAATCGACGCTGATATGTCACGTCAAGACTGCATCAAATGGTTCGACGCAAAATATCCAGCCCGTCAGCTATCGAAATCGGCATGTATCGGTTGCCCTTTCCACAACAATAATAATTGGCGCGACCTACGCGACAACGACCCCGTGAGTTGGCAAGACGCGGTCGAGTTTGACAAGGCAATCCGCCATAACGGCTCAAAACTTGTCGGAATGAAAGAACAGCAATTCCTGCACCGCGCTTGCGTACCCCTGGATGAAGTTGACCTCTCAACCGCCGAGGATCGCGGCCAGCTCAATTTCTTTATAAACGAGTGCGAGGGGATGTGCGGTTTATGACCCGCGCCCACGCAGCCAGGAACATGCAAAACAGCACGTCGGGGACGCTGGCGGGGGCAGAGACAACAATGTGGCGTGCGGTCATTCTTCAGGCAGTCCGAGACGCCGCCGTTGGCGACCCCGCCGCCCGCGCCTGGCTGTTGCGTGGGGGCGCCGACTTCAGGGAGGTCTGCGAATACGCGGGCTTCGATCATGGCTGGGTTCTGCGCGCGGCGCAAAAGATGCAGAGCGACGGCTGGCGGCGTCCGACGAGGCCGCAGTGAATGACAGCGTACTACAACGAACACGACCGTTTCGCCGCCGCTTGGCTGCGCGAACTGATCGCGGACGGCCTGATCGCGGAGGGCGAGGTCGATGAACGATCAATACTCGATGTTCCCGCCGACGACCTCAGAGGCTACGACCAATGCCACTTCTTCGCAGGCATCGGAGGATGGAGCCACGCCCTCAGACTCGCCGGATGGCCAGACGACAGAGCAGTCTGGACAGGATCATGCCCCTGCCAGCCTTTCTCAGTCGCAGGAAAGCAAAAAGGCCATGCCGACGAACGACACCTATGGCCCGCTTTTCACGCACTCATCGCCGAGTGCAGACCTCCAGTCGTCTTTGGAGAACAGGTTGCGAGCAAGCTTGGACGTGAATGGCTCACCGGAGTACGCGCTGACTTGGAAGCACTGGGATATGGCGTCGGGGCCGCAGATTTGTGCGCTGCGGGCCTTGGCGCACCGCACATCCGGCAAAGATTATGGTGGGTGGGGGACGCCAACGTCACAAGACGCAAAACACGCGACACTCAGCCCATCGGAGATGGAGCGCAACCCGGCGAACCTGCGGAACCAAGTGCATACGGCGGGATGGCCGACGCCACGGACCAGAACAGGTGGCCCGGAGAGCGCGCAGCGGAAGCAAGAACTGGGGCGAACCCGGAGCGGCGGCAGCGACCTGCAAGCGGTTGCACTGACAGCGGGCTGGCCGACGCCGAGAGCAACAAACGGGCAGCACGGGCCAAAAGTAAAAACAGCACGTCTAAAGGCTTTGGGAAAGACGAGGCCCTCGGGGGCACACATCGGTTCGGATTTAGATGTGACGGCGCAGATGGCGGGCTGGCCGACGCCGAACGTACCGAATGGCGGCCGGTCGATCAGCCACGCGGAACAGAAGGGCGGAACGTACTACCACAAGGGGAGAAAAGTACAGGTGGACCTGGGAGCCGCCGCGAAGATGGCGGGCTGGGCGACGCCAGCGACGCGAGATTACAAGGGTGCAAACAGCGTGAAGCATGTGACGGAGACGGGCACGGGCAGAAAGCATCTCGATCAGCTAGCGAACCAAGTGGTTCATTCTGGGCCGGCGAGCTTATCCCCTGCGCAGACGGAAAAGCCCGGCGCATTGAACCCGGCGTTCAGCCTCTGGCTCATGGGATACCCAACAGAGTGGGCCTCCTGCGGGGCGCGGGCAACGCCATCGTCCCGCAAGTCGCGGCGGAATTCGTGACGGCGTTTTTGGAGATCAGGAAATGATCCGCGTGGCCAATTTCAAAACCGAAGGATGTCGAAGGAAAAGCGTCGTCAGCACGACGACGGGGCCGGGAATGTCGCGGTCCCCCGCCTCACACCGTCTGACGGTTCTACCATCAGAGACGCCGACAAGACGGGCAAAACCTTGGGCGGTTAAACCCAAGGTCTGCCGTGCAGTCTTAAACTCTACTGGGGTCATGTCACGCCAGAAATTCGCGCAAGCGGCTCTCACGAGCGGCGAAATCCAATCCACTATGGTCAACGGATATATTCATGCTGTCAGCGACAAGCCCAAGCGTGAAAGCTACCGCCTCTTCCGTCGTGGCCTTGTCGAAAAACGGATGCTCAAAATCAACAAGGTTCTCTACCGCAGCGTAAAAAATATTCTCCGCCCCAACTTGGCGGTCACTTCCCCAATCAGCGTCGTCTGTCGGGATCGCAGCAACCGCCAAGCCCACGGCGTCGTTCCATTGCTTTGTTTTGTCGGTCATCGTTCAGCCCTCCATCACAGAGCGGATCAGACAAGCAATAGCTGCCGCTGCCTCGTCACGTTTAAACATTCCAACGTCTTTCATCCACGCCAACTCGCCATTTTCGTATCCATACTGATTAACAGCAAGATAGTCATAGCCAATTTGCAGCGACAGGGACGTGGGAACGCCCATCGTTGTGATTTCAATCATGTCGTCAACGCTTTCATCTTCAGCGGGGACGTGGACGGCTTCGTATGGCAAATCACATTTTTTAAAGCCAAGGTTGATGCGGTTGGCGATTGCAGTGCTCATGGTCTTGTCCATTCTCTCATGTCGTCGCGGGCATCATTGCCCCTCGACACCTTTAATATAGGGCCAATGGCCCTAATCGTCAAGGGGCTGGCAAAAAATAATTCTGCGGTGGTGGCGACATGACCACACCACTGACAGACCGCGAACAGGAACTGCTGGATTGGGCTTTACGTTATCGCGAGGCGGGCTGGTCGGTCTTTCCCATCAAGCGGGGCGAAAAAGACCCCGTCTTCCCGTGGGCAAGATTCCAACAGACCCTGCCCAGCCGCGACGAGGTCGCCGGATGGTGGAGCGGACAGTATAAAGGGTGTGCCATCGCCTGCGCCACGGGCAGCCAGACGACCGGCGTCAATGTCGTCGATCTGGACGCCGAAGACGGGCGCTGCGTCGGTGCCGACAATCTGCTGGCTCTGAAGGCTGAACACGGCGAGATACCCCATACCCTGCGAGCCGTCACGGGCGGTGGCGGGGTGCATCTGTTCTTTGACGCCAACCCGTTCGATGAACCAATCAGAAATTCAGCATCCGCCATCGCCGACAAGGTCGATGTTCGTGGACAGGGCGGCTACGTCTTGCTGCCGCCGTCAGATCACCCAAGCGGCACCAAATACCAATGGTTCGACGGCACACCGTTTGGCGAATTTGACGCCGCCGAGATGCCCGATTGGCTGGCAGACAGGGCGCGGCTCGCCGGCAGCAACGGCAGCGGAGCAGCGGCCCAGCGAACGCCAAGCCCCGAAACCGACTTCAGCGCCTTCGGCCAGCGCGTCGATGGTCGCGAGGAATACATGCGCGACACCGTCTGGGCCGTGGCCCAAGACCTGGCGCGGCAGGGCGGCAAGGCGCCAACGGAGGACGATATTTTCGCCCTGGCGTGGCCGCAATACGAACGGGCAGTGAAAAAACGCGGCGCATCGCTGGAATCGGAAGGCCGCGGCGAAAGCGAGTGCAGAAAAAAGGCCCGCCATGCCAGCAAGAAAATCACCAAGATGCTGGCGAACGGCGAGAATCTGCCGCCCGCGCCGGTCAAGGAAACCTCCCCCAACAAATACCCTAATAAAATAGGTGGACAAGACGAAGCGCCGCAAAATGACACGTTCGCCAGGTGGCAGCCCATCGAGGCGTCTGATATTCCGCCACGGCGTTGGTTGTATGGCCGCGACTACATCAGGAAATTCCTGACCGCCACGGTAGCGCCCGGCGGCGTGGGCAAATCGACGCTGGTGCTGGCTGAAGCCATCTCGATGGCGTCGGGATCGCCGATACTGGGGCATGTGCCGGAGGGCGGCAAGATCAAGCCGTCGCAACTCCGGGTTGGCTATTTTAATGCCGAAGACCCCATGGACGAGATACAGCGGCGCGTCCTGGCGACCTGTGAGCATCATTTTGTCAGCCAAGCAGCATTGGCCGACCGGCTTTGGCTGGCCAGTGGGCGCGACCATCCGCTCTTATTAATGGAGGGCGACGACGGCGCAGTCAACGAAGCTGCGCTCGAATTTTTGCGCGATTTCGCCCTGGCCTACGACTTGGACGTACTTATCTTTGATCCGCTCGCCAATATGACGACATCGCCCGAAACCAACGATGTCTTTCGCCAGCTTACGGCGCGGTTGAACCGCCTGGCGGGCGATACGGAAACCGCTGTTCATATTGTGCATCACACCCGCAAATTGCAGCCCGGCATGGCGGCGTCCGATAATGACGCGCGTGGGGGCAGGGCGCTGGTCGATGGCGCGCGGTCTGTGCGTGTACTCAATCATATGTCCAAGGAAGAGGCCGCCAAGGCGGGTCTGGAAAGCGGCATCGACCATTTCCGCAGCGAAGATGCCAAGGCCAATCTGGCACGTCGGGCGGATCGGGCGGCTTGGTTCGAGCGGGTGTCTGTGAAATTAGACAACGGCGACCATGTCGCCACCATTGCCCAGTGGTCTTGGCCTGACGCCTTTGACGGCGTCACCCAGGACGATCTGCTCGCAGCGCAGCGCGCCATCGCCGGTCTGACGGAACCCGCCAAGCGGTCGGCTCAGGCCAGAGGCTGGGCCGGCCATGTCATCGGCGATGCAATCGGCATGGACACCTCAGATGCAGCCAAGAAAGCGCGCGTCAGGGTTATGTTGGACAAGTGGATTGCCACCGGAGCGTTCGCCATTGAAGAGGTGGCGGACACTCGTGCAGGCCGAAAAACACCCGTCATTGTGGTCGGAGCTTGGGCCGATGAGGTGTAATTTCCACACTTCCACACCTCTTCCACACCTCCACCACACAAGTGTGGAAGTCACCTCAAACCCACCACCACCACACCCCCCTTTAGGGGGGGTGGTGTGGTGTGGTGGTGACATATTTGTCACACCTCTTTTTAGCTAAATATTCCACACCTAAAATAATAAAAGGCGAATAAGATGGCGAAAGCACAACCTCCAGTTACGCAGCCGACAGACATCAGATCGGCGGGGTGGTCTGCCGATGATTGGCGGCGAGTTCAATCGACCGTGGACGGAGTTGACGCCCTGGCGGTGGAGATGGAACGGCGGTGGGGCGTGGGGCGATTGCGTCTGATCGTTGACGACGAATTGCGGGGGAAGTTCGACCGGCAGGCGAGATTGTGGAACGACGCGCTCTGGGAAGGGCCGACAGCGGCGGATGCAATTTATCACGGCCAGGCGATGGTAAGGGCGTGGCAGGCGCTCGACCGTGCGGCTAGTGAAGCTGGGTGTGCGCAGCTTGAAACAGAAGTCTGGGAGGTCGGCCTGGAAGATGGAACGGTGGCGGCGCTTGTCCGCGCTGGCGCAGAGGCGCACGAAGTGGTGCGCGAGGGCAGGGCCATGAAGGTCTACACCATGGCCGAGATTGGGCGGCTGCTGGATGCGTTTCCTGAAATTGTCCAGGCAAAAGACGTTTTTCCCGGCTCGATAGTGACCGCAGTGCGGGAGCCGCTGCCGGAACTGCCGGCGGATGGCGACGAGCTACCAGAAATTATGGCGGGATAATGGTAAACCGATATATTGACGAAGCAGTCTAATGGTAAGTCGATACATTGACGAAGCAGAACCGCCGGATAAATTCCGTCAGCAGCACAAGGCTGTTGACGCCCCAGGACCGGCCATTGTTCGATCCGACAAGCAGGTAACTGATGTCGAGGGCAACATTAGCGCGCCGCATGTGGTGCGAGACGTTGTCACGATTTTGGAAAGGTCTGGCAAGCTGGACGAACGGGCAGCCGACGCATCGAGGCGGTTTCAAGACGATTTCGCCGTCGCACAATTGTCTGGCTATCAGGCCGTCGATCTGACGCGCCCGATAGGCGGTGGCAGTAGCCCGGCTGGCCCGTCAGACCACGTCATCGCGGCGAGAGACAGAATTTGGTCGGCGTCGGAGGCGCTTGGCGGCATGGGTTCGCCCGGTGCGGGCGCCTGTTGGGATATTTTAGGGCTTGGTTATTCGATTCGCGAACACGCGGAAAGAACGCTTTTTGGCGGTCAGTCACTCAGCCGTATTGCAGCTACCGGGGTGCTGATCGCCGCTGCGCATGTTTTGGCTAGGCATTATAGGATTTGATCGTGCGCGTCAGCGGCAGCGGCAGACGCCACCGTCGAACCGCGCGGCACGATTTCAACCTTCCCGCCCGCATCGACCACACGCGCTGCGATTAGACCAAGAGCCGCAGCTTGTGCCGTCACCGTCGGCCAGCCAAGAGACTGTGCCTCAACATCGTCGGCGGCGAGTCCAAGTTCAACGACGCCGCCTGACAGATCGCCATCACCGATGGTGTCTTCGGCCTGTTCGGCGGCTTCGACCTGACGACAGATCAGCGTCGAAATCTCGGCTATCACTCCATCGCTGGCTTGTCGTCGGCCAATGCACCACGACTTTATGGTGTCTAAGCGGACAGCATGAAAAGCAGCGGCCTCCCGTTGCGAGAGGCCGCTGGCTCTTAGGAGGATGGTGTAGAGGGTCATTATTTCCTCGTCGCCCAAATCATGCCTTCACCCTGCTGGCCGAAGCGTTGCCGCCGCTGCTGCATATGGCCAGCCAGATCGCCAAGGCGTAGGCCGCGCTCGACCTCGTAAGACCAGACGCTGAACCGGGTGCTGTGCTTGGCGAGGACCGGCTGCGTCAGCGTCCCGCGCCGTTCGAGGCGCTTGGAGAGCCATTCCAGGCGCTTTCGCCAGGACAATGGCCGCGCCCTCGCGCCAAGCACATCGTCACCGAACTCCAGCATAGATTTTTCTTCACCTGAGAGCGTAGCGCGCAAGGCGTTGTAGGCGCTACAGTAGTAGCCGTCTCTCTTAGGGTCGAAGTTAGCCTTTTTCAGGCCGCGCCCTTCGCTGATGATTTTTAGTAAGGTTTTTTGGGTTGCGGTCATTGTTCAGTCCTCCAAAATCTCATCCCAGGACACCATAAAATCTGACCACCCACCATATCTGACGAGTGGCCGTCCGTCCCGACTAAACCCAGTGATCACGCGAGTCGCTACCGCGCCTGACCATCTGGTCACAGCGCGAAAGGTGATACTGTCTCCGATTTCCAATTTCGCGTCGGTCATCGTTCATTCCTCCCCAAGCTGCGCCAAGATTGCGTTAATCCGGCGAGGTGTGCCAATCACCGCTTGCTGTACGCGGGGCCGCGTCGCAAAGAACTTGGCAGTTCGTTTTTCGGCTGCATTGGCTGTGCCACCGTCCTCTTTCCACATTATCTGGCATCCGAGTGCGGCCAAGCGGTCTGCCCTTTGTGGAAGATCTGTCGAGATCCAGCCACCACGGCGGCGGCTTGAAAAGTCGGACACGGCAGCGGCGAAATCGCTGCTGACCATTAATCGTAAGCACCGCTCTTCTGGCGCAGTGATTTTCTCAGTCTTACCTTGGAATTTGATTACTTTCATCGTCTAAGCCTTTCTTGCTTCTGCCGGCGGGCTGTCCCCACTGGCTACACTACATATATAGTACGCCTATGGCGTACATTCAAGGCGTCATTGTATTTTGTTGACGGTTCACCCCAAAAGTGGCATATATGCAACATTGGAGCATTGCGGGTGGTCCGTGAAAAACTTCCGTTGCTCCTTACCTTCGCGTAAACAGATTCAAAAGCCCCGGTGTTCTAGCGCCGGGGCTTTTGTTTTGCCCAAACCACATTCAACATTGCGCCGGTTTTTTATGCCTGATCTCGGACTGCCTAAACATTCAAACCAGCGACTCACGCCGAAGCAAGAAGACTTCTGCCAGCAATATCTGCTGCTAAAGAGCGCGAGCGCGGCATATCGTGAGTCTTACGACGCAACCAGGTCTAAACCTGAAACTGTGCATGTCCGCGCGTCTGAGCTACTGAAGAATAGTAAGGTCGCGGCGAGGATAGATGAACTGCGGGCCGAGGTTGCGCCATTTGTGCCGATAACCATTGACGAAGTCGCTGCTGGGCTGCGCGCGGCAGCGGAAGGCGCGCTGGGCAAGGGCCAGTTCGCGGCGGCCTCGCAGGCTCTGATGGGCCTGGGCAAGCTTGGTGGAATTATTGAAGAAAAACAACGGGTTACGACCGTGGACGAAGGCCAGGCGCACCTCGATGCGCTGCGTGAGCTAGTGGACCGGCGAGCGCAGAAAACTGCCGATCTGAAGGTTGTCAACGGCTGACCATCATACTTCCGATATGATAACATCGTTTGAAATCAAGGACTTAGGGCGCAAATTCCAGTTATCCTGAGATGTTCGCGCGATGCGTGCATCAGAAACCGCAGAAATCTGCGAAATTCCGCGCCAGCGTCGATCTCGATACCCCCCCCCTTCGAGCCGGCGGCGGGGGCGGTTATGATAGGTATACCCCCCACATGGGTGACATCGTGGATTTTCAGCGTCCCGAAAAAAAATTTGAACCCATAACGGGCATCTGCGCGGAATGCGGCAACGACACATTCGAGACGTTGTTCGGTCCCGAAGACGAACACCAAGCCCGCCATCTAGTCGCTTTACGATGCTGCGAATGCGGTGAGGAAGTCATGTCGCGTGAGCAGTTCCTTGACAGCTAACCGGGCGGCGACCACCGCCACCTACAAAAAATTTATTGAGCAATATAAGGCCGACCCGGTCGCCTTCGCCCAGGACTGTCTCGGCCTGGAACCCCTGAAATGGCAGTCAGAGGTCATGTCGGCGGTCGCTGCCGGCGAAAGGCGTCTGAGTTGCAAATCCGGCCATGGGGTCGGGAAAAGTGTCTGCGCAGCCGCAACCATGCTCTGGTTTCTTCTAACCAAGCACCCATGCAAGATACTGGTAACAGCCCCCACGGCCAGCCAGCTATACGATGCCCTGTTCGC
>Ga0080013_1002185_pt1 | contig 23695 bp, 41 predicted proteins | sample ETNvirenome_6_85_FD_69236 | JGI IMG/M metagenome (GOLD analysis project Ga0080013, IMG submission 69236) | Marine viral communities from the Pacific Ocean - ETNP_6_85 (SPADES assembly) (version 2) | ecosystem: Environmental > Aquatic > Marine > Oceanic | place: Pacific Ocean | collected 2013-06-19
CCTGTCATTTTATAAAGAATAAATAAAACAACCACGACAACGATACCAGCTTTAATCCAGTCCTTCATGCCCCAGTCACTCCATTCTTTTAAATGCGCCCAAAGATCTTTTATAAGTTTCATAATTACTCCTTAGTTAAATGTTGTAATCATTTTAGCTGTCGCAAAAGCCGCACCTAAACTGGTGTCTGACTCTAGTAACACTGATAATTCTTTGGGAGATTTATCAGCTAAAACTTCGTATGCGGTTTCGTCTCCTTCTCCATACTGTGCAAATGTTTCATTAAACTTATCTCCAAATAAAGCTGAAGAATTTTCTAACAAATCCTTTGCCGTATGGGGTTCCACTTGCCAGTAACTTCGTGCAGGACCTTCGTCCTTTTGAACTTTGGTTGTATAGTTGCTTTCAATAGCTCCTATTTTTGACAATCCATCAATGATAGAAGATTTATCAAAACCTCCGTCTCCTTCAAATACATAGGCAGCATCAAGGATGCCTTTCATTGCATCCTTTGGCACCTCATAATCTGAAGTTATGACTTCATAAGCTCGCTCTTTTTTTTTAACATCAACTTTGCCGTGATAATTTTCTGACCACTGTTCAGCAAATACCTTGTTAGGATCAGGCTTAAAAAAATCGCTAATACTTTCCTTAACGTTTGTCCACAGATCAGTAATTCCTGGCATATTATTCCTGGAGTTCGCAAGAAGCACAATCACAATCAGTGCAAGTGCAACTACCGCTATCCGAACAAGTGCATTCAGGCTCACAATTCTCATGTCCAGTTTGAGGTCTACTTATCGCCATCTTTTTTTTCTTTATCTTCTTCTTCCTTAGGTGAGTCTTCCACCTTAACGGCATCGCCGCCGATAGTCACCTTGCCTAATTCAAATGTAATGTCTTCCGTTAATTTCTTTTTATCTTCCATAATATCCTCCGTATAGATAAACTATTATAGCACAAGAAGGGGGCATATGCAACCCTTTAATTGCGCCAAGATACCCATGTATTCTTGGGTTTTTTAATTGATCCTTGTTCACAGTGAACAGGAACCTGGAACGTTACTCCGTATACGGGATGCGTGAACCATAAAGCTTGCTGTGGTTTTTCAAATGAAAACCTCCCCGACATAGCATATTCATTGTACCCTACGACTGAGCCATTCACAATGGCATCTTTCAAAGAAAGGTATTGGTGGAAATGACCCATCAATACATAGTCAATTGATTGCTTAACGTTGGCATATTCCGTTTTAACTTTTTGCACGCCCCGCGCGATGGGACCCATCATTCCTATGATGCCCGTGCCCCCTCTCACTCCCAGCCTGTCACCGTGAGTCAGAAGATAGCTTGTATCATATATCTTATATGACGCATCGTAGGTAGCAGGGATTAAAAAGTTAACCCGCTTGTCCTTTGAAAAATATTTATCAAGCATGTTGTACAACAGCCAATCAAAGCTGCTCTCAACTGCCTGCTTGTGTCGGTATTGTTTATACATGCGACTGTGGTTCCCAATGACGCACGGTATAAAAACATTACCAAACACATCAGCTAGTTTTGTAATGGCGGATGATAAGACATTAACCAATTCAATCACATGCTCGATGCTTGTGCCATCATTTGTTTCTATGAGTTCATCATGTATGCTACCGCTAATCATGTCGCCGCCCAAAGGCACCACAATTCCTGGATACTTGGGATTGACCATATGATTTGTGCATAAGTCAATGGCTGAGTTAATAGTAAACGAAACTCTTTCGCGTGCTATTTTTCTGTTATAGGAATTTAGATTGTTGACGTTGTTTTTATGGACTACCTCTCCCCAGTGAAAATCTGAAATGAAAAGTGTCGGTACACCAGGCGATCCTTTTTGCGGCGTAGATGTATGTAACCATTGGGGTGGTTTTGTTGAATGTTCCGCCAGCATGAATACATGCTTACGTATGGCAGTGGCTGTTATATTTTCCTTTGCCAGTTCCTCTACCTGTTGCTTAAGTTCCTTGACCTGCAACTCGTAGGTTAATTTCTGTTCAGTTAAAGCCGCTTCCATATCGGGAGCCTTAGCTGTAGGCTTTATGCTATTTAACTTTGCTTTTTCAAGACGACTAACTAATGTCGGTCTTGGTAATGATAATGCTCTAGCTGCTTCGGACTTATTTCCTTTGGCTAATACTAAAGCGTTCACCGCTTCCTGTAATATATCCGTCATAATTTATCTCCTGTAGTTGTAATCTATTCACTCTCATGCGTCTAGTTCCTTGCGCGCTGGGAAATGCTATAAGCGCTAATAAAAACCATACCGTTGTCATAAATCTTGTCCTTTATAAATCTGTGCCATGCTCCTCCAATAATCCTTATCCTTTATCTTAAGGTTCTTCCACAATGGCCAGAACATTTTTGTTTTAGGTCGTATCCTATGGTACAAAAACTTAGCATAGCCATCATACTTAGTTGCATGTGGATATTCAGGATGCTGTTTGAGTCTCATCCACTATCCTTCCAAATCCATCTATGAGTTTTCCTATCTTAGACTTATCTCCCGATGCCACAATCTTTCTGAATCCAATTCGACTTCCATCAGGCAAGTCATCATAGAGCCAATCCCCATGATTTAACTTATGATGTATGTTCGATATCATATACTTAGCATTCAAGTGTTCTCGGTAAGCGCCCATCTTATTCTCTTCATTATGAGAACGATAGCGCCGCCATGCAGAGTTCTTTATGTCCTTATATTCCTCCACATATTCCCGCAACTCTTGTTCGGAAAACTTTTTAATCTCTTTCATACTCTCTCCTTAAAAGCCAAAGGCTGAACAACTGCCACCAGTCACTCAGCCTTATGTGCCCCCTTAGAACTAATGAATAAACAAAGGTAAAAAAACATTAGTTCTTATTATAATAGTAACATATTTTTGAGGTCGTGTCAACATATTAATTTAATTAAAATGCTTCATCCCAGGTACCTGTTAGTGTACCTTTCGCGTACTCTGTTGAACGATTCTCAAAGAAATTAGTATGTTCTACACCGCCTACAATCCAATCGACCCATTCAAGTGGATTCTCTTTCACCCCATAATTAGGCTTCAAACCTAACTGAAGCAGTCTACGGTCAGCGATATGCCGTATGTATTGCTTAACTTCTCCAGGATTTAATCCCTCAACTGGTCCCATCCCGAACGCCAAGTCAATAAACTTATCTTCTAATCCTACCATATCTCTGCAAATCTGGTAGAGAGTGGCTTTAAAATCATCATTCCAAACGTGAGGCATTTCATCCAACACCGCATGCAATAACTTAATCATGCTTTCCACATGATGTGACTCATCACGAATAGACCATGCGACAATCTGCCCCATGCCTTTCATCTTTCCAAAGCGAGTGAAGTTCAACAGCATAACAAAGCTGGCAAACAACTGAAGTCCTTCGCCAAAGGCAGAGAACACCGCCATATCCTTGATGATCTTCTCCTCTTCCGTGCCCCCTTTGTTTTTCCATAGGTATTCATGTTTGTCATTCATGGCTGCAATTTCTTGGAATGCTTTATAATCTCCGTCATCCATACCTACTGTGTCATTCAGTAAAGAATAGCTATGAGCATGGTTAGCTTCACTTGTCGCTATGGCTAACAGCATCATTCGTATTTCCAATGGTTTAAACAAAGGTATATAAACATCCATATAAGCTTGTGCTACATCTACATCCCCTTGTGTGAAGAAGGTTAGAATTTGTTTAACCAGATTCTTTTCCGATTCATCCATCTTGTTGTTCCAATCATTCACATCTTCATGCAATGGTACTTCACTTGGCAGCCAATGCATTTTTTGTTGCATGTCATAAGCTTCAAATGCCCACTCATATTTAAATGGTTTGTAATAACTTCTTTCACTGAATACACTCATTAGATACCTGCCACGTTAATAATTATTCCGCCTATCAATGATATAGCGTAAACCCATACTATTACTTCAATCATAATTTCTCCTTTAGTATTGATTGCCCTATTATATAAGGTATAGCGGGCACTAAACTATTACCTAATCCTTTAAGTCTGTCCATCCTTTTGGATACCCCATTAGCCACTCGACCCACGTCGGGTTCAAGCTCCCACCAGCGCTCCCAGCCAAACGACCTTTCTTCCTGGCCTTCTCGTAGTTCGTGTTCAGACCCGAGTCTTTGTAATCCCGAGCCGTTGGTGTTGGAACTCTTGTTAACTTGATTGCCGCTGGCAACATTATCTGATATCCTTTCTTTTGTATATCCCTCGCGTATCTCCCGTTGTCGTTCACGTCCTGTTTCCACATTCCCGCTGAAGGTGTCGGCCACATCAGATCTGGATGACGAACTTGATCGTTCAAACTGATCGGCATCTTCTTGTCCAGTTTCATTTTCATTCTCTGTTCTGAAGAGGGACCCCTGTCGCAATGTGCGTCTGGTGTCCTCCATATATTCGTCACTGGCTTTCCGTACTGCACTTGTTCCGCCAGGTTTCCTGGTGTCACTGTCTTTCTTCCTATACTCTCCCGATATTTCTTTCTTTTCTCCATCGACTCTTTGCTCCTTGTTGAAATTGTCGTTGCGCTCGGAGTGAGCCAATATCCAGACACGCTCTCTTTTGTGGTTTGCGCCGACGCTAGAAGCTGAAATACTAAACGCCCTCGTGGAGTAACCTTCACTCTCCAAGTCCTCAAGTACGGTGTCAAGACCGAGTTTAATGTGGCCACCAACATTCTCTCCAATGACCCAAGTCGGCCTGCATTCCTTGACAAGTCTAAACATTTCTGGCCAGAGATGTCTTTTATCTTTTTCACCGCGTTGGCTACCTGCGACGGAGAATGGTTGGCAAGGATAGCCTCCCGTGATAATGTCGATGGGAATAATTCCATCTGTTTCCAGTTGTTCATTCGTTAACTCCTTTATATCTTTATATTGTTTAACATGTGGCCAGTGTTTTTTTAAAATTTTGCGAGGAAATTTTTCTATCTCACAAAATGCCACTGTTTCAAATCCACTTGTTGATTCCAATCCTAAACTAAAACCACCAATGCCACTAAATAAATCTAAATGTCTAAGCATTAGGCTTGACACATGATACAATCTTCTTCATCTTTACTGTCCTCCCTAACTTTTCTTTCCACCTTAACGGAAATATTTTCCGCTCTCTTGATTGCTTCACTTCTGCAATAGTATAAAGTCTTTAATCCTTTATCCCACGCACGTCTATGTATGTTACTTAATCGTCTAACGTTAGCGTCTGGCGGAAAAAATAAGTTAAGACTCTGCGACTGACAGATGTACTTTTGCCTTTCAGCTGCAAGATCCACCAACCAGACTTGATCAATTTCAATTGCTGTACGAAACAAATTCTTTTCAATTGTAGATAAAGAATCCATGTGGTAAACCGATCCCTTATTAGCAATAATCTTTTTCCAAACATCTTTTGTATTCAACCCTTTTTTTTCTAATAGTTTTTCTAAATATTTATTCTTAACTAGGAATGAACCACTCATAGTTTTTTGTGTAAAAGCATTAGCCCTCAATGGTTCTATGCTAGGAGAAACTTCCCCGCATATAATTGAACTGCTTGCATTGGGTGCTATGGCTATCATATGAGCAAATCTTTTTCCTGTTCCTTTTAAATCACTAGGCTCTCCTCTTACTTTACCTAAAGAAAGATTTGATTCCAATGCCTTATCATACATATGTTTAAATATATTTTTATTAATTCCAAAAGACATTGGACTATTTAATGCTATGCCTATTCGTTGCAAGTAAGAATGAAATCCCATCGCCCCTAATCCAACTGAACGTTCCGCTTTAGCTGATGCCACTGCTCTCCATAAATGAGAGGGGGCATTTCTTATGAAGTAAGTAAGAACATTATCTAGCATACGCATCAAGTCGTCAATGAATTGCGGGTCATCTTTCCATTCATCATAGTATTCTAAATTAACACTTGACAAACAGCACACTGCTGTTCGTTCCTGGTTTGTAGGTAAAGTTATTTCACTGCAAAGATTGGAATGATGAACCTTTAACCCAAGTTTCTTTAATTCTTTTGGTAAATATTTATTAACCGTATCAATAAACATAATGTATGGCTCTCCCGTATTAACTCTCGTCTCCAATAATTTAATCCATAAATGTCTTGCTTTAATTTCCCGTATGACTTTTTTATTATGAGGGTCAATGAGTTTCCACATCTCATCTTTCTCCAATGACTTCATAAATTTATCGGGTATGTTAACGGCATGATGAAGATTCATATTTTTTCTGTTAATGTCTCCGCCACTAGCCTTGCGCATTTCAATGAACTCTATAATTTCGGGATGAGATATGTCCATGTAACTTGCATATGAACCTCTTCTTGTTGAGCCTTGATTGAAAGCTACCATCTGACTGTCCACTACATGCATGAATGGAATGACACCCGTAGTTTTATTTCCCTTGCTTGTTGATTGATCTTGTGAACGAATGTCGCCCCAATATCCTCCTATGCCACCGCCTGAACTTGATAGCCAAATGTTTTCTAAATAATGTTCACCCAATCCTTCTCGTGAATCTGGTACATAATTTAAAAAGCATGAGATGGGTAATCCTCTGTTTGTTCCACCATTGGATAAGATGGGAGTGGAAAACATAAACCATAACTTTGACGCATAATCATATAATCTTTTTGCATGGGCATCTGAGTCTGCAAATGCTACAGCAGCTCGTGCCAGAGATTCCTGGGGACTCTTCTCTTTTGGTATCATGTATCTGTCTTGAAGGACAGCCTTACCAAAATTTGTTATTAAATTATTGCGTGACTTATCTATGGTTGGTGGTTGTATCATCTTACTCCTATGTGAAAGTTTTAGTATAGCATACTCTTGATCCGTTGTCCAGACTAATCATACCAATGCCCTTAAAAATAATGTAGCATACTCAAATTGTTTTTCCTGGGAGAACATATCCTCCACATTATCAAGCATTTGCAATTTTAAATTCTTATTTAAATTCTTAACTACTTGCACTAATCTTATATCAACCTGTGGATAAAGTCGTTCCAATATGGGACGATATAAATAATTCAATTGAACCCAAGCTTTCTTCGTAGCCTTTAACTTGCATTCTATAACCAGGATATATTTGCGGTTGCGATTGGGCAGGATTATAATATCTGGCTGACACCAGCCAAGTCCTCTCCTGTCCTCAAATGAGTACCACTGCCCGTGTATGACATCCTTACCATATATAGCCTGTAAATAATTTGCTATTCTGTTCTCATAGATGAGCCCAGCCCTTTGGATTCCCTTAATCTTCGGCGAGGTTAGAAAATTAGGTCGTCCATCAAGGGCTTTAGCCCATCTTAGACCTCGAATTATGTTGCGCTTTTTCTGCATAAAGAAACCAATTCATCTGTAACACGGATATATCCCGCATCTTGCATTGCTTGTAGGTATTGAGTCATCTCACTTGGAGCGGTAGTCTTGTTCAATAGTTGGTGTTTAAACTTCTTTAGAGGCACGTGAGTGCGGTTATTGTTAAAGATGGTAGTCTCCAACCATTCCTTCATATCATGAGCAATTTTCCCCGTTTTACTCCTGCCAAATCCTTCTAAAGCCTTAGGCATTTTATCTTCCATATCAAACATAATCTCTTTTGTTCTTTCCCAATCACTTAAAGTTATAATTCTATTGCCAATCCGTGACGCATTAACAGACATAGCTACCTTCAAAAAATGGGAAACCCTACGTTGATTATACTCAGTCATGTTAGGATCTTTAGATTCAGGTGGAATGAATATCTTTATATCTTTTTCCGCCACTTCTTTAGCCTCTTCATCAAATATAAACTTCCCATGAATACTAGCTATGAGACTTAAATCATATCTCAAATCTTCCAACGTATCATCATTCACTTTTTCCTGTAATAAACTTTGAGGTATCCTTTCCCCTTCATGGTAGATAGGTAAGAACCTAGATAATAATCCTTGCGATGCCGCATCCTCTGGTAAATGATCGATGAATTGTTGAGGTGTTGCACATGCTATCCAATTTAAACAAGGACCTTTTATAAATTGTGAAGCTCCCGTTTTAATTTGATGACTATAAGATTCTTTACTATCCCACATGTCAGTCATAAACATTTGCAAGTATTGATAATGCCTGCTCATAAATGTACCAAACTCTGAAGTCGTCATAGTAATAGATGAATCATAAAACAAACCATCCCTTACTGTACCCACTCTGTAATCCAACCTAGTAGTCTTATGCATTTCCATTGCTAATTTTTCGGGAGTAATTTTATCTTGGATAAGATACAAGGGATAAGTCTTCAACCCATACTGAGTTAGTCCACTATTAAATTCGTCATCATCTTCCTTTGTTCCCACAGGTGTAGTCAACTTAGAAAAGACTTTAGAAAAGGGCAAGATTAAGGACACTGATTTATTTGTTCCTGGGGGACCGACCAATACTATAAATAAATTAGGACGCACGTCATAGTTGGGCATGGAGAACCAACACTTGCGACCCAATGCTCCCGCCACTGCAGAAATTGCTGACCACGTAGCAAACTTATGAGGAATAGGTGAACCCTTAACTGGTTGCGCACATGCGTGTATAAAATCTTTATTTCTTCTCATTCCATTTCCTCAAATTTTTCCATGAATCTCCCACTTCTGCGTCCGAAGGTATCATCATTTTCCTTCCTTTAACTTCAATAGGATTATTCAAACAATCCAATACTTTAGGAATTAACATATCAACTTTATCAATGGGGCATTGACCCAACACTGCGTCATGCACCTGTCCTAATATTTCCACACCATCTTCAAATAACTCTTTCCATATTCTATACAACCCAAGATTCAATATATCCCCAACCAAAGATTGCGGAAGATAGGCTATAGCTTTCCGAGCATAGTGCTCATCATCTAGCCTACCCCAAAATTGCCTGCGTCTACCAAAGGGTGTTATTAAATTTCCCGTCGTCTGTAATTCTTTTACAACTTCATCATGCCATGACCTAATCCCAGGAAATGCCCCCTTTACTTTCACAAGCTGTTGCGCACCACTTCCAATAACTTCCCCCATCTCTATGAGTTCCTCGAAGCCTCCACGTTTATCTTGCTTATGCCATCTGTTTAAATTATTCAATGGTTCAACCCCACCATAATATAATAATTGAAATCGCTTGGCTTGTGAACCTTTGATCTTAATGTTTCTTGATACGGTAGTATGAGACGCACCATAGTTAGTGCCATGACCCGCCCTCTTGCATACGTCACGGTATGTATAATTGCCAAAGTAAGGTTGCTCCGCCAGTTCCCTGTTCTGTTCCTGGTCTTCCGACCAACCCAAGTTAGGCCATACCATTTTAGCCACTTCCGTATGGAGATCAGAACTTTCCGCCGCGTTTATATATCCTTCATCGCCAGACAGATAAGCCGTTGCCCTAGATTCCGCCGCCTGCAAGTCAGCATAAAACATAATGCGTCCACGATCGGGAATAAAAATAGCCCGCAAATCCTTTGTAATGTTTTGAAGATTAGTTCCTGTACCCCAAGGAGATTCCTTTGAAGACCACCGCCCCGTCTGTGTGCCAGCCACTTGATACGTACAACGAATGCGACCATCATCATCCCTCTTTGAAGCCAACACTGTTAACATCTTATCAACATCTCTCAATGCCATGATGGTTTTACAAAATGGACGGGCACGAGGATACTCTTCACTCAAATGTTCGAGAGCATTGCGATCTGTGGAAATTTTTGATTCACCTTTGCCATACTTAATTTCCTCGGGAAGATTTAAATATGTATAAAGGATTTCTTTTAATTGGTAAGGGCTGTTATGATTTAAATTCTTATCCCATACTGCGTTCGCGAACAAGTTAAGCATGCGCTCAAGCTTAAGCTTTTTCTTTTTCAAGGGGGCACGTATGATTGTAACCGCCCTTTCATCCACTCGAAGACCCCGCAATACCATAGAGATGGCAGGTCCCAAGCAACTGCGTTCAAATTCGTAAGTGTTTTTAGTATGGTTGTCTAGTTGGGGGGATAATTTATTCCAAACTTCTGTTGTTATTTCACAATCAAGACCGCAATACACCCATAACGACTGTTCCTTATTGAGGTTCTCTTTCTTTAAATTCGTGTTTCGGATTATCCTCGCCATTTAGTTTCTCCTGTATCTCCCCTGCGATAGCCATGTACGCCGCACCATCAGCGTAGGTATCCCGGGTTCTCTTACCTAATTTAGTTCTTGCTATTTTTAATAAGCACATCATCACAGCGACCTCATGTCCTGTGAGTGGGTGGTCAAGATAGGCTGACCATAACTTAGCAATGTTATTGTGATTAATAACTTTGTCTCCATATTCTGAGGCTCTGTCACCTTCAACTAATGTCATTGCGTCTCTTAGAAAGTCTAAGGTTCTTTTTGTTTCTATCATACTCTCCCTCTCTGTATCTAATAAATTCTTTTTGTGCCCGTTCGGGATCTACTTCCGCTAGTGAACACACCAATTCAAACTCCTCTTTCTTATCCTTTAACCATCTTTCTACGTCTTCTTTATTTCGCAAACCATCTTCCGACTTGCCTTTATAGGCGAAGTCTTGGGCGGCTTGATCTAAAACTGCTCGCCATAGAGAGATTAAATTCTCTACGTCTTTTACATTTTCGGGCAACGGTTTGACCGAAAACAATTGTGATTGTTTCATTACATCTATGCATCTGCTTTAGTACTCTTTGAAAACTTGGCTAAGGTTTTCCAAGCACTCTCATTTGTATATATAGAGCCAAGAAAAGCCAAACCTTTTTCCTGTTCTGGTTGTAATGAATGTTGAGCATGCATGGTATCATGAATGATACCCTTGGCATGTATTTTCATCTTGTATGCTAACCATGACACATCATATAATTGATTCTGTGCCACCTTAACAATCTTTTCGTTTTCCAGGATTTTCTTTACCCAGTACCAGGCTGCGACTTCATTAGTAGCAGACCAGTAATTATTTAATTCTTTGTTCTCATCACGAAAAGGAACAACCATTGCAGTAGTAGGGTTGGGTGCAAAGCCTATACAAACAATAGAGCCTTCTGCTGTTTCAATATCAAATGCGAGAGGGTTGTCGTGATTTGCTTCACTGATAAATTTTTTTTCAAATTCATCCAGATCAGTAAGTGTAGGTTCAATCCATACATCTCTGTCTGTGTGTTGTAATTGCGTGGAGAGGGATTCTCTTTGTGCTTTCTGTAAGTCAGCTACGAAATGTGGTCGCCATTTAAAATTTTTAAGAACAGAGACAGGACTATAGGTTGGTACAATCTTATAGTTGTGTAGGTCAGAATGACGCAATGAGGTTGTGAAGGTTGCGCCTCTATATGTACCAATCTTATCTAGTCCTGTCAATGCCCACAAAGACAAGGAGCCCATAGGAATGATCACCCTGGGTTGAACGTCCTCAATCTCTTTGTGCAAACGTACTATTTCATCTTCAAATTTTTTCTTAAGGTATCCCTCTTTCTTTGGTGGTAAACTTGATCGCCACTCATTCTCTTTACCTAAGGCTTTATATTCTTTTCGCTTGTGAAAAAAATATTGAGTGTCATTTTGGTGGGGCTTTAGTTGTATGGTGTGAGTGAGCAAGCAGTCGTCGAGGTCTATCTTGGCAATGTCACAAAGTTCGCTGAATAATTTTCCCGTGCCCCCTTGCAGGATTTTATTAGCGATTGTTTCACTGTTAGTAGGGTACTCGAATACAAAAGCAATCTTGCAATCCTTGACTGATTTAGGTTTGCGAGACTCTATTCTTTTATTGACTGCGTACTCACTCATAAAGACACTACTTCTTAATGACGCGTTTTACGGACGCTACAAGTATGTCTTTATTTCTGCCGACCATCTCGTGTTTCACAACACCACTAAATGTTTGACCGATTGCTTGCTCAAGCAATTCGCCGAACGATGCTTTATCGCCCATGTCAAGTGCCTTCACTAGGAAAGCCTTTAGTGACAATGCAGGATTATTTTGTTGCATTGCTTTTGGTGTTGCCCAAAACTCTATTCGAGTTGGTTCAGCATTGGATAAATCTGAATCAGTAAGATCAGATTGTATGATTCCAACTGCCTTGCAGTTAATCCTTACCAAAGGAGTTTGGTTTTCACCCACCCTATCGGAACGATAAGATGTAATGGTGAAATCGTAACTGCCTTCGGGCAAGGTAACTGACTCAGGCACGTCTCCTGGAGTCATACTTAAAAAGTCATTAACATCAGACATTGGTTTTACCTCCTGTATTATTTGTTAATTTATTTTTCGCGTTCTTTTGAATAGCATCAAATAATTTTGCTAAATCCAATTCGTAATTAGCCTCTAATAATTTAGGTGCTGTTACTTTTAAATCCATCTTATGATCTGATACCGTTCGGAGTGTGCGTTCCACTCCTTTACTTGAAGCCCTAGTGTCTATTCGGCACACGCAATTAAAGTATCGTCCTATCTTAGTAGATAATTTAGAACCAACACTTGTCGGGTATGCTTTGGAAACACCTAAGTCTCCCTCCATGTACTGCATATGAGTAGTAACTACTACATTACACGGAACTTCCGAGCCCGTTATATACTGTATGATATGTTGGACATCACGCGCCGCTGTTCCCCACTCGGGTTGAGTAGGTTGGTCTGTTGGTTTTTTATTATTAAAAACCAAAGCACCACGCAAAGCTGATTCGCCCATCAATGTCAAGCTGTCTATAACAAGAACATCTTTATTAGTCCACGATTTAACGGGACCGAAATCTTCATCTCCATCTTTCCACTGCGTAATTAATTGAACACCCTTGCGAAAAGCACTTGCTTGTCCGAGAGCATCTTTTAATGTAACATAAGACACGCGTTTAACTGCGTCCTTATTTAGAAATTCAGGGAGAATAGATAAGCCGTCATCATAATCTAATATGCGTAAGTTATAACCTGCATTTGCTAATGCCGCCAAAGCCGAAGTCTTACCAGACCCCGAATCTCCCACGAGTAATAACTTTGTATAGTCAGATGACTTGTGATTTTTTATGTTTGCCATTCGTCTCTCCTGTAAAGTTTATATTGTAACATTTTTTTAAATCCGTGTCAACTCTTTTCTAATATTATTTTTCCCAAAGCGTAGATTAAAAATCCTACTCCCATATTAGACATTAAGATTGCTATTAATAATACATCTGTTAGTGTCATATCATTGTCCTCCGCATTGTGTTATTAAATTAAGCAGTACCAGAACAAAAATTACTCTAGTTAAAAAACGAGGGTCATAGTACCACGATGGTGGTTCTTTGGTTCGCTTACCTTGTCTCATGTTATGCGTTTGCTTTTTCATAAGCCTCCTTTAAATCGGGGTGTGGTTCTTTTTCAAAGTCATTATCCAGGAATAAGTTTCTCCGGGACGGTGATGAGCTGCACACCTCCTTGAATCGACAGCCACCATAGTTATTACAAGCAGTGAAATCCGCTGGATAGTATTGCTTGTTAAAATAATTAGTTGACGTATCTAAAGTATGCAATGCGTCTTCATACCATTCCTTAATTAAATCTGTCGGTACGTTGTATACACTGCGATTGAATCTTGTGAAATGAACTCCCGTTTGCACTGCGTCCACAATAAACCCCACTATATCCAAGCCAAGAACTTCCCGTGCGGCCCAGAGGTATGCGAATACCTGGTTGTTCGGCATGAAGTTACTAAAGTAATTGGAGTTGAGTGTACTCTTTGTTGTCTTTACATCACACAAATAAAGTTTGCCATCTAACTGAACTATCTTATCTATGCGACCAGAAAATCTATAGCCATTACCGAACGGAACTTCAAACCTCTGCTCAAGACATGGCTCTCCGTCTGGCATGGTAGCTATTTCAAATAAGTCTTCCCAATATTCTTCGGCTCTCCATACTATTGCACGAAGGACTGATGTCAGACCACGTGCCTTGTCTTCTGCCTGGGATAATGCTTCCCCATATTCCAGGAGTACAGCCTTGATGGAAGATACCACAGCCTGATCCTTTGTTGAACCCTTGCACTTTTCTGCATCGAGTACTTCAAATCCCATATGCACAGCAGAGCCGAAGCCCGTCGCCATACCATAAATCTTTGACCTATATCCTTGCAAGTTTGTGTAATTATATAAACGGGGGCATGAAAGGAATGATGATAGACTAGACGTGTCCCATATCTTTTGAATAGGTTTGCCGTCTTGGAGTATAAACTTTTTTAATCTATCTAGTTGTTCCATTACGCCTCCTTTACAAGCATAGCTAGTGGGTCTTCCTTGTACTGTTTCGGTTTTGTTCTCGCCGCTTTGGAGGTGATGCGTTTACCTGCACTCTCCGTTGCACGAATATTTTCCCGGGTCGCCCTTAAATATTTAACGATTTCATTTATGTCGTCATCATTCTCGGCTAGTTCTATTGGATCTTTTTCCAATAATTCTACGGGAATTTCCAACTCTTGTACTTCTTCTTTTTCTTTAGACATGCTTACTCCTCTCCATCAAGTTCGTCTATTGTATTAGGTCTTGCCAATGTAGTAACATTGGGTTCGGTTTGTCCAGGAACTAAGTTGATCGCCCGGACGATAGCATCGGGACTCGTGATTAATCCAGACTTAATCTTCTCGCTTGGATTATTCATTATGTATATTCTCTTTTCCTTTTGCCATACAAGTTGTGCGTTCTTTAAAATTTTCTCGGCTTCGTCTTTGCTGTCAGCTTCGACAATCCAATGCTGCGTGTGCATATGCGAAGTCGTTATATCATATTTCATATCAAACTCTCTAATTTTTTATATAAACTAGTTACTTGTTTTGTAGAATATTTGGCGATAGTACTTACAGCTTTTAATAATTCTATATTATCTTTGCCGATTGATTTATCTTTTGCTACTTCCGTTGCACCAAATTCGCAACTCTCAAAATTCTTTTTCAAATCAAATAAATTATTTATAAGTTTATTTACTTTTTCAAATCGTCTCATTTTTAATGTTGTTGGTTTCATTCTCTCATCTCCTTTTATTGTAGTAGTAGTAAAGTATTATCATACCCACCACGGATATGATAATCATATCAGTTAAACTCATTTCTTTCTTCTCACTTTCAATCCAAGCCTTATGCGTCTTCGGTTGCGTCTCTTTACTGACCCAACTTTTCTACGACCCTTATGCTTTTTTCTTTTTAAGTCGGCTTTGCTCATCTTGTTTCTCTCTCCTTACATATGTCTCCACACCTTCATGGCTAGAGACAATCCAATAGTCATCATTGGTTATATGTTTTCTTCGTTTATCTTCGACCACCCTCTTGCGATACTTGGGTGTTCGCACTTCTTGTGCCATTGGATTTCTTTTCTTATTCATCACACTTGATTGGATCTTTTACCTTACTGCAATAAAATTCCCTTGCTTTTTTCTTGTTTGATTTCATCTTGCGTTCTTGTTTCTTCAGTATCTTTTCCTTCTTGGTAAGGTTTGGCTTTTCCTCTGTTATAATATCAATAACCTTTGCTGTCTCCTTTGCAACCATAAAGGCACAGCCACTTAACATAAGCACACATAATAATAAAATTATTTTCTTGTACATTAATGTATCGTTGGTTTTAATAGGTTGCCATTCTTAAGCCAATCAAATTCGTCTAGGTCGTGTCCATCTGCAAAGGCTTCAACCAAGGGACCCTTCTCCAGGATTGCAGCTACTGTGCTGCTAAACATGTGCAGCGTGTTGGTCGTACCACTATCCATTAACATCATACGCAATCCCAATTCAATCATTGCTCCGTTGATGAGAGGTGTAGAATATTTCTTTGCCAAATCCATGATTGGTTTCCTCATCTCCTCGATGCATTCTTGAAATATCTTATCCATTTCTGCTTGATTCTTCATAAAGTTTCTCCACTTTCCGTCACTAAAGTTAAGTCCTCCCGTTCCAAGACACTAGATATAATGACCTCATTATCTGTTGCCTTAACAAGCAGATGATTATATTTATTTTCATCTACTTCCTCTCTTCCCTTCATCTGTTCCTTGTATGCTTTTACATATTTGTATATACGCATACGCAAAGCAAAAGGTTGAGTTGTTTTTATGTTAACAGATGGTTCTTCTCTATCACTGCTGTCCAGATATTCAACTGCCTTATCTAATGCGTTTGAAATATCTATCGAGAGGGATAGGTTCACTGTTTTCGGATTCCACACCATACATTTTCTCCTGCTGTAATTCGTAATCGTCTTCGTCAAGATGCATATCATCTAAATCTTGTCGGTCTAATTCTTCTGGCATAGGACAACTGTCAGAAACATACTCCTTGTCCAGGAGTTTCTCCTCCCGAACCCCGTATATTGCACGAGGACCTATACCTTTACTCCATTTTTTTTTAATTTTCTTTTTCATTTGCTACTCCTTTTAAAAAAGTTTGTGCTTATATAACACATAAAGCATAAGAAGAAAAATGTCAAGATGTTTGGTGTAAAGAAGAAACTTATCGCCCCTAAAAACCAGAACCCATAGACAGCTATCATACTTAATACCCCTCCTAGTTTATCCACTCCTTGTGTCCTTTCTCATTTACTATATTTCTTTGAGTAAAACCTACAGCTTTCATCTGTTCCTCATCTGTAATATTAACAAACATCATTGCGTTTGTCAACAAGCCTTCTTCATTTACAATGTCCACAATTATAGGTGTGTAATCTGCGTTAGATTCCATACGATTAATTACGTCTATTGATTTTAAATCTATTTCATACAACTCTCCTTTGATTGACATTCCCTCTTTGCTTTTTAAATAAGCGATAGGGAATGCGTTATGGTAGTCTACTAAATCAAATACCGAATGCAATGTATAGTATTCTCCCAGGAATTTTCCGTCACTCAACAGGGCCGCCAGTCGTCCTTCCTTTTTTAAAGTTCCATAAGTAAATAGTCTTACCTTATATGGATCGCTTAAAGTTTTCATATTATGTTACCTCCTTTAACTGTATCATTCTTACTATGCAAGAACGAGGAATGGTTGTGCCACCCCCACCCATCTGTGATTCTTCATCAAAGGAAGAGATGGTGATGACTTTTTCCTGGTCTTGATGAAGTATCCAACCCACAAATTCTACGGGTCTTAACTTCTGTGCCTTTAATTCTTTTATATCTTGCCAAGTATTGTCATCACTCATTGCATCTATCCATTCGATCTTCACCAAATCCATTTCACTACTTTTCATAAGTCACCCTATATCTTAACATAATAATCCCATCTCGTCAACACTTTATTGTTATTTCTTTTTCTTTTTTTTCAGCTTGTCAACACTTTGTTGAAAGTCCAATACATTCCCAGGAAGCAGAGCTTGTGCGTCAGGCTCGAACACAACTTCCTTCTTGTCCTTTATAAATGGCTCAACGATATATGTGCCATTGTCCAACCATATTTTTTCTATTTGTTTAGCCTCGTTGTTAAGACATTTAGTCCACGCATTTTCCTTGCTTACTGCTGTTACTTCATAACGACAATGTAAAGTTTCCCAAGTATTCACTATGTATTTCATATCATTATATCCTTTATCATTAACAGAACTATACTGAATATGGATAAGTATAATATCATATATCCAAACCCCAATGTAAAGTCCACCATTTTATCCCAGGAATTTTTGTCCAACTCGCTGGGTGAACCCTTATCTTTCTTCATATAAATCCCCACTTTCTCTGTCCTCATAGACAGCCTCGCCTTGTTGAGTTTCGCCCACTAGTCTATCACATTCCACATCTATATCATCTTCTTCCATTATTAAAACTTCGTCATCATCTTCCTCGAAGGCTGATGGAATTGATTCAATTATTCTTCGTTCGTCTAAACCACTTTCTAAGTTTTTCAAAAACTCGTCCCAGGATTCTTCGTTCAGCGGCCCCACGGGTGAAGCAACTACCTGCCGTGTCAATTTCCTGGCTTGCATTTCTTTCTTGTGTTGTATTGCTTTTCGTTTCTTCTCTCTTTTTTCTATGAGAGTTGAATCATATTCAAACAGCACTCGCCTACCTATCTTCTTAACCTTTATGAAGTAAGGCATTCTGCCAGTGATAAGATTTTCTTCAAGCCAACGTTCCCATCTTCGCTTGTGTTCTTTGGCATTTTCCCTATACCTCAAGCGATAGTATCGAGGTAGCTTGTCCTTGTTTGTCGGCACTATGCATTCATAAAGAACATCTGTTCCATCACGAACACACTCCTCACCCATCTGATTGTCCTCGTCATCATAGACAGGCTCAAAGATGGGAGAAATATATCTAATTTGAATTGCATTGGTTGGTATTAATGGATTCATTTTTCTTCCTCTATTTTTTCAATACAAACTTCATCATAATCTTGGCTAACCCACTCATCATAATCTCTTTTTGCATCTGAATAATTTACATAGTAATCATCAACACCACCTACCCAAACTATATAATTATATTTCATTTTTTCTCCTTGTTTAATTTCTTAATGTATTTTCTAGTTATTTCTCCTTTGATTTCCCCCTTTGATCTTCGAGGTTTTCTTTTCTTCGCAATTTTTTTCTTCTTCTTCTTGCACCCACATAAAAATTCTTTCTCATCTTCTGTGAGTATGTGTTCCAAGCTGTTCGCCCTCTCCAAAGCCACAGCAATCCTTTCCAGAAGCTTGTTAGTTTTCTCCTGGTTTATGGCTTGTGGCTGTAAGATGTGCCATATATCTTGAATGTCAAATTTATCTAGACTCATATTGCCCCCTTGTTCTTGCTTGTTATCATTATGAATGGTCGTGCTACTTTAGATACACGATAGTTCATACAGTTCCAAGCCCAGGAATCTTGTGGTGGTTGGTTCACGGGTAAATCATCTCCACAATGAAAGTCATCTGGGATTTGGTAGTCATCTATCATTGTATCAATGACCATATCATATAGTCTGTCACGAATACCTTGATGTTCTTCTGGTATGAGTTTCCATATGAATTTCTTATGGTATTCTTTTGCTCGTTGGTAATCCCAATAAGGTTTCATGTCGGTGTTATAGTCTTTAGGCTTTGGCATTTTTTTCTTCCCTTTCCAAATGTTCACACTCTATGCATTGATATTCATCATCACACATAGAACAATCATTGTCCACCATTTCTGCCCAAGTTTCCGTATCTTCTTGGTTGGTTTCATCAATAGGTAAACCACCCATACATCTATCTATAGCGTCTTGTTTATCTTTTGCTTTAACATTTTTCCAAATGTCTCGTGATGTATATAGTTGGTATACATTATAGGTTGGCATATCTTACCCCCTTATCCATAAGTAAGTTCCATAACAGATATATCCGAATAACATACCCATTGATAATCCTAGTAAGTAAATCATAATTGATACTAACATATTTATCCTTTCTCGTCAATAGTTTTCTTCGATTGTATCCGACAAAGTACCGATTGTATCCGAGGGTTACCAAAATCCCAGATGTGAGATATTCAAGCCACCAATTCAGCCATATATAACCTCTTATATATACACGATTTTTAATATTATATATATATTTTATATAAGAGTAATTATTATGACCTAGCACTAGGTTGCCCCCTTTCCTTAAAGTGGTAACCCTCGAGTAATGCCGAGTTCTATCGAATACAATCGACAGCCCCCAGGAATAAATCCTGTGCCACGCGGCTTCTCCGCGGCTTAATGTTCCTGGGTAATTCTTAATCAAAGAAATTTCCTCTTACTAATTTGAAGGTGGCTTTAGGAATGTTTTTGTTGTCATCATTTTCAAACCAAGCCATATGATTAATGCCTAGTCTATCCACGATTTGTCTATTACAAATCTCCATAGCTTTGCCTTCGTCATCAGCATAAACTGTGTAAGTCTTATCATCTATTATAAATTTGTAGTTTTTCATTATGCCCTCTCACTTGATTCATATAGTAATTGATTTGTTATTAAGTTCTGTTCCCAATCCATATCGTAGTTGTTGTGGTGTTGTGTCCACGATCTTACTGTTTGTTTCTTGTCGAATAGTATTCTTAAGTGTACAGTATATGGAGATATTTCCATAGCGTGTATGGGTGTCGGCACAAAGTATATTGTTTTTGATTCTGATGTTGTGATTTTTGGCAGTGTTCGTGATGATGCTAGAGCATTGATGCCACTATCGTATATGGATTTTTTGGCGAGTTCATACAGACCTTGTGCTTTTAGTTGTTGCACTAGGTATGGATAGCTAACTTCGGCCCCTCGAGTATTCATCATTTTCCTGGTTGTCATTGGTATTGAGTTTGAATCTGTCGCTAGGTTTTCCCAATCCTCTAGTGTGATTGGTGTTCCCTTGAATGCTATACCATATTCATCTTCTTTTAGTTTGCTGAATGGTTTTCTTTGGAAGGACACACCCTCTGGATTGAAAGGGTGTGTGCATATTCCGAATGATATATTTGTTAAGTATATCCTATCACTTAAATCATTAAGTGATGACCATTTTCGTTTGGTTGATTGACCATTTCTTTGGGTGTCAATGTTAAACTCTTGCTTGTTTGTATTGAAGTAGAATAAATGTGGTTTGCCTAGTGTATACATTTTAATTACCCTCTTTCATTTGGTTTAATGCTATGCATGCATCATCATCATAGACTAGATCGTGCAAGTATTGTGCCACACCTTGTGGATTTTCTTCAACAATTTCTAAGATTTCTTGTGCTGTTGCCCCCATTAAATCTTTTTCACAAACAGATGCACCATAATCGTGAGGATTGTGGATAGTTGTGTTGCTTTTATCCCAAAATTTTTGCTGTTTCCAAGATTGATTATTATTTCCAGGAGTTGTGACTGTTTGGTTGCTTACACCCGAATACCCATACTCATCATCTTCATTGGCCCAAGCATTCCAATTATTTATGCCATAAGGTAAAGGTAATTTCTTTTTGACTTCATCTTTATCAAAGTCATATTCATAATCCCTACTCATAGCATATGCACCACTTGGCTGTAAGGAATAAGTATTTGATAACCACATATCATCAGTTTGTTTTCCCTCTTGCTCATTTATGATAGTAAATTCTTCTGTCTTGCTGTCCAAGAATAGAAGTTTATCGCTACCTATTGTATCAGCTAACATTTCTTGCCAATCATTATTGTATAATAATTCTGGTTCATTTACTAGCTGTGGTTTCAACACCCATTTAATAAATTGATGTGTGTCTGATTTATTATCATCAATCATAGGTGTTGGAAGTTGAGGGCCATTGTGCATTACCCATAAATCTCTACCATTTTCCTGGGTAGATAATATTTGGAATGGGTGCGACATTGACTTGCTACTTGTCCCATTTGTATTGAATCTAAAGTGTAAACCAATTGGCGTGTCTAGATTTTTATAACTATCCCAAACTTTTTGGATAGTTTTGAATGACTTTGGCTTACCAATTTTATGGATATGCACCTTGCCTTTATTGTGGAACATTAAACCAAACCCATCATCATTGTTAGAGTAAGCACAGTTCATCATATTGTCTGTGATTACTTGTGGATTTTTTGCTTGTATAATTAAGCACATAATAACACCTCTTACCTTTCTTGAGTTATGCTATGTTTTTCTTTTCGATTGCCAAACCATTTGTCCAATCGATTTTTCTAGTTGGCTTACCTTTACAGTAAGATTTTCTAGTCAGCCAACCATAGAAATATGGGTAGCTACTTCTATTCTGTGGCAGTTCACACCACTTAATAAAATCTGTATAGTATAATTTTCTTGGCGTTGTATTCTTAACAAAGTTAACTAGGCAATCTACAAATTCCAACACTCTAAAGAATCCTATACGTGATAGATTTCCTCTGAATATTCTTAATTCAATTGAGTTTCTATGGCTTGTGTTTACTGCCTCGTATTTATCTGTATCAGTTCTCGCCCCATCAGATATTTTCTTTGGAGATTTCCTCGCCCATTGATTACTGTTGCGACCTGCGACATGGTTAATAAATTCCTCATTCTTCTCATCATTAATGAACACTAGGATTTTACCTATGTTGCTTTGTGACAATGCACTTTTTGATATGTGTATATGTATGCCAGTTGTATCTGTGTTCCAGGATTTAAGATGGTTTATCGCCTCATCTCCACTATCAAAAAATGGTTTCCAATATTTTTTGTGGGCATTCAATGTTGCTGGACAACTTACGATTTCAAATCCATTTGATAAACTACCATCAGTTTTTAATAATGCAAATGGCGTGTATCTGTGCATTAAATTATGCACTCGTTCAGCTATATCACTTGAACAATTTTTTCTTCTCTCAACTTCTAATTCCACACCATAATATGCTGTGTTTAGTTCCACTCGTTCATTTGGCAATGTTGTTAAACTTAAATCTTGCATTACATCATAATCATATTGGTATATATAATCGTCTTCATAATCTGGTTCTCGGTCTTCATCTAAATCTTCATGAGATACATAGGTATCTCTGTATTCAGAGTAACTATAGTGATCGTCACAGCAAGATTGACAAACAAGATAATCTTCATAGCAAGTTCTCATATCTTCTTCATAATCCACTTGTTCACAATCGTGGCAAATCTGGTATGTATACTCATATAATCCTAATAATTTACCAATTTTTTCTATGTTTCCATATCTGTTTAAGTGATTGCAATTACATAAGTCACCCAGGAAGCTATCCACAAATTCAAGATCAGCACTTGCAACACCTTTTCTTATATCTTTTATGTACTCATAAGCATTACGATATTCATATGTGGCACTGCTACCTTCATATTTCCAATCTCTTAAATGTTTTAATAAACTAGTTTCTAAAGTCATTTCAACCACCTTTGTTTCAAGTCAACATTAATCTCATTCATTTCAAATAATGATAACTCATCTTTGTCATAATCAAATTCCTTATTTAAAACTATTCCATAAGGAATATTATTTATAATAGATTTTTTAGGTTTATTATATGTCCAATACTTCCATTTCTTTTTATGTTTTAATTTCATAAACAACCTCATTATTTATTGTTAAATTATCCTAACATTTTATTATGTCAGAATTATGGCAGTGGTCCCCAGGATTTCCTACCATATGCTCAAACCATATTCTTCTACCATATTCTCTACTACTTCTTGCAATTCATCTTCATTATTAAATGCAATCAGTAAATCGCTGTGATAGTTTTTAAAATCTGTAATGACATCAGCGACTATCTCATTTTGATAATCCGATTGATAGTTCCCAGGAATTAGTGTTGCTATCACATCTTCAGCTCTATCTTGTGCATTTTCAACTTCTCGTTCCCATAGTTTTTTCATTTGGCCCATAATTTACCTCACTTTCTACTATTATGGATTAAGAATACAACCATCACAACCAATGCAACCATTGTATAAGTAAATGTAATATAATCTATTAGCATGTTAACCTCACTTTCTCAACTGAATAAAATAATCTTGATTCATCTTCTAAAATATCCTCAATATATTTTTCTGTTTCTTGTTCAGTTTTAAATGTTTCTGATAAATAATAACTTGTCATATTATCTTGATATAAAATTTTATAATTTATTAGCATATTAAACCCCCTTTAAATATTGTTTAACTTGACTTAACTCTTTTAATGTTTCAACACTTGGTAAAATTTTACCATCTGTTGTTATTGGTTTAATTACAAAAACATCTTTTTTAA
>Ga0080013_1002186_pt1 | contig 23692 bp, 33 predicted proteins | sample ETNvirenome_6_85_FD_69236 | JGI IMG/M metagenome (GOLD analysis project Ga0080013, IMG submission 69236) | Marine viral communities from the Pacific Ocean - ETNP_6_85 (SPADES assembly) (version 2) | ecosystem: Environmental > Aquatic > Marine > Oceanic | place: Pacific Ocean | collected 2013-06-19
TAACGAATTTAGAATCAAGTGGCCAAGGGGGGAGCTAGGCCAGCCGCCTGCTGACGGTGAACAATTTATGTTGATTGAACATCTGGGCAAGCAAGTGGAAAAGATCCAGGCACGCCTGGAAGAAGGTATGAGTAACGGTGTTAACATTAAGCGGTTACAGGAAGATGTGCACGCCTTACGTGTCGATGTGGAAAAGCTAAAGGATACTCAACGAGGTCTGATGACTGGGAGCAGTGGTTCCCAATAGGGGCCGCTATGATTAAGGTGGGGAATGTGTGGTATCGAGATACACAAGAGGGACGCAAGGCTGCGCGTGATGCCTTTAAATGGCGGCGTAAAGCATGGATAACTGAGCGACGAAAGATGATGGTATATGGTAGATCCGGTAACAATTATGGCAGGCCTGGCCCTGGTCAAGAAAAGCGTGGAGGGATGTAAGAGCGCCGTTGATACATGCAATGATATATCAGAACTTAGTGGCTCTTTAAATCAACTCTTCCACCACCACTCGGAAGCTGAACGCCACGCTGCGGCATCGAAGAAGAGGAAGGCACCTTCGAGACTTCGACAGTTCTTAACCCAGCAGACAGGCAGCGATGAAGAAGATGACCTGTCCGTTGGTGCGGTGGCCGCAGAAATAATTGAAAAGAAAAAAGTAGACAAGGCAATCTGGCGATTGTCTTTGCAGGTTGACCAGAAGTGGGGGCCTGGAACCTGGGGGACTATCATCGATGAGCGCAACAAACGCCTTCGAGAGAGAGCGGCAGCCGACAAGCTTGCCAAAGAAAACGCGCTAAAGAAACGCGCACAAGATCGAATTTTTTGGCAGAAGGTTTTGCTGGAACTACGAAATGCGGTGATCGTGATTATCTTTGGGGCCGTCATGGTTTACTTTGTAATGTGGGCCGCACAGAAAGGGGGCACCCAATGAAAGCCATTCATCTATTCTTGTTGGTTGCAGTTGTCACTATGGTTCTTGTTGTGGAGGCGTGTCGTGTGCACATCCCCCTTCCCTTTCCCCAGGACTTTCTTAAACTGGAACAGTCAGGATAAAGAATGATAAGTTTACTTGGCAGTCTCTTGGGCTTTGGCACGTCTATAATCCCAGAGGTGATTGGATTTTTTAAGCAGAAGCAAGCGAACGAGCAAGAGCTGCTCATGCTGGAGGCAAAGGCTAAGTATGCCGAGCAAATCTCTAAGCTTAAACTGCAAGAGCTGGATGTGCAGGCAGAAATTCAGGAAACGAAAGGACTATACGAACATGATAAGTCTATCGACGCTGGCGGTTTTATCAACGGTCTTCGCGGTTCTGTCCGTCCTGTGCTCACTTACATGTTCGTACTCGCCTACCTCTGTACCAAAGCGGCGATGATCTATGCGATGATAGCCGTGCAGAATTTGGACTGGACGATAGCCATCGACATGGCGTGGCGTGAAGAGACTGACGGGGTAATCTTTGCCAGCATAATTTCTTTCTGGTTTGGAACCCGGGCTATGTCCAAGGCCCGAGCATGGCAACAGGATAAAAAGAAATGATGAAAGACAGGATGCAGTGCTGGCATTGTACTACGCCCATGATCTGGGGTGGCGATCACGACGGGGAAGAAGACGACGACTATCTTATAGTCTCTAACTTCCACTGTCCCACCTGTCAGTCCCGGGCTCTAGTCTTTTATCCTAATAAGGAGGATCAACCCTTATCCGACGGCGAGAACACACCTGGCATATCGCCCTGGGTGAATTAACTTCCTCGACTGGAGATCCACATACCACACACTTACGCTTGGAGCTTTCTTCCGTAGCGTGATCGATCCATTCTTTGTCTGGACGTTCACGGTCCTCCATGTTGCGACTCAAATTCTTTGACCAGTTCAAAGAAGATATCCCGAGCTGCCTTATCGTCTTTGAGCTGAGCGCGGGATGCGATCTTGCAATGATCGTAGATCGCCAGCTTCGCTCCCTGCTCTGTTAGCTCAGCCGATATACCCATGTCATGTAAAAAGGCCTGGAACTTTTCATTGCGGCATAGCCTACCCGCAGCAGCAACCGCTGTCTCGCCCTGTGAGACGGACTTGGGGGTGACAGGCTGTTCATCCTCACCGATCTTCACCATGGCTATCATGTAGCGTCCTGAGCCCAGCTGATCGGTAAGGATTTGGAAGGGCATCCCATCCGGGTGAAATAAATCCCTGTTCTGTACACGCAGGGTGATCGACCACCCCGGCCCGTCCTTCTTGAAGGCCATGCATATAGCCTCGAAACTTTCCGACTTTGCAATCTCTTCAATCGTCGCCATAAAATTTCCTCCAGTTTTTATTTGCCCACTCATAGGCATTAATCCCCATCATGTCCCAAAACATTACCTCGTCACCCTGCATATGCAATCGGGTGTGACAAGGGTTACACATCGGAACAGCGTGGTTGTCGGACGTCTTCAGTCCCACACCTCTATCTTCTGCCCGTAGCAGGTGATGTGCTACCCCACCTGGGGTCAGGCCACAGGCCAGACATGACAGTTCTCTCAGTGACTGTAAATACTTTGGGTTGCGCAAGCGGGGCTGCTTAAAGTTGGTTGCGGCGTTCATTCCCTCACCACTTATAGCGGCGGTTAACAAGGTTTGAGGACCTATATTGAATGTAGTCTATTGCTTTTTGGTGCGGGACATCCATCCACCCTGCGGTGCGGTCGGACCACCCTGCCCCAACACCCTTCCCTTTTCCTACAAACTGCCAAAAGCACGACCTCCTCATATCCCTAGCATCTATACCAAGGAGAAAACTGGTGGTTGCCCACACTACTTTGGTTTTAATGGGGGAGTCTTTAAGGGCCTTCCTTACATAGCTGGGATTAGAAGAGTGGATCATTCTTGTTTTTTGTTCGGGCAGAGACTCATCATCCGTTGCTATAATGTACAGACGATCTTGCTTGCGTGCCTCACGGATCTTTCTCCTCCACTTTTCCTTATCCTCTATAGCGTGTGCGCTAGCGGATGTTTTATCTTCGGTTCTTTGTGAGGTGCCCCGTGATCGAGGCGCATACAGTTTTGCAAACTGTGTATGTGTTAGTTCGGGAACCCATCCATCATTGGGAAGGGTCGTAGCCGCAACGTCTTTCTTAACATCTTGAATTATATTATCGGATAATTCTAATAGTGCTTTGGCAAGGTTTACTCTGGGACCGAAATTTAATGCCATCACTTTCACCTCTTCTTTCTTGCGCGGAAGGGGAGCGCAGATAGGGATAGCCACCTCCTGTTATCGGTGGAGTCTTGCCACACCCCGAAGAGCCGCAGGCGGGGCTTGGTATTCCCCGCCGTCACCTGCTCCGAGAGCCACTCAACGTCGGAGGCAACCAGCTCAAGGTGACCAGTCAAGTGTGCACACTCAGAGCTAAAGTCGTCGTGGCCCTCTTGCTCACGGATCTTGAACTTGTTATGCCAGACCCCTCCACGCGCCATCAGATATCATCCTCTTCTTCTGGCCCCTCACTCACCAGATCTTCCTTCATGGCCTTCGCCCTATTCTTAAACGTCTCGAAAGTTTCGGGGTCTCTTTCTTTAAGAGGAGCAAGGGCTTTAGCCTGTCGTTTGTACCATGCCTGCACTTCTTCAGGCCTGCTGAAGCTCAAGCTGCCCATCGTCTTGTCGATCAGCTTAATTAGTTCGGGGGTATGGTTGTCCCAAATGCGCTCATCGATATGGAAATCATTTGTTTCCAAGTTGACACTAGCTTTAGCCTGGACGTTTACTGTAAAGCCTGCAAACTTGGCATCGTGAAACGCTGCGGTCACTGCGTCAACTGAAGCGGCCATCTCCACTCCCTCCACCTGCGCATCATGCCATTGCATCCATTGGTTGGCCTGCTCAATCTTGCCGTTGGGCTCAGCGCAGGCCTTGATTATGGACTGACTGATGATTGACCGGGTGCGTTTATCTTCAGGCTTAGCCCAGTTTGATTGGGGCTTAGGTGCCTGGGGTTGGGCAGCTGGTTCCTCGAAGGGGATATCGTCCCCGTCTTGAAGGACGGCATTGTTAATCCATGTCAAATTGTGGGCTCCGGCCTTGGTCTCAAGAGCGTAGGTCTTGCCAACCTCCAGCTGAATGTTCAGATCCTGTTGGCCGTTACCTTTGTCAGCTGGAATAAAATAAGACAAGCCTGACGTGTCCTTCACGCGCCATGACTTGCGTCCCTTGATCCCCTTGTCGTCATCACGTTCCTCGGGGGGGTCAACGTGCTGGGTTGTTACGATCACTGGCATTAGTCTTCTCCTCTCTCTTGTTGGTATTGGTTGCAGAATGGCGCGGCTTCGCAATAATAGGTGCACCTAGTGGGAAGTCCTCGGGTAACTTGGATATCAAATTTCTCGGCACCTCCCTTTTCTTTCGCCACAAAATCTCTCGCCATTTTCTCATCGTTGAATTTCCTCTTGGTTGTTCCACTCTTTGAAAAGATTACTCTCCACTCATCAGGTTTCTTCCAGCGCTCTCTATCGGTACAAGGAATAGATGGATCACCCATGTCCATACGTTGGGCCTGCTCTTGCCACAGCGCCAGCCGCTCATCGATGTACTCGTCGGCCTCCTGTTCTGACCAAAGGGGGAAGGGCACGGTAATCACACCAGCCTGTGGGTAGTCAGGGTTGTCAGCGGCCTTGATCTTTGACCAGTCTCTGACCCACGCTGCCACCTGCACACCCGCAATCTTTATGTCGGGATGGTTGCGGCGTACTAGCTGGGCATAACAATTTACCTGACACTCCCACTCGCTGGCATCCTCATGCCCTTGCAGCGCCTTCATTATTTTGAACGCTCCCGACTGCTTGTAATCGCTGATGATGTGACCTTCAGCCGAGGGCTCACGCAAGTCAATGTGGCCACCCCACTTCACGCCTCGGTCCTCTGTATAAAGGAACTCCTCGACTATGGCGTCGGGGTGCCGCTGTCCGTATCCTTCAAGTACCATGTGAACAGTGTTACCCCACGCCGCATAGAATAGATCGGATGCATCGACCACGATCTTATCGCTGTACGTCTTCTTGAGACTGGTGACTTGAGGAGGGGCAATGAAAGATGTGACGTTGACATCCGTAGGCCCCTGCGTGTACTCATTACGAGCGATCATATCCATCACGGGGCCGGGTAAGTTGAACTTATTTGTTACATTTCCAGTCATCTTCACTCACCATTGTTCCAGTCAATCCATGAATGTAGTTTATTAGACGTCCATGTCAACAGTTTCTTTCACGCTTTACGGTGAGCCAGCAAGCAAGAGTAACCAGCGCCGACTGGTATACTCCAATGGCAAGCCACGCTTTATCAAAAGCCAGAAGGCTCTCAGCTACGTGAAGGCTGTGCAGCTGCAAGCCAATGCGCTTCGGCTTCCGATGTTCGAGAAGGGTGTCGATCTCTCCATCACCCTGCACATCTACTACGCCAGCCGTCGGCCCGACCTTGATGAGAGCGTAGTGCTTGATGCATTGCAGAATATTGTGTACCACAATGACAGGCAGATAAAAGAGAAGCACGTCTACTGGGGGCTGGACAAAGTTGAGCCACGATCTGAGATCTCGGTCAGAGAAATCCCTATGGCAGAAGGTGCTGCGCCAAGGGGTAAAGGACGCGCTGTTCCCAGCGCCGACGACCGCCAAGTCCGACGCGCTTAACTGGGTGCTAGTCCCCAACCAAGACTTCCTAGACATCTGTGTCCTGGCTGGATACGATCCACCCCTGGTGCGCACCGCCGTCGCCTCGCTTCTTGAGATGAGTATGACCAAGCGGCGATATCACTTTGACAGGTTGATGAGTGAGCGCCCCAGGATGGGGGTGGAAAAAAAAGATAGTGACCTCGATTTAAAAACGTGATACTTCGTATAACATCTTATATCAGATAACCGGTATATTTTATTATATAAAATATATCAGGTTAAGTTATCTTATATAAGATATAATAATAATAAAAACTAATCTAACTATAACAGGAGACACAGTGATGGATGCAGCAGCCGCCCGTCTTGGCCAGCAAATTTTTAATTCACTTGGAAAAAAACAACACCGCCTCGGTCAGAATGTTCGGATCACCTGCCCGACCTGTTCCCCCACAAGAAAAAACTTTAACAAGAAAGATCCCTGTCTTAGTGTAAAGATTGAGGACGACCACATCGTCTGGCACTGCCATCATTGTGGGGACAAGGGCGCATACAGCGACAGACCAGCGGTGGATTTCGAGAGGCGCAAACCTATGCCGGTGAAAGACATTGAGGCTGCGACCTCTGCCGATCCGATCATCGACACGCACCTAGCCTACCTAAAGTCCAGAGGCATTTCAGAAGAGGCGTTAAAAAGATTCGGCGTTTTCTCCACGACAAAATATTTTCGCAAGGCAGACAAGGAAGTTCCGTGCATAGGCTTCCCTTACAAGAATGCCGAGGGCGAGATCTATGCATCCAAGTATCGTGCCATTGACGAGAAGCTACACACTCAAGAGGGGGCTGGGGGCTGTCAAACCCTGTGGGGTATCGAAGATCTTACCGACGAGCGCGAGCTGATAATCTGTGAGGGTGAGATCGACGCACTCAGTGTAGCCACAGCGATGCCCGAAGCCTGTGTTGTCTCTGTTCCGAATGGCGCACCCATGAAACTGAGTGACAGCAAGATCGATCCGCAAGAGGATCGCAAGTTTAACTATGTCTGGTCAGCGCGTGACCAGTTGGCGAACGTCCAGAAGATTATAATTGCGGGGGACATGGACGAGCAGGGATCTGCTCTCGGCGAGGAACTCGCACGGCGCGTGGGAAAGGTGAAGTGCTGGACGGTGACGTGGCCGGTTGGTAAGGACGCCAACGATACGCTGATGAAAGAGGGTGGCGATGCGGTGCGCAAGGCCATCACCTCGGCGCAGCCGTGGCCCATCGCCGGGCTGCGTGATGTAAATTTCTACGAGGACAAGCTCTTCGAGCTGTATGAGAAGGGGCACGGCAGAGGCGAGAGCACTGGGTTCCCGTCGCTCGACAGTTTGTACACGGTGGTGCCGGGTCAGCTGACTGTTGTCACTGGTATCCCCAGTTCAGGCAAGAGCGAGATGATCGATGCGATCATGGTTAACCTTGCCAGAGCCAAGGGGTGGAAGTTCTGTGTGTGCAGTTTCGAGAATGATCCGGCAACCCACATCGCAAAGCTCGCCGAGAAATATTTAAAGATGCCGTTCTTCGAGGGTCCGTCCCCCCGTATGACACGCGAGCAGCTGACGCAGGCCAAGGAATTTATCAATGATCACTTTGTCATCGTCGATCACAACGATGGCGAGGCATGCTCTGTCGATAGTATTCTTGAACGCGCACAGGCAGCGGTGTTACGATTGGGGGTACGTGCGTTGGTGATAGATCCATATAATTATTTGGAGATCAAGCGCGGCGCACGCAGCGAGACCGAAGCGATCTCGGACATGCTCACCAAGGTGCGGCTGTTCGCCCGGCACCATGACCTGCACGTATTCTTTGTGGCGCATCCGACCAAGCTGCCGAGAGAGAACGGTAAGATCCATCCCCCCCGTGGTATGGACATCTCAGGGTCAGCCCATTGGTTTTCCAAGTGCGACTGCGGGGTGACGGTTCACAGAGAGCTTGACGCTGACGGCGGGTTCGATGTATCTGTTAAGTTCATCGTCTGGAAAATGAGGTACAAATGGGTAGGCTCACTCGGCGAAGCATCTCTTGGGTTCGATGTCCCGACCGGATGTTATGTCGATGACGGCCCAACCCAAATCGGTTGGCAAGACTGGGAGCTCTAAGACTTCCGACTATGGGCCAGCAGAACGATTGACGCATGGCGAGTACCGGTTAGAGCAGATCTCTCCCAAGTCTTTTCAAACCAGACTACGACGTGTCGATGACACACCCTTTGATGTCTTGCTGTTGGATGGATCGATCAGTGATATTCAGCACAGCGCAGCGGAAACCTTTTGCGGTATGGTTTGGCGAGCCCGAATGATCGGGCCACGCGGCTCTAACTATGAGCGCTCAGGATCAGGGGGAGTAAGGGCTGGATCATCGCATCATTTAGAACAGTTTGACAAAGTGATCGACGCCCTTACCGTGGTACGCAAGCAGGTAGGTAGGGATAGTGAGCGCTTGTTGATGTCCGCTGCAATCGATGGCCTCCTCCCAAGAAAACATCGGGGCCTGTTGATCGATGCGTTAGACGCGCTCGTAAATTTCTATACCCAGAAATTTGTCCGTCCCCCCCTACCGACGAGCCTGCGACTTGCCGTTTAACTTTTCCAATTCTACCAGCTGTTCGATCATGCAGGTAATTTCCGCACCATAGCTGCGACGTGACTGGCGCATGCGGTCCTCGACCTCATCCCATATCCCCGTAGACAACGCGATGTGTCGGCTGGTTTTCTTTATCTCATGTTGCATCAGTGGCTTGGCCATGACGATCTCCTGTCGTGTAGTGCGTGCGCCACGAGCATACATGAATGCCCGGTGAAATCCAGGCAAAAAAAAAGACGCCCACCATCCCCCCCGAAAGGAAGACAGTGGGCGAAAGGGTCAGGCAACCTTGTCCCGCCAGCTCTGGAGAACAAAGCTCTGGCGGGTGATGATGCCAAGGTTCGCACCGGTGAGCTGTTCGTACAGCTGAGCCTCCTCATGGATCTTACGCTGCGCGTTGAGGAAGAAGCTCTTGTGCTTGCGCGACCCCTCCATGCGTCGGGCGAGGTGAGCGAGCAGCCGGTCGAAGGCGTCGGCGTTGCGCCGATGGAAAGCGTTACCGACTGGGCGTGCGGTAGCGGCGATGTGGTAACATGGGACAGGCAGAGGCACCCTCGCCGCACGCTGGATACGCTTGCTCAATACCGGCCATGCCTGTGGAAGTTTGTGGTATAGCCAGCGAGCGTAGTAACCGAGAATGTATAGGCGTTGCTCGTGCCCCCATCCACTATGCCCGTCGATGTGAGCGATGGCGCACTGCTTGGAAAAGGCAGCGCCCGGGTGACGCATGCGGTAGAGGGTTGGACCCTTGCTGAAGTAGATCTTCTGGTTGTAGCGCCAGATGCGATCCTTGTGGAGCTTGCTCCAGTTGTTAACCTCCTCGGCTAGCTCGCCATCGGTTAGGTTGGGGAGGTTGGGGAGGGTCAACCTCTCCCAGTTGGATGTGAGGGGGTGGCCGACCATCAGCTGTCCTCCCCGACCAAGAACACCTTGCCATCGACCCGCTTGAGGCGGGTGTTCGGCATCAGCTCGACGCCGTGCATGCGCTGCAAGATCATGTCGGTGATGTCCGCCGATGGCCCCTCACCATGCATCGCCGTGATGCCATCGTGCTTGAGGTATGGGGTGAACGCAGGCGGCGACTGCTTGATCTCTTTAAGCAGTTCGATTGCTGCGACCAAGTGCACCAGCTCTGGTGATGGGTTGCGCATTACGTCGCTGAATTTGCGGTCTCCCACATATTCAGATATGCCGGTGTATCCTTCGACTTCTTTGAGGAAGTCGTCGATCAGATTAAAGATGGTATCCATGTTGGTCTCCAGTGGTGGTTGATTTTAAGGGGGCGCTACCCCCTGAACTGGCGATGCCGCTTAATCGGCCAGCGTTCGATCACCGGGTGGCCGTACTCGTCCTCGTCTATAACGACGTGGGCCACCGTCTTGAGCACCCGGGCGTAGCGATACTTCCAGCCGTGCGGGGCGTTGACGAAGACGCGATGTGGAAAGCAGCGGGCGTCGCAGTTGGTGCGGATGAATGCCTCGCCCATCGGGCCTAAGCCAGTGAGGTATTCTGGGTTGCCAACGTAGTCAAAGTAGACGTCGGTCTCACGGTGAATGAACTGCCCGGCCCAGCCGTCGAGATGAATACCAAATGCCATTGTCTTCTCCATGTGTGGTGAGTTTTAGGCGGGGCGTGAGCCCCGCTTGTGTCAGCTGGCCGGGAGGAACTTGCCGTCCTTGACCTGTACAATGGGGCCCTTGAACGTGCACCGGGACTCGCGTACCAGTGCCTTAAGGGTCTTGTGCACCTGCCAAGAGCACCAGCGTTTGCCGTCCGACCAGATCAAGTCACCGTAGAAACAACGGCCCTTGTTCCTCACCTCCAGTCGGATGGGGGTCAGCTTGTCTGTCATGTGTCACCTCTTAGTATCTGCTTGAGTTGGATAATGGCTGCACTGAAATGCGGGTGGCCTGAATTGTTCGCGCCCAGGTTTCGCATCAGCCAGCGGACATTGCTTAGGTTGCTGACATCCCGACGTGCTTGCGGGATGTCCATCGTGTCTAGTAGTTGCATGTGCTTGCCTCCAGTTAGATTTTAAAGGGGGGTTGCCCCCCCTCTTAGTTAGACGTTGATGCGGATAGTCTCGCCGACAGGCATGACCTTGGCCGACGTGCACACCCATAACACTGGGTACTCAGGCTCGACCTCGGGTGCCTCGCCGTAGCCATCGGTGAGATAGATGAGGTATTGCGGTGGCTCTTCGCCGTTGGCGATCCGATCCTCAACCCAGTCGAACACCGGGGTGAAGCTCGTGCCGCCGCCGCCCTTGCGGACGATCTTAATGTCGGCGATCTCATCCTGCTCGTAGGTCTCAGGATGAACCTGCGTGTCGCAGTAGAGCAGGTGCACCTTGCTTGGCCGGGTCTCTTGGCAGAGCGCCAAGATCTCACCGGCGAACTGCTCCAGCGCATCACGGCTCACGCTGCCTGACGTATCGACACCGATGGCGACCTCGCCGACACCGACGGGCAGCTGACGGCCCATGTAGATCCCGTCTTGCAGGCGGCGTCGGTTGGGCTGACGCCAGCTGTAGTCCGACTGGGCACCTCGCCGAGCGAACGAGTGGAGGTGCTCGCACCAATCTACTTGTGCGGCGCGAGCATTCTTAATCAGCTCCTTGACGTTGCCCGGCAGGTTGCCACGCTTCTCCGCAGCCTGCGCAGCCTGCGCCACTTGCCGGGTCAGCTCTTGCGTAGCCTGCTCAATCTCGGCTGGGCTGAGCGCCGAGCCGTCTTCGTTCTTGGGAGCGATCACTCCCCCGCATGCACCGGGGTCCGCCGCTGACTGTGAAGGCTCACCGTCACCGTCGTCAGGCTGCTTCTTCTCTTGCTCGGTTAGCTTAGCATAGATCTGCTCGGCAGATAGCCCGTCATAGTGGGGGTTGAACAGCGCACCGTCGGGCAGGTTGTTGCCGCACTGCTGGATGACGATAGGGTTGATGGCGTAGTCAGCTGCCACGTTCCAGCGCTGGCCGTCCCGATTACCTACCCGCAAGTGATGCCGATCAGTGACATGCAGCACCTCGTGAATAAGGACAGCGAGCAGCTGCTTGTCGGTGAGCGTCGAAAAGAATGCCGGGTTGATAAAGAGGTGCTTGCCATCGGTTGCCATGGTGTCGATCTCGGCGCTGGAGGCAGGCACCCAGACGACCTTGAGCTGCATCAGCATGGCGCTGAAAAAATGCGCCGTCATGCTCATGCGTGAGCGCGTAGTGCTCAGTCGTGTGGCCAGCTCAGCTGGCGGGGTGATTTGTTCCATCTTAAATCTCCATTGTAGTGAGTTTTAATGGGGGGTTGGTCCCCCCTTATTAAAAGGCTGCAAGCTTGTCGAGGATGGCGTCGGCCTTGTCCGCCACGGCTGCACGCAGGGCGTCGTCTTCGCGCAGCTCTTGCGTGTATTGCTCGGCAGTACCGGCACCGGTCAGCTCATTGCCGATGTCGGCGAGGACCTCGGTGATCGTCGGGTCATCATAGATGTTGAGACCCGGGAGCACCTCGACCAAGTCGCGCAGGTTGTCGATGGTGTTGGTCTTGAACTTACCCTTGACCACCGTCGGCTGCGCTCTCTTCTTGTTGCCAAACTCAGGGTTGGGAACCTCTTCGTAAGCACGCATGCGCTCACTGAAGTGCGACACCTTGTCCTTGATACGTGTCACCAGCTCGGTGACCGCATCGGACAGGCGTTCCTTTGCCCGGTCTTCGATCTCTTGGGCACGGCTGTCCACCATGTCACCGATGACGTTGACCAGCTGCGACGAGCCGAGATGCTTGCCTCGGCGCACGGCGAAGTAGTCTGTCTCCGCAACAAAGCGTGCGCGTACCTCGGCAACCGAGGGATAGTTGTCGGCATTGAACTCGCCGTTGAGCTCGACCTTGGCCTGCTCCACCAGCGCTGGCCAGTTGGTGCAGAACCTATCGACTGCGTCGTTGCGCAGCTCTGCGAACCGGCGCATCTCGGATGACCAAAGCTTGAGGCCTGCGACGGTGACGACACGAGTGGTGTCGGACCAAGGCAGCGTCAGTGCGGTGTGACGATTGCGCCACGCACCGTCGATGGTCTTGATCTCGGCCAGCGTATCCTTCGAGACAAGATAGGTGTCGAAGTGTCCGACCTGTCGGGTAGCGCCCGATGCTTCTCGGATGGCGCGTTCTTTGGAAGGGTCACGCTTGACGCCTCCCCAGCTCTTGATGTTGACGCTTACCTCAAGCAAGCGTTCGTCAATGACATCATTCTGCATGATGTTACTCCTGTTGTTGGTGAATTTTAAGCAGGGGGTTGGCCCCCCTGTCATTATTAGTGGATGAACACATCCTTGTGCCGGATGAGCCAGTCGGTGTAGGCCTTCGCCGATGAGAGAGGCTTGACCTTGTCACCCTTCTCGGTGAACGATGCGCTGAACCGCTCGGCGTCGGTCATGCAGGTGAAGGCCCATTCTTGGTCGAGCCGGTCGAGGTAACGTATCACACCCGATGCCTTCCCGGGATCGCGTGCCATCGTAGTGGCCAGCGCACCCATCAGTGCGTAACTGATGTCGGGTGTGTAGTCGATGCGTGCTGCATCTGGGTTGGCGATAAGCTCGGCGATGTTGGGAAGCTTATCGATGACGCGCTCGAATGCGCACCAGTCGGCATGGATCTCTTCGCCGAGCGCTGCAAGTAGCAGTGTCTGCTCGACCTCGGGAGAGAGGTCCGCCTTCTTGATGTTCGAGACCATCTCCCAGGAGCGAGGCGTGCCGCCTTTGCCCTCGGCATCAAGGTGATGCACATAGTTAGGGCGGTAGTTAAAGTAGATCGGCACATGATCGTACCAGCCGTTGCTGATGGCGTGCTCCTGCAACCCCTTGATGTCGAGGTCGATGTTGATGGGCAACATCCGGTCTTGGATGTGGGCAGCGATACGGCCTTCCCCAGCGCGATCACTGAGGCGGTTCGTGGCAGCGACGACCATCCACCCGGGGGGTAACGCCCGAGTGCCGATGCGGTGATCAAGCATGACCTCGCTAAGCGAGTTCATCGCCGCCGCCTGGGCCTTGCCTATCTCGTCGAGAAATAGAACGCCGTGCGATGTCTGGGGAAACCAGTCGGCCTCGGTGACAACGGTCTTGCCGTCAACGACAATACGAAAGCCTGCGATCTCGGCAGGGTCCATCGTGACTGGACGCATCTCGACGACCGAGAAGTTCTCGGGTTCGATATCGTTCTCGGCAACGATGCGTGCTGCTGCCTGATATACGGCTGACGACTTACCGACGCCCGGTGCGCCAATCAAGGTTGGCACCAAGCGCTTGGGCAGTGAGGTCATCATTGGGTAACACTCGACGAGCGTCTGGATAGCGTGAGAAATTGATGCCATGGTGGCACCTCCTATCTGTGGTTGTTGTGAGTTTCAGGCGGGGTTTGTCCCCGCGATTATTCTTGCGGCTGCTTGCCTGCCACCAGCCACACCGGGATGAAGACCAGCCCGGCCAAGCAGCCGAGAAACGTGCCCACGGCAAATGCGAAGTCGAGGGGCAGGCCTCCGAGAAAATCAGAGACGGCGTTGCCAACGCCTGCGCCAAGCACGGCTCCGACACCGACCGTGCGGAACGGGAGCCAACGCTCGACCTCAAGGCCGGTGAAGCCTCCGATGATTAAAACGAAATTGTCGATGATACCGAAAACGAGGCCATCAATTAATTGTTGGTCCATGTGTCTGTTCTCCAGTTGCTAGTGAGTTTTAAGGGGGGACGTTGCCCCCCGGCTCAGACGTGCACGTCAACGATGTCGCGCAAGCTGGCGTTGGCTCTGAATGTGTGACCCATCGCATCTTCGAGTGCGACGTAGCGAGCGTATAGCTCAGGCCGTAGCCGAGCGCCTACCTTGAGGTCGTTGTCCGATGCGAGCACACAAAAGACGCAGCTCAATCGGGTGTTACCCTCGGCGTAGACTGGATGAGGCTCTTGACCCGACTGGGCGATGACCTCGAACACCTCGTCAGTGGTGAGGTCATGGATCGGTGAGAACTCGTACCAGTCTCTCGACTGGGTGCAGTTGCGTGCGACCCTCGACCATGTCGGGCGCTTTGCCCGGGCGGCACTCTCTTCTGACCGAAAGCCGAAGCAGCTGATGACGTCCCGGCGTCCGCTCTCTCGGAGCAGGCGGCGGATGACCTTCTCGCATGGTCCGCGCTTGAGATCTGAGGTGCAGTAGCGCTGCGCTGCGCTTGGCCATAATCCCCGGCGCTCGATTGCGTCGAGCAGGGTCTTGCGGGTGCCATCTTTCCAGATGGGCTCGGCAACGTGCAGCTCGTGATCGATGTTGTTGACGATGTGATCTTGGACGCCCAGGTGTTCGACCTCGTCACCAAGATCGGCGTGGACGACAACAATCTGATGGGCAGGCACCAGTGCCTTGATGACGGCGTAAGTGGCTTGGCTGTCTTTGCCGCCTGAGTGATTGACGACGACCAGTGCGCCTGCGTTGACCAGTCGGGTGAACTCGGCGTTGTGTGCGATGGTTGTGGCTGTATGCATGTTGTTCTCCAGTGTGGTGAGTTTTAGCGGGGCCAAGGCCCCGAGTATTAGAAAGGGATGACGTCGTCGAGGTGATCAGCTGGGCGCGTCCAGTCGGTTGTGGGCTCTGCCCAAGCACGGCAGCTGTAACGTGGGCCGCCACGAGCTTCGATGGCGTCGAGGTCTTGCTTGATGGCCTCTTCCTCGCGCCAAGCATCTTCCGCTGCTAGGGAAGCGGCAGTCTCTCCGCCGTGAATGATGCAGGCGTGATCGTATGACTGGTAGTGGTTACCGTTGCAGTCTGTGTACATGTGTCGTCTCCATTGTCAGTGAGTTTTAAATGTTGGTTGGCTCAGAAGCTTTCCAGGCACTCCATGGCATGAAGTGGACTGGGCTGCGACAAGCCCGACGACCATCACGCCAGAGCGCGGCAGGTCGAAGTTTACTCCGGTAGCCGGAGGCGGTCCCCGTCGGGGGCATCACTTTTACTAGATCCCTGGTGCGGCTCACTCCGATGCTCGATTTGTCGGACACTCTGGCGGCTCAGTTACTAGCGGGTTTTTCCTACATGCCATCGGGCTGCGCATCACTGCGTGACCTCTTGGCCCTACTGCTCGCCGTGAGGCGCGGGGGCATGGTCCCCTTGGGGACCGAGGGCGGTTTGTCTCCTCCCTCTCGTCGGGCACTGCATGGGCGGTGCCCCCCGGTCGCTGTTAACGAAACAACGACTGGACGTGCATAATGCACTTTGTCAAGGGAACCACAAGTATAAAATGGACCATGCGTGTCTTTTTTTATACATGCCATAAATGGTCACCCTTCTTGCAGTCTCGAAATGGAGCGCCCATACTTATGGACGACGCCGCCGCGCCAGTGAGCGGAGCGAACAGCATCAAGCATAGGAGACCATACCAGATGACCAAGTTAACGATAGTAGGTGGCAAGGAGGCGAAGACACAGTCGAAGACCAAGCGGAGGAAGAGACCTTTCACCGGACGCCAGCTGGCCTTCATTGAAGGGGTAGTGAACGGCCTGTCGCAGACAGAAAGTTACAAGCAGGCTTACAGCACGTCGAAGATGAGCATCGGGACCATTTACAGCCGGGCCTATGACTGTCGGCACCACGGTCAAATATCGGATGAAATAAATAGGAGGATCGAAGCCAGGGAGGCAGATAAGCGCCTGTCGAGGGGTAGCCGATATGATCTAGTGATATCTAGGCTAGTCGAGGAGAGTGACCCGACTATGCGGGAAGATACCAGCGCAGCGTCCAGGGTTGCGGCCCTGAGAGCATTAGGCAGCGTGGCCATGTCCGATACTGCCGGTGCTGACACTGGCCAGTCCATGTTTGTAGAGCGCCAGTCGGTGACCAGTGAGGAGCGGTCAAGCGAGGAGGTCATGGCTGAGCTGCAACGCAGGCTGGCCACTCTCGACCAGTGACCGGATCTGGCACGGTGACATAATCGGTCACCCCCTCCCCCCTGGCAGCTTACAGTTTACACCGGGGGGCCATGCCGGTCTTGCTGGTGACTGGTCACCGGCAACGACGGCGCGTCTCGCCGAGCGGTAGCGAGCAGCACTCATCATATGGATAGGCGCAAGGGCGCTGCCCGGCTGTCCGGCTGGACCGGATCGGGTGACCGGCCTGCCCGGTTAGGCCCACCCCCTTTCGGCCCACTACTTCTGGCCGGGATCGGAGACCCCCACCCCCTCCTGACGGACCCGGCGCAGGGCCTCTCCCCCCCCACGCTATTACACTCAAACAATCCTATGGGTCCCATCTACCCCTACCCCCTGTTTTGTGGGCGTTCATGGGGAAGACTGGGCAGGTATGGGGTATATAAAAAATCTTATGTTTATTGCCGGGGGGAATACGGCTCTGTGCGCCCCGGGTTTCTGCGCTTCTATTTCAAAGTAGGGGTTTCATGGTCTGTTTCAGGTATAGGAATATAAGAAATCTTATATTATTAGCTAATATAATATTTTCTCCAAGTTTTTACTTAGTGATACGCCTCTGTAAGGCGCGGATTACCGGGGCTGTTTTTTATACTTGCGTATATATTTGCTATGGGCCTTGGCATGCGCCTCCCAGAACCACTTATCCAGGGATCGGAACAGCAGTCCGAGACGTTTACAGAGACGGTAGCGCAACAGAAGGGCGAGCTTCATTGGCACCTGCTAAATTGTGGGGGGAGATTTAACTATAGCACGGTCGTTGATAAATAGCTATTGCTTGTTATACTCTGTATATGTTACACCGCAGTGAAACATGATTAGACAAGGAGGGGTTATGAGTGACGATCTCAAGGAGCATGTCTTTAAGATGGAAAGCTTCAAGGCGAGTATCGAACACTTCCTTGTCAAGCATCATGCGATTATCGAAGAGCTTAATCTGATGCACGAGGTTATTCAGGAATACCTGATGCAGATCAGGGTACAGGGTGGGGTGACGGAGGTTAAGGACAATGTCGTTCCTTTGTTTCACAAACCTCACGATAACGAGCCGGAGGACATAGCGTAATGGGTAAGTATACAGAATATGCGATGGGGCCGTTCCCAGAGAAGAAGGTGCAGGTATCTGACATGGGGCCGCTCAGTCCCCGTCTGCGTAAGTTCTTAATGTATCACGCTTGGTATGACTATCCTCTGGATACGTTTTATGAAGAGCATGATGCATCGACGCTTCTGTCCTGTCCCAACTTTGGTCTTAAAAGTTTAGGCCAGATCACCTTCCATTTGGAACAGGCGGGGTATGATGTCAGTAAATTCGAGGTGACAGAGGGGACGCACGGTCACACGCAGCGCTACCTCGACCGTGTAAGAGCCGCCACTGCAACACGGGAGTTGCGGCGTACACGCGAACTAAGTGCGCCAGAGCTAATAAAGAAAAGAGAGAAGACCCACGGCCCACCCGACCAGACGTTCGGAATGGCTGCTGCTTTAGTCTCGGCGCTTACCTTCAACAGAGACTGGACCAAGCCCTTTGCCCCACACGAGATTGCCGTCGTTAACATTCTGCATAAGGTGGCGCGTATCATGCAGGGTTCGTACCACCCAGATCACTGGGATGACATTGGCGGCTATGCCCTGTTGGGCAAAAAGCTGCACAAGAAGGACAAGTGATGGAGTACGCCACTGCTGCATTATCGATACTGAAGTTTTTGTTTGATCTGTCTGTCACCGATCTGGGCGAGCCCCAGTGGGTGGAAGGGAAGGGGGAGTATGCAATCACCCGTGAGATCTCGGAAGGGGAAGCGTGTGCCCGATCCGAGAGCCGAGCCAAGCTTAACGCCCTGCGTAAAGTTGGTGGTGAACGCATCTCCTCCGACACCCTCATGGCATGCACCGAGAAAGACTGTCCCATCACCCAGTTCACATGGAACGCCTTCGACGGTCTCATTACCGACGTTAAGGATAAGGTTGTAACAGTCGAGCATAAGATTTGTTACACAGTGTTACAGGCCTATGTCGATGGCGGTAACGGTAAGGCTGACCCAGACTTTGATCTGGCGGTCAAGGTCGGGAAGGTTTTTGAACACGGCCAGAAGATGAAGCTGGAAGTGAAGACGACACAAACTATGTACGTTAACATTTTTAACTGGAACCCCTACGCCAGGAAAGATGAACAGGTGGTGAAGGTGTTCCCTAATTCTTTCGATACCGATCATCGAATAGCATCTGAAGTTATCATCCCCAGTTCGGGGAAGTATACGCTTCGGGTTGATCATCCCAACGTCGAGGGGGATGCCAGTGAGTATCTTCATGTGCTGGCAACGAGAAGGCCGATCAGGTTTCTCGACACCTACCCGCTGGAAACTTTCCACGCACGGGTTCTCGAAATACCAAAACAGGATCGGCGCTACATTCGTAAACCATATAGGATAGTCAGATGAGTCAGACAAAAGAGATACTCGATTGGCTGAACAGTGGGAGACCACTAACGGCAATGGAGGCTTTAGACAATTTTAACTGCTTCAGGCTTGCTGCCCGTATTGCAGACATCAGGGCAACAGGTGTTGAGGTAACAACCAAGACAATAATCGTGGGCCGGAAAAAGAAAAAGGTTGCCCAGTACTCACTTCCACAATGCGATTTGTTTAAAGGAGGAAACCAATGAACGTCTTAGCAGGGATAGGGATCTATCTAGCCATTACTTTCGTGGTGGGGATATTGGCGGGGTGTTCTACCGTTGAGCCTGGATCACCCGAAGCGCGAGCTATCGTGATTGAGAAACAGGAAACCAAGAAGGCCGAGATGGTTGTTGCTACTCTCGACTTAACACCCGGCTGGTTCTTGGAAGTCCCGAGATCGGACAATGCGATCTATGCATCCGGTACAGGGGTGTCCCCCAGTCTTCAATTGGCCGTGGATAAGAGCGTGCTCAATGCAAAGCGCACGCTTGCAGATCGGTTGGGTGGGCTGATGAGTTCCAAGTCCAAGATGTTTATCGTTGAACAGGGACAGGGCGAAGCCACCGTAGCAACGACAGAGTCGGAACAGGTGACGACAAATCTTATAGCCGAGGTTAACGTCGGCGGATACTCGGTAAAGGAAAGCGAAACTTTTTCCGAAGGCCCACGCTATCGTTCGTTTGTTCTGCTGGAATATCCAGTGGGGAAACTTAACCGTGTGCAACTGGATACGCTGAAGAAACAACAACAAGCAGAAAGCGAACAGCGTGCAGATAAAGCACACAAGGAATTGCAAACGGATATAGAGGAGAAAAGATAATGCGCTATATACTTTGTTTAGTATTACTGTTCACATTCACTAGTGTATCTTTAGCCTGTGATAACCCTGAGCGAATGATGCGGACCCAGTCGGATCTGGAGCGCGAGATGCGTGAGCTGGAAGCAGAGAAGACGAGCTTGCGTATTGAGCCTGTTCCCAAAGAGAAGATCGGTGAGTGGGACAAGGCCCATCGACAGATTGTCTGTGGCGAGCTTACCGATATCATGGGGGTGATGAGCGACGAAGAAGCACGGGCCGTCTTTGCAGGGACCACCCTACAGGGTGAACACGTCCAGCTGTTCCGTAATCCCGATACGGGGCTATGGTTCTTTATTGCCGCAGGACCAAAAGACGGGGAGGGCTGTAGCCTTGGCGGCGGCACCGAAAGCGTTACGATTGTTACCGAATACAGCTTGCATCTTTAAGCGGCACATAGGCGTGAAGCAAGTCTGCCGCTGGTGTGAAGAAGAAGTGGACGAGGAGGTGTGGGCGAGCGGCATCGAAAAGAATGGCGTTACGGTATTCATTTGTGACTATTGCGGTAAGCAAGTGGACCACGACACCTTGTTAGAAGAAAAGGAATAGCCACAAAATATAGTTGACGCAATTGTCAAGAGGGGGCATTATGCTAACATCTGAAAGTGGTGTGCCTAGCATATCACTGTGTTTCATTTGAATCCTCTCTAGTTAGATTGTTAGTGAGAAACTTAATCCCTCTTCGGAGGGATTTTTTTTGGAATGAATGTAGCAGCTTTAAATGCGCACGTCGCCAGTCTTCCAGCCAGTGAGCAGGAAGGATTGTTGCGTCTGCTCGAAGAGTATGAAGATGCGAAGAAGCGCGAAGAGTGCCGCACAACATATCTCGAATTTGTAAAGCATGCTTGGCCTGCGTTTATTGAGGGCGCACACCACAAGACGATGGCTGAAGCTTTCGAGCGCGTAGCCAAAGGGGAATTAAAAAGATTAATTATTAATATGCCGCCCAGGCATACCAAGTCGGAGTTCGCTTCGTACCTGTTGCCTGCGTGGTTCTTGGGCCAGTATCCCGACAAGAAGGTCATCCAGACGGCACACACCGCAGAGCTGGCCGTGGGGTTCGGGAGAAAGGTCCGTAACCTTTTCAGTGATACCGCATTCACGCAGGTGTTTCCTGCATCCACCTTACGGGCTGACAGTAAAGCAGCCGGACGGTGGAACACCAACAAGGGTGGCGAGTACTTTGCCATCGGGGTTGGCGGAGCGGTAACAGGGAAAGGCGCGGATCTGCTTATCATTGACGATCCGCACTCCGAGCAGGATGCAGCTCTTGGGGCTTATAACCCAGAGGTGTTTGATAAAGTCTACGAATGGTACACTTCGGGTCCAAGGCAACGCTTGCAGCCAGGAGGGTCCATCATCGTCGTGATGACACGCTGGTCCAAGCGCGATCTTACGGGGAAGATTCTTGATGCTTCCACCCGTAGGGACGGTGCGGACGAGTGGGAGATCATAGAGCTTCCTGCAATTATGCCGTCGGGCAACCCGTTGTGGCCAGAGTATTGGGGCATTACGGAGCTTGAGGCGCTGCGGTCTGAGTTGCCTGTGTCCAAGTGGCAGGCGCAGTACCAGCAAGACCCGACCTCCGAAGAGGGGGCGTTGGTCAAGCGGGAGTGGTGGCAGACGTGGGGAGAGAAGAACCCCCCCAGCTGTAACTTTATTATTCAAAGCTGGGACACGGCGTTTCTTAAAACCCAGCGCTCGGATTATTCGGCGTGTACGACATGGGGTGTTTTCTTTAACGAGGAAAAGAATGCCGACCATATTGTTTTGCTGGATGCGTATAAGGAGCGGTTGGAGTTTCCCGAGCTGAAGAAACGGGCCTATGAGTTTTGGGATGAGTGGGACCCTGACTCGTTCATTGTTGAGGCCAAGGCTTCAGGCGCACCGTTGATTTTTGAGTTGCGCCAGATGGGTATACCCGTTGAGGACTTTACGCCGACACGGGGGAACGACAAGATATCAAGGGTTAATGCGGTCTCGGATATATTTGCATCGGGGATGGTATGGGCTCCGCCCACGCGGTGGGCCGAGGAAGTAATCGAAGAGTTTGCAGCGTTTCCTGCGGGAGACCACGACGACTTGGTGGATAGTTCAACGCAGGCCTTGCTTAGATTTAGACGTGGCGGGTTTGTTCGCTCACCTACCGATGAAGATGAAGAGTGGGTTGGTCCGCAATATACGGAGTTTTATTAATGGCTGTTGACAAGGCTTTGCCCAATGTAATGGGGGAACCGACCGAAGAGGAAGAGGCTGTTGAAATTGCCGTGGTCAATCCCGAAGCCGTGGCCATCGATACTCCCGAAGGCGGGGTCGTTATTGATTTCGATCCTCAAGCTGAGGCGGGGGAAGAGGTAGCGCATGAAGAAAATCTTGCAGAACATATGGAGGACACTGAGCTTGGCAACCTGTCAAGCGAGCTCTTGGGTGCGTTTGAAGCTGACCAAGCTTCGAGGAAAGAGTGGTCCCACACATACACCAAAGGCTTAGATCTTCTTGGAATGAAGATTGAGGAACGCTCGACGCCGTGGCCTGGGGCGTGCGGGGTGTTTCACCCGGTACTAGCCGAGGCGGTGATCAAGTTCCAAGCCCAGTCGATCATGGAAACCTTCCCGGCCAAGGGGCCTGTTAAAACCCAGATCGTCGGTAAGTTGACGGAGGAAAAAGAAAAGCAGGCGGTTCGCATCCAAGAAGAAATGAACTACCAGCTTACGGAAGTAATGACCGAGTACCGCTCGGAGCATGAGAACATGCTGTTCTCGTTGCCGTTGGCAGGGTCAGCTTTCAAGAAAGTATACCACGATCTCGACATGGGCCGTAACTGTTCCATGTTCGTACCAGCCGAAGACATGGTGGTATCGTATGGCGCACCTGATTTGTTGTCGTGTCCGCGCTATACGCATGTGATGAAGAAGACGGCCAATGAGGTGTTGAAGCTTCAGATGGCTGGGTTCTACCGTGACATAGAGCTACCGTCGCCCAATGTGGACTATTCAAAGATTCAGGAAACCTACGATCACCTGACAGGCGATAGCCCAAGTGTTGAGTATGACGAGCGGTATACGTTGCTGGAGGTGCATGTTGATCTGGACCTGGCTGGGTTCGAGGACACGCAGGACGGCGAAGAGACGGGTTTGCGGTTGCCTTACGTTGTCACCATTGACAAGTCATCCAGTGAAGTGCTGTCGGTGTACAGGAACTGGCGGGAAGAAGATCCTGACCGTCAGAAGCTTATGCACTTTGTGCACTATAAGTATTTGCCTGGATTAGGTTTTTACGGGTTCGGCCTTATACATTTAATAGGGGGGCTGGCTAAGAGCGCCACGTCTATCCTGCGTCAGCTGGTGGATGCTGGAACCTTGTCCAATCTTCCAGCAGGACTGAAATCACGGGGGCTGCGGATCAAGGGTGACGATGCGCCGTTGATGCCTGGAGAGTTCCGTGATGTGGACGTGCCCAGTGGCGCGATAAAAGACAACATTACATTCCTGCCTTACAAGGAACCGTCCTCTGTTCTCTACCAGTTACTGGGAACAATAGTTGACGAAGGAAGAAAGTTCGCGTCAGTAGCTGACGTGCAAGCAGCGGACATGAACACGCAGGCCCCGGTGGGGACAACGCTTGCTATCATGGAGCGTGGCATGAAGGTCATGTCTGCGGTGCAGGCGCGACTTCACGCATCTATGCGGCATGAGTTCAGGATACTGGCGGGGCTGGTGAAAGACTTCCTGCCTGCCGAATATGCTTATGAGCTTGAAGAGAATGCGGTAAGGCCAGACGATTTTGATGACCGGGTGGATATTATCCCCGTGTCTGATCCAAACGCGACGACAATGTCGCAGAGAATTATGCAGTATCAGGCGGCGCTACAACTGGCTGCTCAGGCTCCGCAGATGTATGACCTGCCCGAGTTGCACAGGCAAATGCTTGAGACGATGGGCTTGCAGGACGTGGACAAGATTGTTCCTTCGGACAAGGACATGAAGCCTGAAGATCCTGTCAGGGAAAACATGGATCTTATTAACGGCGAGCCCGTGCAGGCATTCGCATACCAGGATCACAAGGCGCACATAACTGTTCATATGTCAGCGATTCAAGATCCAAAGATTCAGGAGCTTCTTAGCCAGTCGCCTATGGCCAAGTCCATTCAGGCCGCAGCAGAAGCT